>UEXM01000553.1_pt1 | contig 38906 bp, 48 predicted proteins | sample 1796661 | NCBI WGS metagenome assembly UEXM01 (sample SAMEA4772469, study PRJEB27181) | metagenome | reverse complement strand
TATTACCACTATAAATGTGCTGTTTTCGCTCGATGTTATACTGTATCTATCCAAAACGCTGCATAAAGCATAGCTGTCAGTTGTGGGACAACAGGCTGATAGTAGAGAATATTTCTGTTCGCCATCACTTAGGAACTTATCCACAATATATGGTGGTCTCGGTTTACCTTTGTCGCCGTTATTGAAAATCTTATTCTTTTTCAATTTTGTATATGAATATTATACTGGGTTTTTAACCATTTGTCAAGAACTTTTTTATGTTTTACTACTAAAAGTTTGACCTATTTGCTACTCTGAGGGGTAGCTTATACCCCTCTCGGTAGACTCGGAACTAGGAAGCGTGAACTTCTAGACCTAATGCCTCTGCAAGTTTTTGAAGGTCTTGCTTACCTGCTTTGACTAGTGTAGGCATAACTGTGTCAAAGTGAGCCTCGATAGCAACCACGAATTGTGATTTGCTTACTACTGGCTCGCCAGTCTTTGTAGTTCTAGGTTGAGCTACATAAACACCTTCTCTTGACAACTTAGCAATGATGCTTCTTGTTGTTTTTCCGAACTGTTGAGCTAGTGAGTCAACTGTGTCTCTTGAAGGATTTGCTTGGTAGGCTTCTGTCATAGAGGCTACCATTTCCTCTGTGTAATTTTTAGCTGTTGCCATTGTATTTTCTCCCAAAAATATTGCTTTCGCATTTGTTATAATTTCTTTTATTGTCCATTTCATAATATATATTATACAATGGATTTGATTGGTAAGTCAAGAACTTTATGAAGCTGAGCCTAATATAAGTAAGCTAGTCATTAAAGTAGCATTGAGAGTAAATAATTTGGCTACAAACTTATCTTGTTTGCTCAGCCTACTCCACTTTCTACCCAGCTTTGTAGTGCAACACCATCTCCATCGTGCGACTTCTATTTTACTGCGTATCTTTTTCCAATTCATACATATATTATAGTTTAATTTTGAAGCCAAGTCAATCATTTTCTTACGCTTGGCTCAAAATATTTACTACATTTTCTAGTAAGGCGAGTCTACCTGACGCTTTGTTGTTGTAATCAATGCTATGCCATTCTCCAAGAGTTGTATGCACACGCTCTTTCAGTAGTGTCATCTGGTCGTACTTGCTGAGGGCCAGCGCATCATTGGGTGAGAACTTCCACTTGGTTAGAGGAGATACTTGGCGATTGTTAATTCTCGCTGTTTGTTCTTCCTCACTTATGCTTAGCCAACACTTGATAAAAGTCGTGTCTTGCTTAGCTTCCCAGTCAAGTACTCTTGCCATGAAATCTTCATACTGCTCATCTGTACACCAGCCATTCATCTTCTGAACCATGGCTCGGCTATACCAACTCCTGTCGAAAAATACTATTTGATTATCGCCAGGTAGCTTATTTTCCCATGACTCTAGCCAATTATCCATGTCCCATGCACTAGGCATTGTTGACAAAGAAATCGAATACTTACTTGTTGGCAGGTAGTGAGTTATCTCACGAATTGTACCTGTCTTACCAGCAGTATCTCTACCTTCTAAGATTACCGCCACTTTGCCGAAGTCTCCCTCAACTATTTGGTTTAATGCTATTTGTTGTAGTTCTAGTTTTGTCATTTTTCTCCTTTCTATACCCTATATTATACAGAGCATATATGAGCGGGTCAATCACTTTTTTACGCGGGGCATCATAAAATGACGCTGGCTAATTCTCGGGGGCGGGACGCGACCTTTGGCGGGTTTTCTCCAAATTTCCCCCAAAAACGCCACAAATCTTGCGCGGGTGCCCCTAAACTTTCCTAAACTTCGCACAACCCCGCGAAAGCTATTTATTGACATTCATCACCCGCTATGATATAATACCAGGGTGGGGTAGGGGATATCCTCGTTTTCGCACTTTGGCGCACGGCACACTTTAAAAAACATCGTCATACTACTACTGGCGCAGGTTGCCCTGGGCTTTATAACGGGTGCAGTATCAACGAGGGAATCAGGGTTTCAGAGACTGCCTAACTTTAAGATATATTGGCAAATTTCAATAAACCCCTTGACAAGCGAGGGAAAGTGTGATAAAATCGGCGCGATTTGGGCATAAAAAAACCCGACCGAAGTCGGGTTTTGGTGGTCTTGACAGCTTAGCTATTTTTTAGTAAACTTTTGACCCATACGATTGTCTCGATGTTAGCTCTACCTAAAGAGTTGGTGATTTTTTGTTCAACGCCCATTTTTTCGATTTCAGCGATTAGCGCTTTTTTGCTGATTTTTACTTTTTTTGCTTTTTCCATTTCTTTCTCCTTGTTTATGTATACTATTATACAGCGCCAATCCAAATTGTCAAGGGATTTCTTAAATTAAAAATAATTAAAATAAGTCTTGACCCGCGCCGGGTTCTGTGATATACTACCAGGGTGGGGAGGGGTCCAGGTTCGCCACAGACATGCTGCATAAGAAATTTGATGAAATTTCAAGAAAGTCCTTGACATGCGTCACCCGCTGTGGTATAATGGGCGCCGTCGGCTTTTCGCGTTTGTAAAACAAAAAATAATCATCGTCACACTACTACTGGCGCCGCCTGCACCTCACGCGTACGCGAAAAATAATCATCGTCACACTACTACTCGGCGCCTTCGGCGCAGCCAAAAAAAAATCCAAATGCGAATGAGAATCATTCTCATTTGGAGGTAGATGAGAATGAGAATCATTCGCATTTAGAAAAAATGCCAAAAAAAAGCGAGAGCGGATTTCTCCGCCCTCGCCAGTTCGCCTATGAATACAAGTTCCACAAATGCGGAGCGGGGCAAATAAAACCCTCGCCCCGCATTGCTTCCCGAATGTCCGCCCTATCATCAAAAAACAGTTTTTCGCTTTTTCTTACGCTAGGCAAGTTTAAGCGTTTTCTGATTTTCGCTAATTTGTAGGGAACATCTTCTCGATTATCGTTTTTATCTCTCGATAAAATCAAATCGGGAATGAGTCCCAGTCGGGCGAGCAATTCGCGGTCTGCTTCGCTTAGACTTCGAGAAGTGCAAATCCAAACCCTAATTTTAGGATTGGTTATACATTCCCGCATATATCGGGCTAGGGGCAATTCTGAATCTTGAAGAATCTGCTCCGCCGTATGGCTTCGCCAGTTTTCAAGATTTATAGCCCCGCCCGAATCCGTCAATGCTCTATGGCTTGAATCAATAACAGTTCCGTCTAAATCAAAAACCGCTATCATATCAAACCACCGCACCAATAACCCAAACAAAAACCAAGAACAAAAAGACATAAATATTTATAGCCGATTAGTTCGCGTTCGAGTTGTATTTTATTTCTATTTCTCATAATTATTTCTCCCAAAATAAAGTTAATAAAAAGTCGCTTTTTGTTCAAGGCGGGGCGACAAATCCCGCCTAACTCCTATGGGAGAAGTTGTCCCTGTCTCGCTTCCATTTTAGCGGTAGCGGACATTTTCTTTTTCATTTTAATCCATGAAAATGTTTTAGGGTGTCCGAGAAATGTTTTCTCGAAATCCTTTTTATGTTTTCGGACAAAATGCCGAGCCAGTTCAAATTCCATAGTCGCGTCATCTTGTGCGGTATGTTGTTCTACATATTGCTCAGAATCGAAAATCCAGCGAGCCATTGCCTGTGCTGAATACCCGTAGTTTTTCCCGCTATGGCTTAGAAATGCCTTTTTATAAATCGGCTTTTCTTTGTCAACCATAGTGAAATAATTCGCGTTAATCATGCGATTTCCGTAAGCGTCCAAAATGCACCAGTTCGGGATTCTATCAAACTCTGTCCATTTTCGATTTTGATATTCAAGGCAAGTAGTTATAAAAGCCTTTTTATCAAATGCCCAATTATAAGAAGCGACCGAATCGGAAGCGTCTATAAATTCGGCGATTTTATCAAAAATTTCCGCTAGTGGTTTAACCTTCTTTTTAGAATCGGGGCGGTCTTTATCGAGTCGCCATTCATTCAAAACAAAATTAAACCGCGAATCGTATTTCCAAAATTTCCGCTCGCCTGTCTCTTTGTCAAGATAGGTGTGCTGAAAGTTTTGGGAATCCGTGATTATTTCCTCGACATAAAAATCGAAAGCTATCGGCTTTGATTTTGCCGAGTAGATGTCGCCAAATGCCCCGCCTATGTTATAGGCGAGGAATGGTTTCTCGTTTTTAAATGTCGTTTCCGTGTCAAGGATCAGAGCGTTATGTTTAACCCGCATGATATCCCCCTCTAGCAAAAAAGCCATTTTCTTTAAGTTTAGAATAAACCTTTTTCGCTTCTTCGGGTGTATATTGTTGCTCCCCAAATTTACGCTTTTCGGTGCTATTCTCCGCGTACCATGTTTCAAATGTTGGCGTATGGTGTCCGCCGAAATCAAATTCTAATTGAATACATTCCATTTTATTTTCTCCCATAAGTGCGGGAGCGTAATTGCTCCCGCGTTGGTTAATATTAAGCCTTTAGCATTTCCGCGATAGCCTTAATGTTGGCTATGTTGGTTCGACCTAGTGAGACATAATCGAAAACCTTTTTAGTATCTAAGTTTTCAATCTCTCTCATTAGCTCTTTTTTGCTAGGTTGCTTTTTCTTCGTTTCTTTTTCCATGTTTTTTTCTCCCATGAAATATGGCGGTTGAGTAATGGCAACCGCCTAACCATTTAAATAAGATTTAATGCAGTAAGGCATAAAAACCCATTGCAACAAATCCCGATAAATTCGCCTAGAGCATAAAAATATAATCTTAGTCTAAGCGAGTAAGCGAGATAAAAACAAAGACCGCACATAATCAACCCAGTAAAACTGGCGGGCGGTGGCGTTCCGTTGTTCGCTATGACTTCGTAAAGGCTCGGAAAAGTTGCGACATTCACAACAACCAAACCACACAAAACCAAAAAGCGATTAACGAGTTCGCGTTTTCTCTCGCGTTCTTTTCTCTGCCTTTCAATCGGCAAATAATCTTTTCCTATTATCATAATATTTTCTCCCATAAAAAATTCAGTCCTAATTGTTTCGACTGTTTGGCAACCATGTTTTATTTGCCTTTGAGTTTAATCCGATTTGCTAAGGCTCTCGGCTTTTCCCTCTCTACGCCCGTTTTTTAAAGTCGCCCTCGTTACGACATAATTTATTATAAGGCTATTTCGCCTAAATAGGTGAAAAATCTCGCCTAAATTAAAAATTAAATATGTTGACATTTATTATATAACCATGCTAGGGAATCGTGAAAATAAATGTTGACATTTATTATATACCTATGCTAGGGATAGGGCGGTTATTAGACCTTGCATAGACCAGCGCTCTGGACCCCTCCGCACGTACAACTTTTAAAAAAATTTCAATTTATAAAAAGACGCTAACTGCGCATCATAATGATGCTCTTAAAAATATTTCTTGACAAAGAAGTAAAAGTAGAGTATACTAACAGTATGAAAAATGAAATTGCAGTAAAAATGAGTCCAGAGGGATTAGAAGTCGCAAATACTTATCTACAACTTGGTAGTGTAAGTGAGGTATGTACTCGACTGAAACTAGACGAGAATACCGTAAGTGAATATCTTAATAAGCGAGAAATCAAACAATACATCGACCAAGTGTATTTAGATACAGGTTACAGAAACCGATTTAAACTTGCTAGCGCCTTAGATAACATTATCGAAGAAAAACTTCACGAAGCTGAAGAAAGTCAGATGTACACTAATAAAGACGTTGCTGACCTGCTGCAGATGGCACATAAGATGCGAATGGACGAAATAAAAGCTATGGCCGAAATGGAAAAGGCTAAAACAGCCCCCATAAAGCAACAAGCCAACATTCAAATAAATGAGTTACCTTTTGGTCAAGGGAACTACGGCAAACTAATGGAGAAACTAATCGGTCAAAAGGATTAGAGGATATATGTGGAAAGCATTCCATAATTTAATGAAATCTAGTAGAATACACAAAGTAATCGCACTAGTACTATAGGAAGCAGAATGAAAACATCAACATGGCATACCTACTCTAGAGATGAGAGGACAGCAGTAGTCAAGAGAGACAAAAAAGGATTCTTCGTAGAATTACTAGCTAACGGAGATATCGTAGAAATCAGAAAGGTCTACACTAAATCAGAAAGGTATGCTGAAGATGTTGCAGAGAACTGGGTAGATGCAATTATCTGATGAACACATTATTACCAGTAAAGTACAAATTAGATTGGAGCAAGATTAACGTCGAACTTTATGAAAAGTCAATGGTTCCCGTAGTCTACGAGAAGATTGCCGACCATATGAAAGTTCAGATTGACGAAGCGTCTCGAAATACTGAGACCAGTTGGGACGGCTCTTATATGATGGTAAAGGTTCCTCCCCAAATGATACCTTGTAAGGAAGTCCAAGAGTGTATTAAAACCCTAGGGTATGGTAGAGTGAAGTGGGTTAATTTCATGAAACTCCCAGCGGGTAAGGAGATATTCACACATCACGATGAATCGCGAAAGTGTGCGATAAATTTTGTACGAGATAAGTCGAACCCTATAATACACGACGGAATTACTTACAATTATGATAGGTTCTTCTTCGACTGTGGAGTAGCCCACTCTGTACCCGTTGGGGCAGAGAGAATGAGTATGCAACTTGCGTTCCATGAGTATGAATTTGAGGATATACGCGAAAGGTTAATGGCAGATGGCTGGTTGTAGTCCGCTAAATGGTATTGATTGGACACAGATTCCCGTTGACCACATACTGAAAAATATGACGCCCATGACGGATACTTTGAACGGACCGTTTGGGCAATTTGCTTCTTTATATTTAAAATACGGAAGTGACCCAACAGAGCAAGCGAAGCTCTTTGATAATTGGTATGTTCTGAAAGAACAACACATTCACCGAACTGAAGACCTTGGTGAGTTTGACCCAAGAGGCTACTTGGAAAATACCGCAAAAAATATCGCGAAACCGTTAAAACCATTCATACGGTTCTACTTGTTAAAAGCGGGTCAAGAGTTGAAAGCTCATGTTGACTTTGCAACCAAGAGTTGTATGAATTTTGTTTATCAAAAAAGGTTTTCAAGTATTGTGGTGGATAAAGTGGCTTACCCATATGGAAGCTTTCTACTTGACAATACAAAGATGCATGGCGTACCCGCCTGCGATACAGATAGATTTATAGTTAGCTTTTCTTTTCAAGAAAGCTATGATGAAGTAAGGAGAAAATGTGGCATACTCAAAAGAAGTAGTACAAAGATTTGAGGCAGTATTAGCAAATCCTCAAAAACATTCAGTTGGAAGGTTAGATAGGAAAGACCCGAGAGTCGCAACAGGACTAGCGGGAGCACCTGCGTGCGGTGACGTAATGCAGTTGCAACTATTACTTGACGACGATGAAAAGATTGTAGATGTTAAATTTAAAACATACGGCTGTGGAAGTGCAATAGCGTCTTCAAGTTTGTTTGTGGATATGATGATGGGAAAGACAATTGAAGAAGCTAAGTTAATTAAAGATAAAGACATCGCTGAGGTACTAGATTTACCGCCGATTAAACTACATTGTAGTGTACTCGCAGAAGATGCAATTAGACAAGCAATGATAGACTATGAGACAAAGAATCAAGATGATTACACTCACCCTATCCTAGACCAGTCAATGATTGGGCATAATAATGGTCCTAAGTGATAATCTAATATTTATTTGGATTCCTAAGACTGGTGGTACAAGTATTGCAAGTTTGAGATTTAAAGAGAAACAGACATTTTGGAATTGGAAGGAAGGCATGAAGACGGAAACGGATATTCATGGTTTTCATACTATAAACCAACATGCAACATACGATAGAACAGCAGTGCTTTATCCAGATGCGGAGTATATTACACAAGTAAGAAACCCATATGACAGATGGAAGTCAATCTACAGACATCTAAGAACAATGGGTTTAATTAGTACTTGGACTTTTGAAGAGTTTACTACAAGGGCAGAACAGTATTTACCTAGTGGTAGATATATAAAATTGATTGAGGAATGGGAGACAGTCTGGGATACTGCTCAGGCAAATGATAGAAGACTTGAACATTTATTTATGCCTCAATGGACATTTGTAAGACCAGAAGTAGAAGTACATAAATTAGAAGAACGAACAATTTGGAAGAGACTGAACACTGAGGAACGACATATAAACAAAGGAGCAGATGTAGATTGCTCTGGCGAGTATAAAGAATTTGTAAATAAATTCTATGCTCGTGATTTTAAAGAATTTAATTATGATAGAAGTAACTGATGAAGCATACGAAAAACTTTTGGAACGCTCAGAATCCCATGGTGGAGTACGTATCGCACTTAAGCCTGGCGGTTGTGCTGGTTACGAGTATAAGTTTGATTATTTGGATAATCTGCTTGAGCCAGATGATTACATACTTGACTTTGTCAAATTTAAAATAGCAATAGATAAAATGAGTCTGCCCCTGATAGATGGAGCAACGCTCGATTGGAAAGTAACTGGAATCAACGAAGAATTTACTTTCCTTAACCCTAACGAACAATCAAAATGTGGTTGTGGTGTTAGCGCCTATTTCTAGTGGAAGTATTTAAGCTCATAGCAGAAGTAGGAGCTCCGATAGCAGGAGCACTAGTGATGTTATGGTTTTTGTTTATCATCATGCAACAGAAGATAAATGATACTGTTGCTAAGGTAAAACTATTAGAAATGTTTGCTAAATCATTAACAACAAGAGTAAAGACAATTAACAACGATGTTATAAAACTAGATACTGCCGTAAGCGCAGCTCTAGGATTAAAACCAGACTTAGATAGAATCGCCCGAGCAGAAAACTTTGTGGAAGACGGTACTATTGATGTGAGGAGAGACTAGTGGATGTAGCAGGACTAATCTCTGAGTTTGGTTTCCCAGTAGTGATGATGGTGTCACTTGGGTACTTTGTTTATTACATTTGGAATGCAATTCAAACAGTAATAAACCCAGCGATCGGTAGCCAGCATATGGCTCTGATAAAACTTATCGATCAAGTAAGAATGCTTGATAATGATATTATTCGTCTACAAGAGAAGATAGACACGGTGCTACAAATAAGAGAAAATGAAATACTTAATAGGAGTGATAAGTCTACTACTAGTAAACCTAGCGGTAGCAGATGAAATTGTACAAGGTTTTAAGAATCCTTCCTTCAGTGGGATAGGTACTAGTGCACACTATTTAACGATAGAAAATCAAGAAAAATCACGTAAAGACCAGATAAAAGATGACATCGAGTCAGCACTTAAAGCTGCAGAAAGAGAAGCAGATAACACTACTCTGGCAAAATTTATAAGAAACCTCGAATCCCGAATATTCGCACAGTTATCGAAGCAATTAGTAGATAACATGTTCGGTAACGAAGAGGCTTCTCAATTCGGTTCCTTCAGTCTAGAAGGCAACAACATTACTTACGAAAGAACGAATACTTGTACAGAAGATGGAGTCTGTACGGATATTATTCGTCTTACCATAACAGCAGAGGACGGAAGTACTACTACGATAGATATTCCGATTGGCACTGGAGGCTTCTAATGAGGCTTCTTGGAGTCATCACTCTACTACTGATTACAGGCTGCGCGTCTGTACCCATGATAAACGACACATGTACCAAAGGCTTCGCAAAGCAGTTTGGTGAGTGTTTAGAGCTGCCAGAAATTGTGCAGCTTCCTACCTACGAACGACTACTTAACTTCCCACCGGCAGAAGTAATGCCTGTAGTAGCCGTTTATAACTTTGAAGACCTAACAGGACAAAGAAAGCGTAGAGATAATCTAGCTGACTTTAGTACTGCTGTCACTCAGGGAAGTACGGAATTACTTATTGATGCCCTTAAAACAGCCGCTAATGGAAAATGGTTTAGAGTTGTAGAAAGACACGGTATTGATAATCTAGTAAGAGAAAGACAAATTGTCAGAAGTACTAGAGAAGAAAGACCAGAAGAAAAGAATCAAGGAATTCAATCTTTACTATTTGCAGGAATAATATTTGAGGGTGGCATTATTGGCTACGACTCAAATGTAGAAAGCGGTGGTAGAGGAGCAAGAACATTAGGGATTGGCTCACAACAAAGCTACAGAAGAGATGTAGTTACTGTAAGTTTACGTGGAATTAGTACTCTTACAGGAGAAATTTTGTTGAATGTCCAAACCAAAAAGACTATTTTGTCAGTAGGTGGAGGTTTCGACGTATTTAAATTTGTCGATATGGATACTCAACTGATAGAGATAGAAGACGGTGTAGCAGAGAACGAAAGTGTCACTGTTGCAGTGCGAGCAGCTATTGAAGCTGCTGTAGTCGCCATTATTATTCAAGGCGACGAGAGGGGTTTCTGGAAAGTCCAGGAACAACAAGGAGAAGATGAAAGTGAAGAAGCTAAATAGCATATTATTCGCAATGATACTTTCTGTAAATGTCATGGCAGATTCAACAGATAATGAGATTTTTCTGCAACAAACTGGAGATAATCTGACATTGACAATTGATCAAAAAGGTTATGCAAACAAATTCGGTGGTACAATTAGTAGTGGCTCAGTTGCTACTGACATGATGATTACTGGAAGTAACATAACTTTAAATTTGGATCAAATTGGTAATTTAAACCAATTGTTTGGACCAATTGTACTCGATCAGTCCCAAATCGATATGACCTTTACTGGAGATAGTAATATCTTTGATTGGAATATTGGTTACGGTGGGTCTGCTGACAGTTTAGACATGGACTTAGCGGTAACAGGAGATTCCAATACTTGGAATTTAGACTTAGCATATAATGCTGCCGCAGAATCTGTAGACTACGATTTAATATTACTTGGAGGATCAAACGTTTTCACAACCGTTATAGACTCTGGCAATACTAAGTGGGAGCTAGACTTAACAGGAAGCAGCAACGACTATAATACTACACAAAAAGACGCAGATCAAATATTGATTGTTGACTATACAGGTGACGATGGAAACATTGACATTATGCAGTCTTCAGGTACGTGTCCAACTGGTGTTTCAAGTTGTTCTGGAAAAATTGATTTACAGGTAAATTCAGATGATGCAGTTATTACAATTAACCAAAAAGATACTAGCGACTAGTATATTTCTCCCCTCACTTCTTTGGGCAGATATTGGAAATATATTTGAACAAACTGGAGAGGGCAACATTAAACGTGACGACAATGCGGCTATGTCAGCTGTAGTGGGTAGTACAATATTACTATACGATACACTACTTACTGACAATGGCCGTATTGCAGTCTCGTTCAATGATGACTCTAACTTACGACTTACAGAACACTCAAAGGTTTTGATTGATGAGGTTATTTATGACCCTGATCCTTCTAAATCTAAGATGGTTATGAAATTTGCAATGGGAACAGCCAGGTTTACATCAGGTAAGCTAGGTCTAATGAACAAAGCAAATATAGATATTCAAACTCCTACTGCTAGTATTGGTATTAGGGGAACAGATTTTACAACAACAATAGATGAATTAGGTAGAAGCTTAATCATTTTATTACCAAATGCTGACGGTAGTTCTTCAGGAATTATTACTGTAGCTAACGAAGGAGGTGTAGTAACTCTCGATCAAGCCTATCAAGCAACGATGGTGAGCACTATTTCTACCTCTCCTGCACCGCCAGTTACAATTACAAACGTTACTGTTGGAATGATAGACAACATGTTTATTGTCAATCCTCCCGCAGAAGTTCAGCAACAGATAGATGAACAACAGACAGAAAATAACTCAAACAATATTCTAACGGCTGACTTTTTAGAGTTTAACGACTTAGAGACAGACTACTTAGATGAGAATCAACTAGAGTACACAGAATTAGATAGAGACCTCTTAGATGTAGACTTCTTGCAAGACTTACTAGAAATAATAGAAGAAGCAGATTTGCTCTCTAGAAAGAAAAGCGGAGGAGACTTTGGTAGCGTAGACATAGTCGGCACACTACCAGGATTCGATAAAGATACTCAATATCAAACTATAGTTGAGGATACTGGACAAATTTGGTTCTACAGACAAGTTACAGGAATTATTAGTATTAGACTAGCTGAAGGAGCAAATGCTCGTATCAATACTATTACTGATGAAAAAGAGAGTTTAATTACTGTAGGAGATGGAGAATCCATCAATATACTTATAAGGCAGACAAACTAATGATTAGATTTTTAAAAGCACTAAAAGATTGGACAAGTCCTAGTTACTGGGCACACCGTATTGGAGAAAAGTCAGGACTATATGGCTGGGCTATGAAAAAAGGCGAAGAGAAAAAGCCATGGTACGTTCAGGTCAGTTTAATACTCGTCATTATACTACTATTCTTTTTCATGTCAGAGCTACAAGCTGGAGATAACCATGTACACATAGATCAAGTTGGTACTGATGGAGACGAAGTAACTTTGACTATTGATCAAATAGGGTATAATAACGAAATAGACTTTTCTATGGCACATAGCGAGAATACTATTATATTAAAACAAGTAGGTGCTAATAATAAAATATCTTGGGTTCCCTACTGGGGCTCAGGCAAATCTTGGGGTGGAGATATAGACGGTACTAACAACAACTTAAACATATACCAAGAAGGTGGAGCTACCTATGGTGGGCATGTTTGGGGAAATACTAATGATATAGATATTATACAAAAAGGTACTCATACTCATTATTTAGATATTCACATGGACGGTGTCGACCATGACGTACTCCAAGAAGACGGAGGATCTAGTTACTCACATATTTACTACTATGGAACTGCAGACGGTTCTATAGCAAACGTACAACAAAAAGGTGGTGGCAGTCACAATGCTACTATTACTCTACAAGGCAGCCAGCCTACAAATATAACACTTATTCAAGATAGCACTAGTAATAAAACTTATTCTATAACACAAAACTGTGTAACAGTAGGTGGTTGCACTGTTTCAGTTACTCAGCAATGACATACTGTAATATTAAAAAATTCGACTACTATCGAAGGTATAGATTTCTTGAAGCACTAAAAGGGAACTTTGTAGATATTTACGTATGAAAACTAATGCACTAATAGCCTTTTGTTTTATAGGTCTTTTTATTTGGAATCCCTATCCTTTTCAGATACTAGAACTCAAGTCTCTTGATGCTCTAATTATGAGCAGAGACGTGGTACAAGACGAAGCAATTTTACTCGTAGACATTGATGAAGAAATAGTACAAGCTTACGGAGGCTACCCACTACCTAGAAACTTTTATGCAGATGCTGTAAGAAAGACACAAGGAGTGCCAGGAATTACAGTAGCGTTTCCAGATAAGGATATTCACGGCAAAGATAAAGAATTTCAACAAACACTCAATCAGTTTCCTACTGTCTTATCCTTTATAGGTAGCACGCAAACTTTTGAGCAAGGCCCACATGTCGGTACGGCGCAGTTGGGCAATGGAACACCATCAGAATGGCTATACAATTACCCAGGAATTTTAAGATCAGCATTAGAAAGCTACGGAGTGGGGCTAATAAGCACAAGTCCCGAACTAGACGGAGTCGTAAGAAGACTGCCTCTCGCAATCGCAAGCGAAAATAAGATATATCCTAGCTTTTCACTAGAGATGTTGAGGCTAGCAGTCGGCGACCCAAGCTATCAGATCAAAACAGAAGAGACTGGAGTCGAGTGGATAAGAGTACCAGCGTATGGTAAGCTTTCTACTAACGAAAACGGACTAGTTTTTGCAAATTGGAACACAAAGTTCTATCGACAGACAGCAGCAGAGTACATGAAGGAGCCAATCCCAGCACCATTTGTAATTTTTGGTGTGACTGCAGAGGGAGTGGCTCCTCTTGTCGCAACTCCAGGCGGTCCAAAGTACCCTCATGAAGTTCAGGCAACCGTACTTAATACTTTAATTAGTGGAACACCACTTTCTCAGCCCTCTTGGAGCTTTTTAGCAGAACTTGGAACACTAATAATCGGAATGGTACTAATTATGGCTGTAGCAGGCAGCATTTGGCTAAGCCTACCCATCATTTTAGCACTATTAGGGGGACTTGGTTACGCTTCTTGGAAGCTTGTAGAGTCTTCCTACTTGTTTGACGTTTCGGGCACGCTAGTTATACTGTTTTTATTCTGGAGTATTGTACAATTCCGTAGTTTTATTACACAGTACTTGCTGAGATTACAGATTAAACAACAATTTGGGACCTATGTTAGCCCGGCTCAGGTAGAAGCACTTCAAAAAGACCCATCATTACTGAGATTGGGTGGGTCGACGAAACAACTAACTTTTCTTTTTTCGGATATTCGAGGATTTACCCCGATTTCGGAATTTTACCAGTCAGAGCCTCATAAATTAGTGGAGCTGGTAAATCGTTTTTTAACTAATCAGAGTGACATCATTATGAAGCATGAGGGAACTATTGATAAGTACATGGGGGACTGCATCATGGCCTTTTGGAATGCCCCTCTAGATGTGGAAGACCACGCAAGAAAGGCAACAGCAGCAGCTCTTGAAATGAGAGAGGCTTTGGAGGAGTTAAATAATGTTCTCAGGAATGAAGGAAGCCCTGAAATCCATACAGGAGTCGGAATCAATACAGGACTTTGTGTTGTCGGTAACATGGGTAGTAGTAGTCGTTTCGACTATAGCGTTCTCGGTGATGCTGTTAACCTCGCTGCTCGTTTAGAGAGCAGTTGTAAACAGTACAACACAGATTTAATAATAAGTGCGCATAGCATGGTAGAGGGTTACAACTATGACTTTATCGACGAGGTAACTGTTAAAGGAAAGACTGAACCTGTCAAAATTTATACCATACAAAAATAATGCTTGACAACGACCTAAAATTTTGCTATAATTTAAATTGTGTAGGAATATACACAGAGCTATCTAGGAGATGGTAAATGAATACTGATGAACTGGCGGCAGAGCTAGAAAAACATGAAGCGATATGTGCCGAACGGTGGAAAACGGTATTCAATCAGCTTCAAGGAATAGAACAACGGAGCGCAGGGCGGTTTGATAGTGTTGAATCAACAATAACACGAATTGAAACAATACTAATAGGAGCCGCTGGCACTATAATTGTCGGAGGAGCTGGTGTAATTTATACTATGCTTCAAATGCACTAGGAGAAATTATGAAAGTCGAGTATGACAAAAAAGACATTAAGATGTCACCAAAAACAAAAGCAGTTTCTAACAAGAAACGTGACTTTCCAGAAGGCTGGGAGTACTCACTAAAACGTGGGTCTCACTGCTTAAGAAGCCCTGAAGGGGTACAAACAAAATTTGCTTCAAAGGAAGCAGCGATGGAGTTCGCAAATGGATAAAGAAGAAATTACAAAAGAAGTAACTGCAGAAGAGCCTGTTGTCGAAAAAAGAGACATCAGGAAAAACTTGTTACTTGCTAGAAAGAAACAGCTTCAACGTAAGAAAAGAGGATACGGTAAATTACCTGGCTCTTTAAGACGATAAGCTAAGCCCTTCGGGGAACGGGGGTAATATATGCCATCAGGTAAAGGAACGTATGGGAAGACCAGAGGTCGTCCTAAGAAGAAGAAAGGAAAGAAGAAGCGAGGTAAGAAGTAATGAGCTTATACGCTAATATCAATAAAAGAAAAAAGAAGGGTAAAAGTAGGTCAAAGAAAAAATCTACTATTTCTCCTAAAGCATACGCTTTCATGAAGGCAGGGTTCAAGAAAAAGAGGAAGAAGAAGCGTGGCAGTAAGAAGAAGAAGTAAACCCAAGGGTCGTAAGAAAGATCCCAGAATTAAAAGAGCAGGTGTTAAAGGATTCAATAAGCCTAAAAGAACACCTGGACATAAAACTAAGTCACACATTGTTGTGGCTAAAGTTGGAAGTCGAATCAAAACAATTCGTTTCGGACAGAAAGGAGCTAAGACAGCAGGTAAACCTAAAGCTGGCGAATCTCGTAGAATGAAAATGAAACGCAAGAGTTTTAAAGCAAGGCATCGCAGAAATATTGCGAAAGGTAAAATGTCCGCCGCTTATTGGGCGAACAAAGTTAAATGGTAAAGGAGAATAGCTTATGTTAGCATTTGCACCAGGGCAGCCCGCAACGGCAATGCCCACAACGATTGATACCGCCATTACTTGTGGCGACAGATTGACATATGTACGATTAGTAAACGAATCAGTTAATGTCCAAACTGTACACAATGTAACAAGCGGTGATGCACCTATAGAGATGGGCTCAGTCCGTCTTCAACCAGGTGAAAGTATGATTTTATGGAAAAGGAGACAATTCCATAAACTGTACGCTTCTAGTGCTGAAGTCTATGGAACTGGCGGAATGGTCAGACCTGCAGGATTAGGCCCTAATAATTAGAGGCAAAGAGAAGGGGTAACCTTCTGGGAGATAGAGAATGTTTGAATTGATAAAAATCGTATGGGGACTTATACAAGTTCTCCCTATACTTATCACGGTTTGCTCAGCCATAGTAGCTATGACTGACACACCGATGGACGATAAGTTATGGGCGAAAGCTTATAAGTGGATCGACAGATTTGCACTCAACATTGGTAAGGCAAAAGATAGAAATCCTCTACTTGATTAACTTAAGGAGGCTGTTATGCAAACAGCTGAACAAAAGAGATTAGAAGAGAAATTATCTTTACCACCTATGATATTCGCTATTGAGAAGGCTACAGCGATACTCATATTTAAGCAACGTGAAAAGTTGTATCGCCTTCTTAAAACTAAAGAGTTGACAGCACTACCTCGCGGTCCAGATCGTGAGGCTTTGCTCTTGACAATTATAGGGAGAAAACTATGAATAAACTACTTGCAATTTTACTTTGCACACTTGCATTACCATCATTCGCTGGTGTTAATGGAAATGTCGGAGTATGGAGTGACTACTACTTTAGAGGCGAAAGCCAGACTATGGGTGGAAAAGCATTCCAAGGAAGTTTAGACCTAGACTATAAAGGGATGTACGGTGGCGTATGGGTATCACAAGTTGATATGGCAGAAGCGGACTGGGAATACGATCTTTATGGCGGTTACAGATGGAACCTAAATGATACATGGTATATGGACGGCGGAGTCATTCAATATAGATATGACGACAAAGCTATTGACCACGTAGAAGAATGGTTCGTAAAAGGCGGGAACAATTGGCTTGAATTAGCTATGTGGACTGATATGGACGACAAAGATAAGAACTATAAAGAGGTAACTCTTAAAGCTCCTTTCATTAAAGTCGTAGATATTTCAGTTAGACATGCTATGTTTGACAATGATGATACCTACCAGCAACTTACAGTCTCTAGAGAGATGAAGAACTGGACAGTCGGAATGGAAGTTCTAGACGGAGCCAGACATGGTAAGTTTTTAGACTCAGCTGCATTTTTTATTAGCAAAGCATTCTAATGCTTCGTAAAACGAAAAAAGGCTGGACAATAACAAATACTCCCGGTTTATCCAAGACTAAAAAAGCCGCGAAGCAAAGGCTTCGCGCTTTGGAGTACAACAAGGGAAAGGACGCGAAAAGCGTTAGGAGAAAATAAATGTCGACAAAATTTATAGGGGCAGAAGCCGCAATGGGAACAACTGCTGGAGCATCAAGTAACTTTGAACTAGCACCAGAAGTAAGAGTTGTTAACCTAGGCGCTGCTGAAGCTACAATTACGATACTTAATGGAGCATCAGGTACTGATGTACAAGGTGCATTTACTCTCGAAGCAGGAGCTTCAGAGTATATCTCGAAAGATATGGAAGATAGAATTTACGCCTCAGCCGCAACGGTGAAGGGTGTACCAATTAACACTAGAAGGTAAACATGAAAGAGGTAAACGGAAGGGTTCTCTGGTTACAAGAATCCTTGGTACATGCAGCAACAATTGCAAGTACTTTTGAACTAGTAGCACAAAAAAGGGAACTAACGCCAAAAGAGATTGATATGAAAAATATTACTCTTGCTTTTATGTACCTCTATAACGTTGTTGACGAAGAAGGGCTTATTGCTAATACAGATGACTCCTACTTTGGAAACGAGGTTATACACTAATGTTAGAGATTTCTAGAAAAGACATACTTTCAACAAACTTAATGGAGTTTCAAAGTGAAAACCGCTTTATTAAGTTACCGATAAATGGCTATATGGAGCTGTTAGGTATTACACCTAATTCTACTCAAATGGCCATTATCAATTCAATCAACAATCCGAAGTATCGTTTTGTTACTGCCGCAGTTTCACGTAGGCAAGGTAAAACATACATTGCTAATGTAATTGGTCAATTAGTTACTTTAGTACCGGGCGCTAACGTTCTGTTAATGTCGCCTAACTACTCACTCTCGCAGATATCATTCGATCTTCAAAGAACACTCATTAAACATTTTGAGTTAGAGGTAATTAAAGATAATGCAAAAGATAAAGTTATCGAACTTTCAAACAATTCTACGATACGTATGGGGTCGGTTAATCAAGTGGATTCAGTCGTTGGTAGGTCCTATGACCTCATCATCTTCGACGAAGCCGCCCTTGTGGATGGAAGGGACGCTTTCAACGTCGCACTACGACCTACACTAGATAAAGAAAACTCAAAAGCCATATTCATCTCTACCCCACGTGGTAGGAACAATTGGTTTGCAGAGTTTTGGCATAGAGGATTTTCTACTGAATTTCCAGAGTGGGCTAGCGTTAAGGCTACCTATCATGAAAACCCACGTATATCTGATGAAGATATTGCTGAAGCACGGAAAACCATGTCGGAAAGCGAATTCAATCAAGAGTATATGGCAGACTTTAATGTCTTCGAAGGACAGGTCTGGGGCTTTAAAAGAGATAAATGTCAACAAGACTTGGCAGAACTTGATGTTAGTAACATGGACATATTTGCAGGAATGGACGTAGGGTATAAAGATCCTACAGCTTTCTGTGTAATTGCATATGACTGGGACGCAGACAAATATTATTTACTAGATGAGTATATGGACTCTGAAAGAACTACAGAACAACACGCAATTGAAATACAGAAGTTAATTCAAAAGTGGAATATAGACTATATTTACATAGACTCGGCGGCACAACAAACAAGGTTTGACTTTGCACAAAACTATGACATTACTACTATTAACGCGAAAAAATCTGTACTAGATGGAATTGGACATGTAGCAGCGATCTGTGATAATGATAAACTTATAGTCGATCATAAATGTCACGAGACTCTGATCTCACTTGACCAATATCAGTGGGACCCCAATCCTAATTTACTACGAGAAAAGCCTAAACACAACATGGCATCACATATGGCTGATGCATTGCGGTATGCGTTGTACTCGTTTGAGACAAGTGTTACTAGCTTCTAACTACCACCGCACAAAAATACTTCTTGACAACATACCCAAAAGATAGTATAATTTAATGAATGGAATAAGTTATGGAACTAAAACGAGATCTAGTTAAATATGTCAGGGACAAGGCTAAGTCGAAATACGACAAAGGAACGGAATGCTTTATCTGTGGCGCAACAGAGAATCTAGACTTCCATCATTTTCACGGTCTAACAGAACTACTAGAGATCTGGCTTAGAAAGAACAAGATTAAAATAACTGATGCGGCAGATATAATGGGTGTCAGAGAACAGTTTATTAACGAACACAACAAAGAGATTTACGAAGCTGCTGTTACATTATGTCACGAACATCATATGAAACTTCACTCCATCTACGGCAAACGCCCACGAGTAGTAACAGCGAAAAAACAAGAACGATGGGTGGGTATACAGAGAGATAAATATGGCATGGTATGACAGAATATTAGGAAGAACCTCACCTAGCGAGGAATGGGAGAAGCTAAACCCTTCACAACCTCATATCGCTGGAGAAGAAGGTGGTTCTCTTAGTTCTCGAGAAGTTACTAGCAACTATAGAAACGCTTATGAACAGTTAGAGGTAGTAAACCGCGCAGTTAACATGATAGTGGACGACGCAGCGGATATACCTTATGATGTTGGCGAACAAATTAAAGGCGTTAACAATATAGTTAAGAACATGAGAAGAAGTAAGCTCGATTTATTACTTAATAAAGAGCCTAACCCTTTTCAAGATGTAAGTTCATTTAAAAGAAATTTAATTACCGATCTACTAATAGACGGTAACATATTTATTTATTTTGATGGAGCACACCTCTATCATCTACCAGCAGAGCATGTTACTATTGAAACAGATGAAAATACTTTTGTTTCTAAGTACACATACGATAACGGAACAGAGTATACTCCAAAAGAGATTATACATATTAAAGAAAACAGTTTTAACTCTATTTATAGAGGAGTTCCTAGATTGAAGCCAGCATGGAGAACCATGCAGTTACTTGGAAGTATGAGAAGATTCCAAGATAACTTCTTCAAAAACGGAGCAGTACCAGGTTTAGTACTTAAGTCCCCTAACACACTTTCTGAGAAGATTAAAGAAAGAATGTTACAGGCTTGGGTTGCTAGATATAATCCTACATCAGGAGGTCGAAGACCACTATTCCTAGATGGCGGGTTAGAGGTGGAAAACCTAACGGAAATAAACTTTAAGAATTTAGACTTTCAAGAAGGCATAGCCAACAATGAAAAGATAATCCTTGAAGCCTTAGGAGTACCACCAATCTTATTGGACGGCGGGAATAATGCAAACATTAGACCTAATCACCGTCTTTATTACTTAGAAACCATACTTCCTATTATTAGAAAAATAGGGTATGCTTTCGAGAGGTTCTTCGGTTTTAAACTTAATGAAGATGCTAGTGATGTACCAGCACTTCAGCCTGAATTGAGAGACCAGGCGAATTACTACGCTACGCTTGTAAATACGGGAATATTAACACCGAATGAAGCAAGGGAGGCGTTGAGACTTGAGACGATTGACGGATTCGATCAACCGCGAGTTCCTGCAAATATTGCAGGGTCAGCCGCGAATCCAGAGCAAGGTGGTAGACCGGAAGAAACCCCACCCGCAGAGGAAGAATAATTATGACAAAAAATATGATGCTAAAGGCTTTAAGCGAGTATATGCAGGCAAAAAATGTAGATACTATCAGCCTAACTGATTATAAAGCGGACGAGAAAGCTCCTGTGAGAGACTATCTTTTAAGAAGAAAGTATGGATCATGGAATAGAGTATTATCTGCTGCTAAATATAGATTTCCAATTGAAGTTGCCGTAGTGGAAACTCCAGCACCTGCGCCTAAAAAGGCAAAGGTTAAAAAGGAGGCTTAACCATGGCTAAAGAAAAAATCTTTCATTGGACAAACACTTTCAAGATGTTATCAGAAGACGATGATGGCGGACTAGATATCAAAGGATCAGCTAGTACGAACCATATCGATAGAGCTGGTGATACAATTGATGGTGGTGCTTGGACTAAAGGTGGTCTGGATAATTTTAAAAATAATCCAGTTATCTTGTTTAATCACAACTACGACCGTCCAATCGGTCGTGCAAAAGAAATAGGGGTCACAGATAATGGATTAGAGCTTACAGCTCGTATTTCCAAATCTGCTGGCGAAATAAAAGATCTTATTAAAGATGGCGTTCTTGGAGCTTTTTCTGTCGGTTTCAAAGTCAAGGACGCGGATTATATATCCGAAACCGATGGATATAGAATAAAAGACGCTGAACTATTTGAAGTGTCTGTTGTTTCGGTTCCTTGTAACCAAAACGCAGTCTTCTCACTAGCGAAATCATTTGATAGTATGGAAGAGTACGATCAGTTCAAAAAGACTTTTATAAAAGAGACTCACTCAATCGACGCTAGTGCAAAGATTGAGCAGTCAAGCGAGGCAATAGCCGACAAAACGGAGACTAAAATGTCAGAAGAAAAGAAAAATCCTGAAGTAAGCCCTGAGTTCGACCTTGAAGCATTCGCAAAGCAAGTAGCAGATCAAACTGCGACTAGCATTGCAATGAAGCAAGCCGAGCAAAAAGCTAAAGATGAAGCAGAAACTACAGCGAAAGCTGAAGTAGAAGCTACTGAAAAAGCTGAATTGGAAGCCGAGCAGGAAAAACAGAAAGTAGTTGTTAAGTCAAGTATTTCTGGAGCTGAGAAGTTAATCAATGATGTTGCTAAGAAAGTAGAAGAAAGACAGGGAGACCTAGAGTCTGTTGTTAAGGAACTACAATCCGAACTATCCGAAAAATCAGAAGAGATTCAAGCCATGCGCGAATCAAAAAGGATTTTCCAAGATAGAGGCAACAAAAACTGGAAAGAAGCTTTCGAAGGCGATATCGTAGATGCGAAGATCTTAGGTCTAGCAACAGGTAGAGGCTTTGATACTCCATACGCTAAAGGCGTAATGGAAAAGGTAAACCAACACTCAGGTGTTCAGGTTTCATCTGCTGATTTCGAGCAAATCGTTTCTACAAACGTAGAAAGAGATATTCAAAGCGAGCTAGTATTAGCACCGCTATTTAGAGAAATTCAAATGAATTCCGCTAATATGATTATCCCTATCTTACCCGACAGCGGATACGCTGAATTCACTACTAACCAAGTAGCTAGTGGTTCTTCACCACATGGTAACTTGGCTCAGACAGGCGACACCTATGGTTCACCTTTCGGTGGTGTTGATTTGACAGAGAAAACTCTATCAACTCACAAACTTATTTCACAATCATACTTAGGTAATGAGACTGAAGAAGATGCAATCATGCCGATTCTTCCTTTAATTAGGGAATCAATTGTTAGATCACATGCAAAAGGTATTGAGAATGCGTTACTATTAGGTAACCACTCTACTGGTGTTTATACATCAGGAACTTTTGATGGTCTTATCAAAATGGCATCAGCAGATAGTGATGAAACTCAATCAGCAACAGCTGTAGCTTCAGATACTGTTACTGCTGCAGAATTGCTTGCTTTAAGAAAGAATATGGGCAAATACGGTGTTAACCCTAACGACGTAACTTATATTGTTTCACAAAGTGCTTACTTCCAGTTACTAGAAGACGCAGAATTCCAAGATGCTAATCTAGTTGGTGATATGGCTACTAAACTCACTGGTGAGATTGGTCAGGTATTTGGCTCAAGAGTTCTACTCTGTGACGAATTCCCTGCTCAAGCAGCTAATGGGTACGGAGCGATTGCAGTATATGCAAGAAACTACGTAATGCCTAGACTACGTGGTGTGACAATTGAGTCAGACTATGAAGTTGCTAACCAAAGAAGAGTTCTGGTTGCTTCACAAAGAATTGGTTTCACCGATCTAATCGATGGTGCTACTTCTAAGTGGGCTTATAAGTTCAAAGCTAGTTAATAGCTAACCTTTTTGTGGTGGGGGTTAAACCCCACCGCAATATTTTTAAGAGATAATTATGGCAGATTTAGTAACGACAAATGAATACAAGGACGCTGAAGGAATTAGAGGCGAGAAAGAAGACGACCGTCTCAATCTAATTGTTCCTCAAGTTTCAGACCTTGTTAAAAAGTACTGCGGTACTTCTTTTGTTGATTTCTTTTCTACCAACAAAGTTGAAACTTTTTCAATCAACGATAACTACACCTCAACGATTATTGTCAGCGAGTGTCCGTTAACAGCGGTTGATATAGTACAAGAAAGAACTACATATAGTGGTGACTACAAAACTTTGACAACAACAAATTATGAATATTTTGTGGATTATGATGCTGACGCTATAGTCAGAACTGATGATAATGGTAATCACAAAATGTGGGCAAAAGGTGTGGGTTCCGTAAAGGTAACTTACAATGCGGGATACGCAGACTGTCCGAGAGATTTAAAACTCGCTATATTCGATCTAATTACTTACTATGTAAAAGATGAGCATAAGCAAAGACAGACTCTAGGTGGAGCAACATTGCAAAACCAAGGCACTTCAGGAATGAGGACGAGTACTGACTTTCCAGACCACATCAAAAGAGTACTAGACTTATATAGAGTTGTGGTGTGATAGACGAAGTTGCAGAGTTAATAAAAGCAGAAATAAAAACTTCTCTAAGAGGTAGTTTTGATAACTTACATAAGCATAAGTATTCTTATACTTTGCAAGTTTGCAGAAATACTCTAAAAAGAAACTTATTAGACGCTTATAGAGAGTATCAAAAAAGTTTCAGTAAAAGAGACATAAAAGATATGGACAGAGATCTCCAAGTTAACCACCCTGGAGGCTTTGATAAAGCTTTTACAGAAGCTGCAGAAAAAGGCGTTAAAGACTATATGTTAAGTAAGACTAATGTAACTTCAGTCTGGACAACTACTTTTAGAGGTGTTGTAACTATAAGCCCCTCAGACATACTGTCTAAACAAGGTGGAAACAGAATAGATATAAACCTAGCAAAGGGTGTAACGAAAGCAAGTAAGATGACTAAAGGAGGAATTCCTTATAACTTAGTTAACAATGCTACTAAGAAATTGTACAAACAAGCAAGAGGTGGAGCTTTTAGACAACTTGCTTACTACTGTGAAGAAGCAGGTAAAGGGAAAAAGAGCCCTGCCGGTAAGACCATGAGAGGGAAAACATCGCAAGAGGTTAAACCTATTAAAGGACATGGAGAAGCCATGGAAGCTTTTGGCTCAAAAGAGATAAGACCAAAAGGCGGAAAACAAACTACCGTAGCAGTTTTAGCTATGGCTAAGAATTTTAACAGAATGAAAAGAGTTTCTGTTACTGGGAAGTACGAGAAAGAAATAGCAGATCAAGTTAGTGTAGTTAGAACTATGATTACTAATAATCTAGATATGAAGTTTGATTTAACACAGTATAGAAAGGTTGATAATTTTACGTTTGATGAAGACTTAGTAGTTGACTTACATGCTACTGATGCGAAAGGAAACGCTGAATTTGCAAAAGGTAAGTATGACATGAAGGGAATAAAAAAGCATATTGATTCTTATGTAAGGAATGCTGTAAAGCCTGCGATGAAGAAGCTGGCTGGAAAAAACTGGGTAGAAATGAAAGGTTCTACTTCTAAAAAAGATTTAATAGTAAGACAGCAACAAATAATGCTAATAGAAAAACTACTAAAGGTAAAAGGTACTAGACCAGATTTTAGATTAAAGGTTAATAAAAAACTTTTAAAACAAGCAAAAGATGCCAAGGTAAGAGGAAAGAAAAGTAAAGACAAATCTATACGAGGGGCAAGTAGTAAGACCTCAAAAGCTTACATAGCAGCAAGTAAAGGGGTTAGAGCAAGACCTAAAGTAGGTAAAAGTATAGAGGAAGCAAAAACAACACAAAGTCCAATAGCTTTAAGAAACTTGTTAAATGAAATGTTACCCCAAATGGTAGCAAGTAAAATGACACCACCAGCACTACAATTTAGAACTGGTAGATTTGCAAACTCAGCCCGAGTTGAGAATGTAAATTTAGGTCCAAGAGGTGGAGTAGACATAGACTATACTTATATGAGAGAGCCTTATGAAACTTTTGAACCGGGCGGAAAACAGGGGAGTACTCAAAGAGACCCTCGAAAGATAATAGGAGCAAGTATTAGACAACTTGCTATGGGAATACTAGGAAGACAACCTACAACAATTAGGAGAAACTAATGGACGCGACTAAAGCTAGAGCACACTCAACGCGTAGACGAGCCATAGTTGGAGCGATTGCGAGTAAGTTGTACGAAAGTTTGAATGGGAGCGCACCTTTTAGAAGCTCTGTTCAAAGTGTAGAGCCAAGACTTAGATTCTGGGACGAAGTACAAGACTTCCCAGCAATTCAAGTAGGAGCAGGACAAGAAACTCGTGAATACGAAGGTGGCGGGTTCCGATTTAGATTTTTAAGAGTAACAATTAGGTGTTATGTGAACGACAATGATGACGTCATATTAGCACTTGAAGAATTACTAGAAGACGTTGAAACTGTACTCGAGGATAATGATCCGTTGACGTATACAGATTCAACAGGAGCGTCTCAAACAACAGCTAAGACTACAATCTTATCGGTTGATACAGACGAAGGTGTTTTGGAGCCTCTCGGTGTCGGAGAAGTCATCGTAGAGATTCAATACTAGAAAAAGCCTAAGCTAAATAAATATTTAGTACGGCTCTTTCAGAGAATAATAGGAGAAAATAATGGCATTTCATTTTAGTAGAGATACCAAAGTATTTATGAAGTTTCACGCGAGTGCTGATAGCACAGACGACGCACTTTATGAATTACCAGTACTAGACGGTTACTCCTTTAGTCAGGCTACTAATAGTTCAGAGATTACTTTGAGCGAAGCAGCCGATTCATCGGGTAACAGTAAAAGAGGAAGAGCAATGTTCAACGACTCTTTTGCACCAGCGGAATGGAGTTTTAGTACTTATATGAGACCAACTACTTCAGGAGCTGCAAATGTGTGGGCGTCTAACGAACACGCAGGAAACGCAAAGAAATTTGCAGTAGAAGGGCCTCTATGGGGAGCAATGTCCGCAACAACCTATAACCTAGGTGTAGGCGGAACAGGAGCACCAACAGCATCAACATTTGAGCCGAATGTATTTAACTTTCAAAACTCAAATAAGGTGACACTAGGTGTTTTTGACTTATTCTTTGTACTCGGAGCAGCAAAAGACAGTAGCGTAGCAACATACGATACTGGAACAGACGGAGTTACAGTTTACAAAATTAGTGACTGTTCAGTCGGTTCTGCATCTATCGATTTTGATATCGAAGGATTAGCACAAGTTGCTTGGTCAGGACAAGGTAAAAAAATTAGTGAAGTCGCACAGTTAAACACAGCTGCGGCAGGTACTACAACAAAAGGTTTAATTAACGAAGGAGTATCAAGTACTTCAAATTATATTAGACAAAAGCTTACTTCATTAGCTATCGCATCTGACGTTTCAGTCGGAGCAGGCGGAGACGGGTTTAATAACATCGCAATCGCTGCAACAGCAATGGTACAGGGTAGCAAATATAAAATTGCTTCAGTAGGAAATACTGACTTTACAGCAACTGACGTTGGTGGATCGGCTAATACTGTAGGAGTTATCTTCACAAGAGGATCAGCTGCTGCTACAGGTACTGGTACTGTTTTTGAAGAAGTATATGGTGCAACAGACACAACTTATAATGTCGTGTTGACAGGTGGTAATATTACGATTGAAAACAATCTAACTTACTTAACACCAGAAACCCTAGGGTCTGTCAATCAGCCTTTAGGACACGTCATGGGAACTAGATCAGTTTCAGGTAACTTTACCTGTTACTTAAATAGTGCAGCAAACGGCTCGCAAGATCTTTTAGAAGATTTACACGAATCGCAAGATACTATTACAAATAGCTTTAACATGACATTCAGCATTGGTGGCGCAAACGCACCGAAAGTAGCTGTGGCATTGCCAAATTGCCATCTAGAACTACCAACTCACTCTATTGAAGATGTGATTGGTGTAGATGTTAATTTCCATGCTTTACCAACAGATCTTTCGTCTGCAACTGCTTCAGATAGTGCAAATGAAATGAGTGTAACTTACACTTCATAATAAAACTTAACGGTGGGCAGGAGAACCCTGTCCACCTTTTTTTGGAAAAATAAATGAACGATACAGTAAAAAAAGAGACTCCGAAAGCAGTCTCACTAAAGAGTCTAATGACTCCAACAAAAACGGTAGAATTTGACTACCCCGGTTGTGAAGGGTTCAAAGTAAAACTTTGCTACCTAGCACGTGAAGAACTAATGAAACTTAGAAATCGCTGTGTATCTCAAGTATTCAATAAGAAGACTAGGGGTTACGAAGAGCAGATGGACGACGATAAGTTTCTTGAAGAGTACACCAAAGCAGTTATTAAAGGCTGGGCAGGTTTTAAACTCGGATATGCCAAAAATATGTTATTACTAGGAGATTTAACTCCTGCACAAGAAGAATCAGAATTAGAATTTTCACAAGAAAACGTAGAAGTACTTATGAAAAATGCTAGTGACTTTGATACTTGGGTAACAGAACAAGTAGGCGATCTAGAAAATTTTACGCAGAGCAAGTAGCCTGGGCTCTTGCTTTAATAACTAGGTATTATACTAACAATATTAGTGTAGACGCATATTTACAAATGTGCGACCAATTAGGTCAAGAACCTGATCTAAATGAGATGCCACCTGAACTAGAGGATTTTCCTTTAGAAATTCAGGAGGCTTTCGTTATACACGCTATGCTCCCCGATAAATGGGACGGAGCTAGTGGTTCTTACATGGGTAAGGACTGGTCACCACTAAAAGACTTACTAGACATAAATAATGTGGAAGACCAAAAAACTGTTTGCTATTTCTTGAAACATATAGAAAGTTCGAGTACGATAAATATCAATACTGAGCTTAAACGTAAGCAAGACGCCCACACGAGGCGAGCAAAGACACAATAGATGGCAAAGAAAATAACAGCAGCAGAGATTATTATCAAAACCACCGATGGTGGTTCTTTTAAAGTCACAGGAAAAGAAGCGGAAAAACTAACCAAGAAAATGAATGCTCTTGGTGGCGCTTCTCAAACTACTGATAGACGAATAAAAGGGGTAACTCAACAATCCTCCAACGCTACAAAAAACTTTAGTAAGCAAGCACAGACCATGCAAGGTGGTCTTGTGGCTGTCTATGCCACCATTGCTGCACAGATATTTGCTGTATCAGCAGCTTTTCAATTCTTAAAATCCTCTATGGAAACTCGAAACCTTATTGCAGGGCAACAAGCCTTTGGGTCAGTCACGGGTACTGCTTACAAGTCTGTAACCACTAATATTCAAGAAGCTACTAATGGTATGCTTAGTTTTAAAGCGGCAGCTAGTTCTGCGGCTATTGGTGTGGCTGCTGGATTAAGCGCAGGTCAACTAGAAGGGTTAGGCGTAGCAGCAACTAATGCATCTCTTGCTCTTGGTAGGGATTTGGAAGATTCATTTAACAGACTTATTCGAGGTGTTACTAAAGCGGAACCAGAACTATTAGACGAACTCGGTATTATTCTACGACTAGAAAACGCAACTGATAAGTATGCTGTGACAGTCGGGAAAACTAGAGAACAACTAAACGCGTATGAAAGAACTCAAGCGGTTTTAAATGACGTTCTAGAACAAGCAGAAACTAAGTATGGAAGAATTCAAGAAAAAATGGATCCAGATGCATTTGCTATGGGACAATTTTCAAAAGAAATGGACGATTTATTACTTAGCTTTCAGAACTTTATAATGAAAGGCATTATTCCAATGCTTAACTTCTTTAAAGATAATACAGGAGCACTCGTAGCTGCAGTAGGTTTATTTATTACTCCTATTATCAAATCTTTACTACCAAATTTAAACGCAGCTTTAGAAACATCTACAATGAAAATGAAGACTTCGTTTGAAGCAATGAAAACAGCAGGTTCAGGAGCTAGAGAAGCTTTTTCAGGATTGGGTCAAGCTTTTGGAGCTGACATGCCTAGTGCAGAGGACAGTAAAGGCGCACTTAGTAAAATGGGTGTAAAATCTTTTAAACATAAAGGAGCAGATGGAAAAGAGACAGGCAGACTAAATAAAAGACAAATAGCAGCCTATAGACGAATGATGAACGAAAAGAAAGGCATCTATATGAAGATGAACGCTCAAGAAAAAAGAGCCTTTAGATTCCATCTTAATGCTCAAGAAGCTATGTTGAAAGGCCACAATATAAAACAGGTTGCAACAACACAAGCAGGAGAGAATGCAAAACGAGTTGCATATAAAACAACACAAGCAGTGTATCAAGGAACTCTCGCAGCGATGAACGCCGCAACAACAGCAGCAGCATGGGCTATGAATAAAGCTATGATGGCAGCTGGTATAATTGGTATTGTCTTTATGATAATACAGGGTGTTACTAGTTTAGTAAGTTGGTTTAAAGATTTAGACGAAACTGCCAAAAAGATGAGAAAAGAAACAGAAGATCTTACTTCTAGCCTTTCCGATTTAAATGGTGAAATGGATAAGATGCTCGATATTAGGCTTAACGAACAGTTACTTGATTTAAAAATGTCAGTAGAGCAATCAGGCCAAGCATTCCAAAGCATGGACTTAGCTAAACAAATTAGAGCATACAACAAAGAAATACAAAAAGGAGCTAAGCCTGGCGACGATGTAATGAAGCAGTTTTCAAACCTTGCAACTAACGCTTCTAAATTTAGTCCTGCTTTCAAAGAAATGGCAGAAGCTATGGAGGGAGGCGTTGAAATTGGTGAGAAACAAGCTGCAGGTTTTAAAAGCTTAGCCAACGATATTATAAATGCTTCAGAAGCTTCTAAAAGATTTGCCCAGAATCAAGGAACAGTAAATAAAGCTTTAGATAAACAAATAAGAAAATTCAAAGATGTTCCATTTAAAGACATAGTAGATGCATACTCAGCTAGTATAAATGATATTGACCTTATGTTAGCCGGAATGGCAGCTGATGCTGAGTCAAGAGCTTTACAGGGTGCAAAAAATAAAGCTGTAGCGCAGAGTTCACAGTTTGATTTAGACGATACAAAAAAACTTGGGAAAACTGCTTCCCAGAAAAAGTTACTGAATAATAGTAGTGCAGGTAAGACAGGCTTCAAAGAATTAAAAGCACAGATGGTTAGCTTCTATAAGGAAGACGGCTCTCTTAAATCTTTAGAATCTTTTACAGGTGCTATGAATGAACTAGCAAAATCAGACGATAGTAGAACAGCAAGCAGATTCGAAGAAGATGCAACAGTTAGAAGCAACCTTACAAAAATACTTAGAGAACAACTAGGCTTAGAACTAGAGATTGCTGCTATTGATGCACAGCCAGGACAAGATAAAGAAGTTCAAGATACGCTACTAGCTAAGCAGAAAATCCAAAACCGAATGAAAACAAGAGCTCTAAAGATTCAGGACGCTGGGATAGCACAACAGAAGAAAGAGTTAGAAAATGCTAGAGATATTGCTAAGTTTGATGCAGCTGGTCTTGATACTCTAAATCAAACAGAGAAACTTAAGAAGCAAATTGACGCGTTAGGAGATAAAGAAGCAAAACTAGCTGTTAAAAGATCAGCAGCAGAACTAAGTGCATACTCTATAATTGAAAAGTTAAATGCCGGTGAAGTTGCTAAACTAAAAACAGATGAAGAAAAAGTTGCGATGGAAAAGAAGTTGGCACAAGGAGACGACGAAAGTTTAGATAAGTATATTATAAGACTCGGTTATCAAGACCAAGAATTAACCAATATGCAAGGCGTTTTAGCTAATGCTGACTTGGAAATTACAAAACAAGAATACTTAAATGACAGAAAAGAAGCACAATTACAATTACAGATAGATCTTTTAAAAAACCAAGTAGAAGTTACAAAACAGACGCAAGCACAAGCAGCGGCACAACGAAGTGTAGCTCTAGCAGCTGCACAAACAGCACGACTCGCAAAAACTACAGGCGGAGCACAAGGAGCTGCAAATAAACGTGCTAGTAGCATAAGCCAAATGGGACAGACTAAGACTGCTAATACAAATCTTAATACTGCTCTTAAAACTCAAATGGAAGGTATTACTGGTGTAAGTGATAGAACTGGTATGAAAGATATGGAGTTATTTACTAATCCAACATCTGATGCTGACGTAGAATATAATCAAATCTTAACAAAACGAATAAATCTTTTACATCAAAATGCGCTATTAGAGGAAAAAATTCAAACCATAAAAGATACTGAAAAAGGTTTGAACTTTATGGATAAATCTGATACTCAGTTAGAAAATACAGAGTTTAAAAGAGAACAAGTATTTTCATTAAATCCTGCAATTGCATCATTCAATAAAGTCATATTAGAAGCTAGACAAAAAGGACTTGGGGTTACCGTGGAGCAGATTAAAGAACTGAAGAACGAAGCTATCGCAATGGAAAGTTTAAAGATAGAAACCGAACTAATGGAAGGTATTCAAAGTACTCTTTCAAATGGCTTCGTATCTATGTTCCAAACAATGGTAGACGGTACAAAATCATTTAAAGATGGAATGAAAGATTTAGCACAATCAGTACTTGCAGATTTAGCAGCTATGTTTGCAAAAGCAGCTGCATTAAAGATACTAATGGCGATGTTCCCAGGAATGGGAGGCACAATGGAAGCTATCTCAGCAATACCAGGCATGAATAGGTATGGGGGAGAATCAACTAAGTTTAGAACTGGTGGTATTGCAGATGGTCCTGGTTCAGGTTATCTCGCAGAGCTACACGGTAGAGAAGCCGTAGTACCTTTAGGAAACGATAGAAGTATTCCTGTTGAAATGCGTGGTGGTGGCGGTGGTGGAAACACGGTCAATGTCTCTATTAGTATGAATGGTCAAGGACAAGGATCTTCACAAGTAACAGGCGATGGCATGCAAGGATTAGGAAGAAGTATCGGAAATATGGTACAACAACATTTACAACAAGAAATGAGACCTGGTGGATTATTAAATCAACAAGGTACAAAAGGTAGGGCATAATGGCAATAGGATTACACCCCAAAACAGGAAACATACCAGGGTTTAGTGCTCCTGTAATTTACGATAGAGGTATCTCAGATACTCCTAACCCTCGGGTACTTAAAGCACAGTTTGGAGATGGGTATGAGATGAGAGTGCGAGATGGAATAAATAGCACTCCAAGAACTTTTGCCCTTACATTTAATAATAGGACTAAAGCAGATATTGATAATATATACGATTTCTTAGACGGGTTAGCAGGAGTAGACACTTGTAAGCTAACTATCCCTTTTGATGGTAACGAGGTTACAGTAGTAGTAGTAGTTGAGCAGTGGGCAAGAACTTTAGCGTACGATGATTATTACACATTAACTTGTGCTGCAAGAGAGGTTTTTGAAGCATGAGCCAACCTATAGTAGGCACACTGCCCGCAGAATTACAAGTACAAGCACAGTCTAGTGCTTTAGTTACTGTGTTTGAAATTGATTTACCTAATAGTGATATAGGAGGGGCGGGCCAAGACAAGCTTTATTTTCACGATGGAACAACCTCAGATCTTACAGTCGATGGTGGTTATATCAAATGGTATACTCTATTAGATGATGAGAATTTTGGTTCAACTACTGCTGGAAACTACGGAGAGCAACTTTATACTCCATTTCCTGTAGAGTCAGAAGGGTGGGAAGTTAGAGGAACAGGTAGTTTACCAAGACCTTCAGTAAGATTTGCAAATATAAACCAGTATTGGAGTGCTCATCTAAGTAATTATGATGATTTAGTAGGAGCAAAAGTAATACGAAGAAGAACTTTACAAAAACATCTAGCTACAAATCCTCCTGTAGAATTTAACCGAGATGTTTACTATATAGAAAGAAAAACTACAGAAACTGCCACTATGGTAGAATTTGAACTTGCAAGTGCATTTGATGTACAAGGAATTCAACTACCGCGAAGAGCAGTTGTGGCTGCTCGTTGCCCCTGGAAGTACAAAGACCCAGAGCAAGGTGGGTGTGATTGGCCAGTAGATAGTAGACCTAGTGACATACCGGGGCATATTGCTACTGTTCCTTTATACTTTGATAAAGACGATAATAGAGTTACTACTCACCTTACTTGGGGTAGACAAGATGTTTCTAGTAACAGAACTAACAATCTGTATGCTGCTACAAGTTACTCTGTAGGAGACTATGTAGAGTACTCTAGGCCTATAGGAGGCCTCTATGCAGTTAGTTCAATATCTAAGGGTTCTAATGAAACAACTCTAACAGTAGCAACTACATCAATAAGAGATGAATTTGCAGCAGGGGATTTTTTAATATTAAAAGCGTTTAATCACGAAGATAACAATTATAAAAGTCTACCAGTATATGTAAAGAGTATAGGTTCAGGAAGCACCGCAACTATAACAATACAAGATGACGATAGTGCAGATGGAGACACAGCATCAACGATATTACCAGGCTCAACAACATTGGGGTATATTCAAGCAACTAGAGTGACTTTATATAAATGTATAACAGCTCATAGTATTGCAACTGGAGACTCCGCAGATGATATTATAAAACCTACTAATATAAGTTATTGGGAATTTGGAGATGTATGTGGAAAAAGACTAAACTCATGTGCAATTCGTTACGGGCATAGTCCAGCAGGGTCGGGTGTAGTAAGTGTGATTGTAACTAAAACAAATGGTGCAGTTGGAGGCGGAAGTGGATATACTTCAGCGCCTTCCGTATCATTTAGTGGAGGCGGAGGCTCAGGCGCAACAGCAACAGCAACAGTATCTGGAGGCAAAGTAATTAGCGTACAGATGGGGAATAATGGGTCAGGGTACACCACTGCTCCTACAGTAGCATTTAGCGGAGGCGGAGGCTCAGGAGCCGCCGCAGAAGCCAATATTAACACTAGAGGTACACGAAATGTATCTCTACCATTTGGAGGGTTCCCAGGAGCCGCAATAGCATAATGATTGAACCAGTACTAGAAGATGTTAAACAATACGTTTATGAACACTCAAATATAGAAGCTTGTGGCCTACTTAGTGTAGAAAGGGGCAGAGTCAAATGGAACCCTTGCTTTAATAAAGCAGAAAACCCAAAAAACGATTTTATTATAGATCCGCTAGATTATAAAGCAGTAGCGGATAGAGGAGATGTAATAGGTGTGATACATAGTCACCCAGGCTGCTCTCCAACTCCTAGTGAGTTAGACCGAGCTGCATGCAATAAATTAGGAATTCCGTGGTATATTTTTGGAGAAAATGACGAATGGATAAAATTGGAGCCAAGCGAAAATACCTATGATTTACTGGGAAGACCTTTCGTCTATGGTATCTATGATTGTTTCACTATCATAAAAGATCATTTCGAGACAAAAGATATAAATATATACCCATATGAGTATGAGTGGGAATTTTGGGAAAAGGGAAAAAATCTATACTTAGACAACTTCAAAAGTGAAGGATTTATAGAAGTAACAGATGGTAGCCTACAGGCAAATGACCTCATTTTAATGGCTCTGAATAGTGATATCACTAACCATGCCGGAGTATATGTAGGACGAGGAAAAATGCTCCATCACGCACCTAACAGATTATCGTGTAGAGACAACTACGCAGGAATGTGGAAACAAATTACCAGAATGGTAGTAAGACATCAAAGTATGATATGAGAAAAATTTATTTAGAAGGACAACTAGGAGAAAAGTTTGGGTCAGAGTGGAACCTAGCAGTTAACTCGCCCGCAGAAGCACTTACAGCTATTATGGCACAACGCCCTGGTATGCGTCAATTTCTTACTTCATCTGAAGGAATACAAGGCTACGAAGTACTAGTAGATAATGAAAGTATTGATATGCTGGAAGAGCTAGTAATACAATACCCAAGTATGGAGCAGTCCTATACTTTTGTACCAGTAATTGGTGGTTCAAAAAGCTCAGGGCTTATGATGGTACTAGGGGTAGCTTTAATAGCTGCAACAGGTGGTTTCGCAAGTTTTGGTATTACAGGATTTATGGGAAGCGGTGGAGCAATAGGAGCAGCAGGTAGTACTACTAGTTTAGTTGCTGGTTCAGCCGCACATACAGCCGCACTAGGAGCAGGACATATAACAGCTGCAGGTGTAGTTACAAATGCAGGAGCAGTAGCAGGAACACTCGCGGGTATGGGTACAAGTGCCGCATTAGCTACTCAAGGACTAGGGTTTTTAGGTTCAGCACTTCTGCTAGGAGGAGCCGCAATGATGCTAGCCCCAGATGTACCAGACGGAACTTCAGCAGAGAAAGCAGAAAACTACTTATTCAGTGGACCAGTCAACACAGTCAAACAAGGCCAAGCAATTCCTCTTGTATATGGAAGAGCAATTGTTGGCTCAAAAACTATATCAGCATCAGTCTTTACAAATACATCAAGACAAAAACTAACAGCAGGAAGAAAAATGGTAGGTATACCAAACTTTAGAACAGATGGAAGTAAATCAGGACAAGGAGCAAATACTACTAGTTACGTAAATTCTTGGGGGATTAACATAAGGTTTTAATATGAAAAAGAATCAACACTTAATATCAATACGAGGAGCCAAAGGAAAGGGCGGCGGCGGAAGCACATTTGAAGCAGATGATAACATGTTTGCAAGGCAGTCTGCTGCGTTTATTGATGCTCTGTGCGAAGGTCCAATTAAAGGACTAGTCTATGGAGACGCGTCAATTTTAATTGATGAAGTACGTCTTAGAAATGTAAACCAGAGTACTGGACGTATTAGTCAAAAAGCTAACTTTAATAACTTTACTGTAATCACAAAAAATGGAGATGCAACACAGGTAGTTGATGCAGATTTTTTTGCTGAGTACCCCAGTGCAGCTACAACCAAAGATATAGGTAGTGCAGAACTACTAGAAAACGAACCTCAATACTTTACTATATCTAGTGGTACTTTTGAAAAAAGAGAAACAGACTATATAAAAATTACTGTATCTACTACTGGTATGTCTGCTATTACAAAAACAGGAGACAACAAGGGAGATATAAATACTACTACTGTTTATTTTCATATTGATTTCAACTGGGTAGATAATTCTGGTGTTCATCATACAAGACAAATGTTTGATACAGGCTTTAGTGGAAAAGTTAGTGGTAAGTACGCACATACATTTGGTTTTAATATTGAAACAATTAAAGAAACTTCTACTATTAACGATTGGTCTGTAAGAGTAACTAAACTAACTGCTAGTCCAGAAAGTTCGGATAGTAAAGAAGTTCAAAACGCTATTTATGTAGATAGCATTGAAGCTGCAATCGCTGATAAACTAGAGTACCCTTATACTGCTTATGTAGGTGGAGTTATAGATGCAGAAGCATTTAACAGCGTCCCTGCTAGAGGTTATGAAATTGATGGTAAGTTAATAAACATTCCAACTAATATGTACCCTTGTGACTACAATGGTCGCAAACTTACTCTATCTTCAGCTTCAGGATTTTCTGTTGGTGACGTAATTAGTCAGACATTAAGTATAAGTAGTCTTACAGCAGCGGGTAACGACGAGGAAGGGTATACTGCAACAGCAACAGTACCAGCACACGGAGTGGCAACTGGAGAGACTTTCAAAGCAACAATAGCAACTACTTCAGCTACAGATGAAGAACATTGGGAAGGAGAGTTTGTTTGTGTAGCAGCTTCCGCAACCACATTTACTTACACACTAAATAAGCCTTTTGATGACCTTGCAGATGCGTATAAAACTCTTGCTGGGGGAACTACCTGTGGCGGTACAAAAACCGCAGTTATGTTTAGTGGAGGTTTAGTTGATAAGATAGTAGGCAATACACTTTATCTTAGAAATGTAGCAGGGTCAACAAGTGCAGTTAATGGTACTATTTCAAATGGCACTACTACTGGAACTGTTACTTTACAATCACAAGTATTTATACCTGCTAACTATAGAAGGATTAAATCTTCAGAAAAACCTGGCACAGCCGAACAAGATTGGGACGGTACATACTATTTAAGCTGGTGTAATAATCCAGCATGGGTATATCACGACCTTATAGTAAATAAAATATACGGGCTAGGAAATTATGTGGAACAGTCCCAAGTAAACAAGTGGGAACTATTCCAAATTGGAAGATACTGTGATGAGTTAGTACCTGCAGGTGTTGCAGCAGCAGACTTACTAAGCATACATTGCACAGCAGATACCAACTATATTCCGAGTGGATCGAGTGGAGAGCACGAACCAAGATTTAGTGCTAACTTAGTAATTAGTGGAAAGCAAGAAGCCTATAAAGTACTTAATGATGTTTCTAGTATATTTAGAGGTATGGCTTACTGGTTAAATGGAGAAGCCTTCGTAGTACAAGATTCAGAAAAAGATCCTGTGTACCAATTTACAAACGCTAACGTAATAAACGGAGAGTTTAAGTACGAAGGAACAGGTAATAAAACAAGAACAAATTCTATTATGGTTAATTGGAACAATCCCCAAGACTATTATAGAAGTAGAACAGAAATTGTAGAACTAGAAGAAAGTTTACAAAAAGATACTGAGTTTGTAAAACCAGAGGCAACCACAGCATTTGGTTGTACTTCAAGAGGTCAAGCAAGAAGGTTGGGTAAATGGAAGTTACTCACTAATAATTGGAACACCAATACTGTAACGTTCGAAACTTCTTTGAACGCAGCCTTTTTGCGACCTGGCGATATAGTACAAGTCATTGACCAACACAAAGAAGGTAAATCATGGGGTGGAAGAATCTCTTCTAGCTCTAGTACTACAGCAATCAATATAGATAGAAAACCAAGTGGCTTTGGTAATACAAGCGCAGAATCTGGTTATGCTGTAGGAGACTATAGACTTACATTAAGTTATGTAGGGTATAAAGCAATTCTTGCACAAGATACTGCTACTATTAGTAGCACAGCATACGTAAGAGGAGCACACCTTACTAGTATAACTACTGAGGAAGCTGCAGCCAGATTACAAGATGATAGCGGAAACTTAGTGTTTGTACAATGGACACCTTTTACTTTCACAGAAACAAAAACAGTATCAGGAGTATCAAATAATGGAAAAACACTTACAGTTTCTTCTGCTTTTAATACTGCACCTACTCAAGAACAGGTCTGGATATTATCAAGAGCAGCTCTAGCTACAGGTAAAACGAAAAAAGAAGCCAAGCTCTTTAGAATGGTGGGTATGGTTGAGAAGGATAAAAATCTTTACGAAATCACAGCACTCGAATATAACGCATCTAAATTTGATGCAGTTGATAAAAATGAAGCACTTACGCAGTACAGGGAAATATATTTACCCGATAGTTTTAAAGAGGTTCCTGCTGTAACGAATTTAGATGTCGACCCTAAAATTAGAAGAGCCGGTACTGGAGGCACCGTAAATTCATTAGTAGTAGACTGGGATCCAGCTACAAATAGTGATGGTACACTATACAATTCTGTCAGGCACTATGAAGTTGAGTTCTCACAAGATGGAGAAAAGTGGCATAAAGCAGGAACAAATCAAAGTACTGACTTTGAGATAACTGATGGTACTGTAGGGGATATTGCAATACTTAGTGGTACTTACTACTTTAAAGTATAT
>UEXM01000552.1_pt1 | contig 38930 bp, 36 predicted proteins | sample 1796661 | NCBI WGS metagenome assembly UEXM01 (sample SAMEA4772469, study PRJEB27181) | metagenome | reverse complement strand
TTTTTTTGATATTGAAGTTGAAGGGGTAAGTTTATTACAGACTAAGCAAGGTGAAATCAATGCCAGCTTTAACCGTTTAGGCGTTGATGGTAAGCTATTACATTTAAAAAATATTAATCAAAGAATTGTTGAAGAGTAATTAAGTAACAATAGCCGTATAACAGCGCTTTAGAGCACATATTTAAATACCTTTAGGCTACCACAAGTATTATAGGAACAGCATTAACTTGAAAATTGAAACCATGGTTGAATTTTTTCTTCAGCATAAATTTTTATTGACCTCAGTATTTATCATTAGTTTTTTTTGCGTTAAAGCATTAATTATTAACGTGATAAAACGAAAATCAAAGCAAAGTAGAAGATTAAAAATAAATTTAGTCAATAATATATTTACCTTACTTGTTATTGTTTTGATTATAAATATTTGGTCGAATGAAATTCAGCAGTTTGCGTTTTCAATCGCTGCTTTTATCGTCGCTATTGTGTTAGCAACAAGAGAGTTTATTCAATGCTTTATCGGTTTCATTTATATCTTATCTAGTCGCCCATTTCGTATCGGTGACTGGATTCAAGTGGGTAAGTATTATGGGGAAGTGCACTCAAGTGATTGGGCAAAGTTAACGCTGTTAGAAGTCAATAAGTACGACTATCAATATACAGGTAAAACGCTCTACGTACCAAATAGCCAGTTGATTACCTCGGTGATAAAAAACCTCAACTTTCTAAAACGCTATGCGATGCATCATTTTACAATTGTACGTGATGATAGTGTTAACCCTTTTACATTTATCGATACATTACATGAAAAGGCCAACTTATATTGTGAAGAGTTCAAAGAAGTCGCTATCCGATATAATCACTTGATAGAAAATCGCTTAGATATCAGTATTTCTGGGCCAGAGCCACATATTCAAGTGGCGACCTCTGAGTTAGGCGATACACAAGTGATTTTTTCTATTTTTTGTCCTACTGAAAAAGCGCTTGAAATAGAGCAGAAGCTAACCGCTGATTTCATGCAATTGTGGTTTGCAAAGAAATAATAATTATTGTTTGTCGTTTTATGTTAATGGTCATAAAACGACAACATCTTCGCATGTGAAAATTCTACATATTAGTTACTTTTTGGGTTGTATTTGCTTTTTGCAGGCAATTCTCAATATGCATACTAAGAGGGCATAAAATAACTATTGTAATGGCGAACTTTCGCCACAAATAGTCAATAGCTTTGTCATTTAATCGCTTATTCATGCTTAAATTATTCACGCTAAGTTTATGGACACCCGAGAATAAGTCAGCTTAATCACGTTATTGCTTAATCGTTAATTAAATAATAGTGTAAATAGAGCCAAACCACTTGAAAATGCAGTTTCAAGTGGTTTGGGTATAAGCTAATAATATTATGGTTTTATTAAGGTTAATGAACCATCAAGATGTATATCGCGTTGCGGATAAGCTACAACAATATTCTCCTGCTCAAATAGCTCTTCCAAACGAAATCGTACATTGCTTCTTGCTAACCTTAAACCGCCTTCAACACGTGAACTTATCCAAAACGTCACTTCAAACATTAAAGCGTTATCGCCAAAATCATCAAAAGTCACTAAAGGTTTAGGCTCTGTTAAGGCTTCCGGTTGTTCTGTGGTAGCTTGCATAATTAACTCTGCTACTTTTCTTGCCGGTGAGCCATAAGCGACACCTACTTTTACTGAACATCTGACCAGTTGATCTACTAAGGTCCAATTAACTACTGTATTCTCGAGCAATTTACTATTAGGTATCAATAAATGCACACCATCGACCCGCTTAATACGGGTTGAGCGAGTATTTATTTCTTCTACTATACCCTTAGTATTTTCAACTTCTAAAAAGTCGCCAATACGAATAGGGCGCTCCCACATTAGAATCCAACCACTAATAAAGTTATTGATGATGTTTTGCGCACCAAAACCAAAACCGATTGCAATTGCACCAGATAAGAAGGCAAAAGCGGCAATTGGTACATTCATAAAGTCTAATATGCTGATAATAAGCACAGTGATCGATATAACATATAAAATCCGCTGCACTAAATGGATAATGTTAGGATCGGTTTTTTTCGATGTTAAACGCTTACTAACAAACCTTGTCAGCCACTTGGTTAACAGTAAACCAAGGCAAATAAGTAACGGTATAAAGAGTATATCGCCCAGTGTGATTGGCTGCTCTGATACCGTTACTACAGTATAAGCAAGCGCGCCTGTTACTTGTTCTATTATCTGTTCTAATGTCATAGAAAACCTTTTGTTTTAAATGTTACGAGCTGACGAAAACTTTTGATGGGTCAACAAGAAATTTATCGCCAATTGCCTCACGACCAAATAACATTAAATAACTCATATCAGAACGATCCGTTAAGGTTATTTCAATGGTCCAATTCGACTCACCCAGTTGTACCGGTGTTGCGATAACATAACGTTGCTCTGATTTACCGTTTGAAGATTTGACTCTTCTAATGTCATGAATAGGCGCTTCACACGACACGGTATTTTCAACATTATGGACATCAGGGTGCAGGTTGAACTTGACCATTAATTTTCCGTTTTTTGTGAATTTCATAATGTTATCAACATGTAACGACGAAGTTTTAGCGCCTGTATCTACGCGTACTTGTAAATCTGCTATTGCTAACTCAGGTAGCGCAATAGATTCCAATCGACCAATGATTGCTTTTTGTGTTGTTGTCATATTACGTTACCCTTTGTTAAACGTTATTGTCTGGTAATAAAGTATCTTGAGCATTCTCTATTTGCTCAACAATATCGGCATCATCTTCTTCAAAGTAGGCAATATGAAACATAGCTTCACCTTCTTGTACTAAAGGAATATTTTGTTGGCCTATTAATATGCCCGCTCTGCTTGCTTTGACAACATCAATGATATCACCGTAAGGGCTGCCAATATCCGCTAAAATATCACCTTTTTTAATTTGATCACCGAGCTTAACGCGATGATTAACAATACCACTGGCATTAGCACGTAACCATTGACTACTATTGGCAACAAAAGGCGGTACGACTTTTTTACGTGTTACAGACTTACGTACCATACCTAAGTGTTTTAACACATTGGTAATGCCTCGCATGCCAGCGAGAATCGAAAAATCATCAAAACGTAGTGCTTCACCGGCCTCATAAAGTAGCACTTTAGTTTTATGCTTAACGGCTGCTTCTCTTAACGAACCATCAATAATATTTGAGTTAAGCACAACCGGCACGCCAAAGACTAATGCCAGTTCTTTTGTTTCTTCATCCGATAAATCAGCCCGAATTTGTGGGAAGTTTGAACGGTGTATCGCTCCAGTATGTAAATCGATACCATAGTTACAGTGCTTAACTATCTCATTAAGGAAAATATGAGCAACACGCCCAGCTAATGAACCTTTTGATGAGCCCGGAAAACAACGATTTAAATCACGACGATCAGGCATATAGCGACTTTGGTTTACGACACCGTAAACATTGACCATAGGCACAGCGATTAATGTTCCTCTGATCAATTTAAAGTTTTTTTGGCTGATCAAACGTCGAATAATTTCAATACCATTAAGCTCATCACCATGCACTGCGGCACTGATGAAAATTGTTGGCCCAGGTTTTTTAGCGCGAATGATATGCACAGGCAATGAAACATCGGCATCGGTATAGAGCTTAGCCACGGGCAACTCTATTTTGCGCTGTTCACCGGGCAATATATCAAATTCACCTATACGTAATACATTCATAGAATTCACCTTAATTATCCACGACCACGAGTTTTAGTATTGTGTGGTTTCGCATTTTTCTCTAAAAATTCAAAAATCATACCCGCAACATTTTTACCGGTAGCTTTTTCAATACCTTCTAACCCTGGAGATGAATTAACTTCCATCACCATAGGGCCATTTTGTGAGCGCAGTAAATCAACGCCACACATATTTAAGCCCATGGCTTTTGCCGCTTTTACTGCCGTTTCACGTTCTTCTTTCGATAGTTTCACTACTTCAGCAGAGCCACCACGGTGGAGGTTAGAGCGAAACTCACCTTCTGCACCTTGACGTTTCATTGCCGCAACAACTTTACCACCGATCACTAAGCAACGAATATCAGCACCACCGGCTTCTTTAACAAATTCTTGCACCAAAATGTTGGCTTTTAAGCCCATAAAAGCTTCAATAATCGCTTCTGCAGCTTTTGCTGTATCAGCCAGCACTACACCGATGCCTTGTGTACCTTCTAATAGTTTAATAACTACAGGTGCACCACCAACATTTTTGATTAAATCTTTTGCGTTATCAGGTTTGTTAGCAAAACCAGTACGTGGTAAACCTATGCCTTTACGTGATAGTAATTGTAATGAACGTAATTTATCGCGCGAACGACTAATCGCAACAGATTCGTTGATATTAAACGTGCCCATCATTTCGAACTGTCGAGCTACCGCCGTACCATAAAAGGTTACTGAAGCACCAATACGTGGAATAATCGCATCATATCTAGGGAGTTCTTTACCGTGATAACGCACAGTAGAATGGCTACTGGTGATATCCATATAGCAATGTAAAGTATCGATAACATCGACTTCATGGCCCATAGCTTCACCCGCTTCTTTTAAGCGTTTGGTTGAATAAAGGTTTTTGTTTCTTGATAAAATTGCGACTTTCATAGGAATTACCTAATTGATTCACTTTTGCTAAAAAAAGTGATGTAAATGTATGACTAAAGTGTATAGTCTAGCCAGAGAATTATAAAACGCTAAATTTTGCTGTGTTTAATCAAAAAAATTGATTACAGGGGTATTTCATGAAATTTGAACTTTTAACAACGTTTTTAGAAGTTAGTCAAACCTTGCACTTTAGGATAGCATCTGAAAATCTTTTTATTACCCAATCTGCAGTCAGTGCTCGAATTAAATTATTAGAAGACGACCTTGGTGTTTTACTTTTTGATCGAACGCATAAACATTTAAAGTTAACCCGAGAAGGGCATAGGTTAATTAAGCATGCCAATGAGTTGCTTTTTATGTGGCAAAAAACTAAACATGATGTAGGTATAGCTGAGCATGATACTCAGCAACTCGCTATTGGTTCAATGATGTCAATTTGGGACATTGTGTTACAAGGTTGGTTACAAAAAATTCATCGTAATTTAGATGGTGTTAGCTTATTTACCAATACTTATTCGCCAGTAGAGCTGAGAAAAAATGTATTGAGTCGGGTGATCGATATTGCCTTTTTATTTGAACCGCCCTTTGTTGAAGACCTTGTTACTGAGAAAGTGGCAACGGTACCTCTGCATTTAGTTACCACAGATCCGGAATACCAAGAAGGGGCAGACTTAGATAACTATATTATGGTGGATTACGGCGAGTCAGTTAATTCAAAACATATGAGAGAATTTCAAGATGCCCCTCCAGCTAAGCATTATATGAGTCAACCACGTATTGCCTTAAATTATATTTTGCATGCAGGAGGCAGTGCTCATCTTCCTCGTCAGATGACCTTTGAACATGTCGAAGCGAACAACTTATTTGTCGTTGAAAGTGCGCCTATTTATCATCGAGAAATTTTTGCGGTTTATTTGGCTAAAAGTCAAAAAACTGAAGTAATTAAACAAGCTATCGACTTGTTTCCATATTTATCTATGTAATGCGTAAAAGCCGCTGATGTACAGGTGTTGCACACAGCGATATTGTTATAAAACCGTTAGGTGAAATTCTTGTAGTTTGCATTAAATAAGCTAGTCTTTAGGGGAGCTATTGAAAAAGAAAACAGCAGTTAGGTTTATTTTTTTTTAAAGGATTTAATGGAGATTCAATGATAAAGGCGACTTTACCTGCTGATGAAAAAGCAAGATTTGAAACGCTACAACTGCTTCATATTTTAGATACACAGCCAGAAGAACGATTTGATCGTATAACTCGTATGGCTAAACGTATGTTCGACGTGCCGATCGCGGTAGTGAGTTTAGTTGATGCACATCGTCAATGGTTTAAATCTTGTGTCGGTTTATCGGTTACAGAGACAGATCGTGATATTTCATTTTGCGGCCATGCCATTTTAGGCAATGAAGTCATGGTTGTTGAAAATACTTTAGAGGATATGCGTTTTTTCGATAATCCATTGGTTCACCATGAACCCCATATTCGCTTTTATGCTGGCTGTCCTTTGCGGGCCCCGAACGGCAGTAAATTAGGTACTTTGTGCATCATAGATAATAAACCCCGTCAGTTCGATGTTCATGATGTTAGTGCTTTATCAGATCTTGCTGCCACTGTTGAAAGAGAAATGTCTTCCTTGCAGATGGCAACAATGGATGAGTTGACTAATATTTCAAACCGCCGTGGCTTTATGATGCTTGCTGGATATAGCTTACATTTTGTCGCTCGCCATAAAATACCATTGTCATTAATTTTTTTCGACTTAGATAAGTTTAAGGCCATTAATGACAACTACGGTCATGCTGAAGGCGACGCTGCATTGGTCGCTTTTGCAAACTTAATGAAGACGACCTGTAGAGAGTCTGATATTTTTGCCCGCTTGGGTGGAGATGAGTTTGTGGTGTTATTGACTAATACCCCAATGTTTTTTGCTGAGGATTTTATCAAACGTTTTCAAGCGTCTTTAGAACAGTTTAATAGTACGGCACAACGAAGTTATACACTTGCTTTTTCACATGGTATTGTTTTATTTGATGCTGAAAAACATACCAGGGTCGAGCAGTTGATTGAAGATGGCGATGCGTTGATGTTTAAAGAAAAGAACCAATCAGAAAACACTCAATCAGAAAATAATCAATAACAGACCAGCAAGGAAAGCTATCAAGAAAAATAGCTACGAAGCAGTAATATACAATTACTTTTAAATCGAATGCTTAAGTTAATTCACAGCATTGTGATAAATCTTATTCTTTGTCTAAACTATCGACAATAATTGCGCCTAAAGATGCGGGCATAGCCACGATTATCGCCCGTTTTATCGCAATATCAGGCATAGTAGTGATGGGAAATTGATTTAAAGCCGTAAGTACTAAAGCGACCACTATTAGGGTGATCAGATAAGCAATGATAATACGAAAAAAAAACATCGCTATGCGCTGTTTGATATCTGCTTGAAAGATACTAAAGTAAGCAAAATAAATTAAAAAGAATAGTGATAAAACACTGATGAGTAGTAAGTTGGCTAAAGGCAAAGTCTCAGCCAATAGCCAAACCTCTTCTGAAAAACTAATCGGAAGGGCCATGGCAAAAGCACCAATCGCAATTTGACTTGCGTCTTCACCATTAAAATAAAACTTCATATTGGCCCTTTCTCATCGATGATTTTCTGGTTGTCGCTTTAAAGCAATGCTTTTAGGGCAAGTGTTTTAAAGCAATTGTCTTGCTAAATAATCTACTAATAATCTTATTCTAGGTGATAAATGACGATTATGAGGGTACATGGCCCAGATGCCTTCCTCGGGCGCACGGTAATTATCGAGTAAACTAACTAGCTTGCCACTGGCTAAATGTTGTTGAACATAATAGTCGGGCAGTTGCACTATACCTAAGCCTTTTAGTGCGGCATCGGTTAGGCTGTAACCACTGTTGTAGCGTATAGGTCCTGTGACCCTAATACTTTTTTCACGACCAGATTCTTGAAAGTGCCAGTAGTCAAGAGTGCCTAATAAACACCTGTGTTGGTTAAGCTCTGATATTGAGTGGGGAATACCATGTATGTCTAAATATTGTTTTGCAGCACAAACATAATTTGTTCGTTTGCCGAGTTTTTTCGCCATCATCGAAGAATCGTTTAACTTACCCAGTCGGATTGCTAAATCATAACCGTCTTCGACTAAATCAATTTTTCTATTACTTAAATAGGCTGATACTTCAACATCTGGATATTGCTGCATAAAATCATTCACTAACGGCAGTATCTGCTGTTCACCATAAGTCACAGGGGCGGTTAACTTAATTTTACCTTGAGGCTTAGATTGTAAATTTGTGATTGCTCGTTCTGCTGCCTCTAAGCCGTCAAGTACGCTACGACAATGCTGATAAAAAATACGTCCTTCTTCTGTTAACGACACTTTACGAGTTGTACGATAAAATAATTTAATATTCAGACGCTTTTCTAAAGCACTTATTTGACGACTAACCTGGGCTGTGGAAATAGCCATTTTTTTTGAGGCTAATGTAAAGCTCTCATTTTCAGCGACATAGACAAACTCGCTGATCCCTTCCCATTGCATGATTGTTGCCCTTATTTATATAGTTAACACTTCGAAGGCAACATAACAGCGAATATGAATATAAAAGCCATAAGCATGCTAAACAGCGGGCCTTGAATGTTCTGCCTTTGAGCGTTTTTAAACGCCATCTTGAAGTATCACACGGATGTTTTTTAATCGAATTACACTTATTTTATCACACACTATTATTACTTGTGAGTAAAAGTGAATTGTAACTAAGAGGTATTATCATGCTCAAGTTAATAGACTACACTAGATGACATGATTACAGCGCTGTTTCTGTAGTAGACCTTAGTTAATATTACACAATAGAATATCAACCCATTGAAAGTGAGAATGAATATGTCAGATAAATTTATTAAATCAAAAGCTGCTATTGCTTGGGGACCAAAACAACCATTATCGATCGAAGAGGTCGATGTGATGTTACCGCGTAAAGGTGAAGTATTAATTAAAGTTGTTGCCTCTGGTGTTTGTCATACCGATGCATTTACTTTATCGGGTGAAGATCCTGAAGGAATTTTTCCGGTTATTTTAGGCCATGAAGGTGGCGGTATCGTGGAACAAGTGGGTGAAGGTGTTACTAGTGTCGCTGTTGGCGATCATGTTATTCCACTGTATACGCCTGAGTGTCGTGAATGTAAATTTTGTCTTTCTGGTAAAACTAATCTTTGTCAAAAAATTCGTGAAACTCAAGGTCAAGGGCTTATGCCTGATGGCACGACACGGTTTTATAAAGACGGCCAACCGATTTTCCATTATATGGGCTGTTCAACATTTTCTGAATATACCGTGTTACCAGAAATATCATTAGCTAAGGTGAATAAAGAAGCGCCATTAGAAGAAGTTTGTTTGTTAGGCTGTGGTGTAACTACAGGTATGGGGGCGGTGATGAATACCGCGAAAGTTGAAGAGGGCGCAACGGTCGCTATTTTTGGCTTAGGCGGTATAGGTTTATCGGCAGTTATTGGTGCCACGATGGCAAAAGCAAGTCGTATTATTGCGATTGATATTAACGAAAGTAAATTCGAATTAGCGAGAAAATTGGGTGCTACTGATTGTATTAATCCTAAAGATTTCGATAAACCCATTCAAGATGTCATTGTTGAGCTTACCGATGGCGGTGTTGACTATTCATTTGAATGTGTCGGTAACGTTAATTTGATGCGTTCTGCGTTAGAGTGTTGTCATAAAGGTTGGGGGGAGTCAGTGGTAATTGGTGTTGCGGGTGCAGGGCAAGAAATTTCAACTCGTCCTTTCCAACTTGTTACCGGTCGTGTATGGCGTGGCTCTGCTTTTGGCGGCGTAAAAGGCCGTACTGAATTACCTGATTACGTGGAGCGTTATTTAGCGGGTGAATTTAAATTAAGTGACTTTATTACCCATACCATGGCACTTGAAGATATTAATGAGTCATTCGATTTAATGCATAAAGGTGAAAGCATTCGAACTGTTATTCACTTTGACAAGTAATACGACTTTTAAGTACCCGTAATTCTTCAAGCTAAAATTTTTCTTGAAGTTTTCTTGATGTTTTATGGGTATGAATATTGTTCCATGTTTTGTTTGCTCTTTTATCAACGAGCGTAAAGGGATACCTATTAAGGTTTTACTATGACAATTGAAAACGTAAGTGTAAATAAAAGTTTTGGTGGCTGGCATAAGCAATATAGTCATCAATCAAAAGTCTTAAATTGTGCTATGCGCTTTGCCATTTATCTGCCACCACACGTATCAAATGGTGAAAAAGTGCCGGTGTTGTATTGGCTTTCTGGACTGACTTGCAGCGATGAAAACTTTATGCAAAAAGCAGGCGCACAAGAAATGGCAGCTGAATTAGGTATCGCGATTGTAGCACCTGATACGAGCCCTCGTGGTGATGATGTTGCTGATGATGCCGGTTATGATTTAGGCAAAGGGGCGGGCTTTTATGTCAATGCGACACAAGCGCCTTGGAATCGTCATTACCAAATGTATGATTATGTCGTTAATGAGTTGCCTGAAATCATTGAAGCGGCATTTCCGGTGACACAAAAACGCGCTATTAGTGGTCATTCTATGGGCGGTCACGGTGCGCTGACTATCGCAATGTTAAACCCTGAGCGTTACTGTTCAGTATCGGCATTTAGTCCTATTTGTAACCCTATTAATGTACCTTGGGGCAAAAAGGCTTTTACTGCTTATTTGGGGAAAGACCAAACAACTTGGCGCGATCATGATGCCAGTGAGCTGATGCGTCAAGCGAGCCAGTTTGTACCTGCGAAAGTTGACCAAGGGGGAGCGGATGATTTCCTTGCCGAGCAACTAACACCAGAGGTATTGGTGGCAGCAGCCCAAACGAGTGGTTATCCTTTAACCTTGAATATTCATCAAGGTTACGATCACAGCTATTACTTTATATCATCGTTTATAGCTGAGCATTTAGCTTTTCATGCTCAGTATTTAAAATAGCTTGCTCATCGTCATTTAGAAGCGATGTAGAAGCTATGCAATAGTCAAGCTAATCACTTTTTTGGCAAGCTAATTAAACGCTGAGAAAGCGTTAACTTAGTGCTTTGGCTTTATTGTTACCGTCGAGTTATTCGGCGGTTTTTTCATTATTGACTCCCCAAAAAGCTTGTTATTGTCAGCTAGTGCTGACGCTATCGATTTTAGTTGTTTGCAGCCAATAAATGCTAAATTGAGGTAAACATTGTATGTTTATCGCGTCATAACTGGTATATGCTAAAAAGAAAATAGCTTTCGAGAGTGAACGTAACGCTCACCTTAGCCAGAGTTCAGGTTAATATAACAATAAAAACTTCCAGTAAAGACGTCAAGGAATTATCAAACATGTCAACGAAACATACTTACTATGCCCCAACAGGTGGTTTACCACCGCAAACGCAATTAATATCCGATCGTGCAATTTTTACTGAGGCTTATGCCATTATCCCTAAACGCGTGTTAACCGATATTGTTATCAGCTATCTGCCTTTTTGGGAAAATATGCGTATGTGGGTCATTGCTCGACCATTAAGTGGTTTTTCCGAGACTTTTTCGCAATATATTGTTGAAGTTGGCGCAAATGGTGGCTCAAATAAACCTGAACTCGATGAAAGTGCTGAAGCGGTGCTGTTTGTTGTTGAAGGTGAGATGGAGGTTAGCATTGAAGGCGTTGCACATCAGATGCAAACGGGAGGTTACGCATATCTACCCGCTGGCTGCAAATGGACAGTCAAAAATAACAGCAACGAGAAGGTGAAATTTCATTGGATCCGCAAGGCTTACCAAGCCGTTGACGGCATCGATGCACCGGAGCCATTTGTTACTAGTGATAATGATGTTGAAGCGATTGCCATGCCAAATACTGATGGCGTTTGGCAAACAACCCGTTTTACTGAGCAATCAGACATGCGCCATGACATGCACGTTAATATTGTCACTTTTCAGCCCGGTGGTGTCATTCCTTTTGATGAAACACATGTTATGGAGCATGGACTGTATGTATTGGAAGGTAAGGCGGTATACCACCTTAATGGTGAATGGGTTGAGGTAGAAGCAGGTGACTTTATGTGGTTACGGGCTTTTTGTCCGCAATCTTGTTATGCCGGTGGCCCAGGGCCGTTTCGATATTTACTTTACAAAGACGTCAATCGACATATGCCATTCATTCGTCCAAAGAATTAATGTTTACTCTTTACCTGATAATAACTTAGTAATGGCTTGGCGGGTGCTTAGCCTGAACCACGAGTTGCTTAGTTAGTTATACGTATTGTCATTGTTTTTACTGTTACTAACCGCTAGTTATCTACTAGCGGTTCAATTTTCTTCTGCTGTTCAAGCGACACCTTTTCTCAGTATTTATTGGCTTTTTTATCAAATTAAGCGCGCAACTTCGATTAGCGCTATTATAATTTAGCTATGGCACTTTATCTCAATAAATGTCGATTTAGCTCTTTGTTAAGCGAATAGCTATGTAGTTTTTTACTTGTTTAATCGTGTCATTGCAGTCAAATGGTCATAAAAAACCTTCATTGTATTCATAATAAATGCCAGTAATTTATAATTTGACACTTGTGTCAGGTTTTTATTCTGATATATTTGCTTATTCGGCCATTGTTCATGCAATAAATTGATAATCTAACAGCGGATACCATTATGAGCCTAAGTATGAGCCCAAGTGCAGTACGTTTTCTATTAAACAACGATGTTGTAGTACTAGAAAACATTGACCCCAATTTAACTGTTTTGCAGTATTTACGTGATGAGAGCTTTAAAAGCGGCACCAAAGAAGGTTGTGCTTCGGGCGACTGTGGTGCTTGTACTGTGGTACTTGCCGAGCTTAGCGAAGATAACCAAGCGCTGAATTATAAATCAATCAATGCCTGTATTAGCTTTGTTGGGTGTTTGCACGGTAAGCAACTTATTACCGTAGAGCACTTAAAACAAGGCGCAAAATTGCACCATGTTCAGCAAGCTATGGTTGATAATCATGGTTCACAATGTGGTTTTTGCACACCAGGTTTTGTGATGTCGTCATTTGCTTTACACAAGCAAAACAACACACCTGATCGCGCACAAGTGCTTGAAGCGCTAGCCGGAAACCTTTGTCGTTGTACAGGGTATCGCTCGATAATTGATGCCGCGTTAACCTCAAGCCAACACGCTGAAGCCGACTCTTTTGAACAACATTATCAGCAAACATTACGGCAATTAATTGACTTTAAAAACTTACCTTCAGCTCAGTTCTCCTATGCCGAGCATCATTATTTTGCCCCAAAAACAGTGACTGAATTGGCGGATAAGTTATTAGCCAGCCCTAATGCAACATTGGTTGCAGGCGGCACTGATTTAGCCTTATCAGTAACACAAAACTTAGCAACAATTGCGGATCTGGTTTATCTAGGTGATGTTGCTGAGCTGCATACGTTAGCAGAAAATGATCACGAGTTTATTATTGGCTCCGCCGTCCCTTATAGTAACTTTACCCCAATGCTAGATAATGAATATCATGAGCTTGGCGAAATGATTGAACGTATCGGCTCTAGGCAAATTCGCAACCATGGTACGTTGGGCGGCAATATTGGTAATGCTTCCCCAATTGGTGATATGCCACCGGCCTTGATTGCCTTAGGTGCTGAAATCAGCTTACAACGTGGTGATGTTGAGCGAAGAATAGCACTCGAAGACTTTTTTATTAGCTATAAGAAAACCGTGTTAAAAGACGCTGAGTTTATTAAACATATTTACATTCCGAAAGCGAAGGAGAGTCAAATGTTTAAGCTGTATAAAATTTCAAAGCGTATTGACGATGATATATCAGCAGTTTTAGCGGCATTTTTCTTAGAAATTAAAGACAATATTATTACCGAAGTACGCATTGCATTTGGCGGTATGGCAGGAATTCCGATGCGAGCAAAACAGTGTGAAGCTGCCTTATTAAATAATCAGCTGTGCAGCGATAGCATAGCTGCGGCTCAATCAGCCTTAGCACAAGATTTTCAACCGATGTCAGATGTGCGTGCGAGTGATAAATATCGTATGAAAGTGGCACAAAACTTACTGCAAAAATGTTACTTAGAATTGCAAAATAAAACCATTGAAACTCGGGTAGTAAATTATGCGTAACCTTATCGATACTGATCATTCTAACCAAACTATAAACAAGGCGGTAAGCACTGTTGGCTTGGGTGGTGTAGGCCGTTCAAAAAAACACGAGAGTGCTGATAAGCATGTCAGTGGTGAAGCGCTTTATATTGATGACAGACCCAGTTTACGCGGGCAATTACATGCCGCTGTTGGTCAAAGTACGATTGCCCACGGCATCATTAAACATTTAGATTTATCTGCAGTTAAAACAGCAGAAGGTGTGGTTGCTGTGATCACCGTCGATGATGTACCAGGTCATACTGATATCGGACCGGTATTTCCTGGCGACCCAGTGTTAGCGCTTGGTAAAGTAGAATATATTGGACAGCCAATATTTGCTGTTGCGGCTACTAGCTATGATTTGGCGAGAAAAGCAGTCAAATTAGCAAAAATAGCATATCAAGAACTTGACGCGGTTTTAAGCGTAAAAGATGCGTTAGCAAAGCAAAGCTTTGTTCGTCCGCCATTTACCATGCGCCGTGGTGACTCAGCTACAGCTATTGCGCAAGCTGAACATCAATTATCGGGCGAAATATCGGTGGGTGGCCAAGAGCATTTTTATCTTGAAGGGCAAGTGTCAACGGCTGAGCCGACAGAAGATGGTGGCATGACGATATTTTCTTCGTCGCAGCACCCAAGTGAAGTGCAAAAACTTGTTGCTGAAGTCTTAGACATTCCGCTAAACAAAGTGATTGTTGATACCCGCAGAATGGGTGGCGGTTTCGGCGGTAAAGAAACACAAGCGGCTCCTTGGGCTTGTATCGCAGCATTGTTGTCTAATGTTACTAAACAACCGGTTAAGTACAAACTCAGCCGCACAGATGATATGTGCATGACAGGCAAACGTCATCCTTTTGAAAATAATTATCAGGTAGGCTTTGACAGCAACGGCCAAATTAAGGGCATTAATATCGAAGTTAATGGTAACTGTGGTTATTCACCTGACTTGTCTGATGCCATTGTTGATAGAGCGATGTTTCACTCTGATAACGCTTACTTTTTAGACCAAGCAACGGTAACGGGTAACCGTTGTAAACTCAATACCGTATCGCATACAGCTTATCGCGGCTTTGGTGGTCCACAAGGTATGATGACCATTGAGATGGTGATGGATGATATCGCGCGCTATTTGGGTAAAGACCCATTGGCTGTCCGTAAAATAAACTTGTACGGTACAAACGAACGTAACGTTACCCATTATCATCAAACCGTTGAACATAATAAAATGGCAGAATTAATTTCGTCATTAGAAGCCAGTTCAGACTATCAGGCGCGTCGAGCAAAGATCACAAGGTTCAATAATGAAAATACCCTCTTGAAAAAAGGCTTGGCGTTAACGCCAGTTAAATTTGGTATCTCATTTACCGTTCAGCACCTTAATCAAGCGGGTGCGTTAGTGCACGTATATACAGACGGCACCATACATTTAAATCATGGTGGCACTGAAATGGGCCAAGGTTTATATACTAAAGTTGCGCAAATTGTTGCAGAAGAATTTCAAGTGGATGTTGATACCGTTGGCGTGTCAGCAACGCGAACCGATAAAGTGCCTAATACGTCGCCTACTGCAGCATCGTCGGGCACCGATTTAAATGGTAAAGCGGCGCAAGCGGCTGCGCAAACCATAAAAGCACGGTTAATTGCTTTTGCTTGTGAGAAATATCAGGTGGATGAAAGCGCAGTAAAATTTAGTCATAACCAAGTGGTTGTTGGTAGCGAGAAATTTTCTTTTGCTGAGTTTGTTCAGCAAGCGTATATGGGGCGAGTATCGTTATCTTCGACTGGCTTTTATAAAACACCGAAAATTCATTTTGATCGCGAAACAGGCAAAGGTCGACCGTTTTTTTATTACTCAACTGGGGCTGCGGTATCTGAAGTGTTAATTGATACGTTAACAGGCGAGTATAAATTATTACGTGCCGATATATTACATGATGTGGGTCACTCACTTAATCCTGCTATTGATATTGGCCAAATTGAAGGGGCATTTATTCAGGGCATGGGTTGGCTAACCACTGAAGAGTTAATGTGGAATGAGCAAGGTCGTTTACTCTCCAATAATCCTGCGACTTATAAAATTCCAGCCATCAGTGATACACCGAGTGATTTTAGAGTAAATTTAGTGCCTGATGATCCTAATCGCGAGCATACCATTTACAACTCAAAAGCGGTTGGTGAGCCACCGTTTATGCTCGGGATATCAGTGTGGTCAGCGCTTAAAGACGCCATAGCAAGTGTGACAGACTACCAATTTAGCCCCGCGCTTGATACTCCAGCCACACCTGAACGCGTGCTTTGGGCTGTAGAGGCGATGAAAGAAAAAGCGACAAAGAAAAAAGCATCAGCTTAGGCGAATATCATGAGCAATAATTGGAGCAGTGCTAGCTATAAATTAAGTAAACAAGGTCAAGCTTATGTGTTAGTGACCCTGGTCGGTGTTGCGGGCTCAACACCTAGAAATAGTGGTACTAAAATGGTGATCAGCAAAGACGGTGTTTTTGACACTATTGGTGGCGGCCATCTTGAACACAAAGTGATTAAACACGCTAATAATATGCTAACTGACGGTAAAAATGCTCAACATATTGAGCACTTTCAATTAGGCAGCCAATTAGGTCAATGCTGTGGTGGCAACGCTAGCGTGTTATTTGAATGCTTTGCTGCTACTGGGGTTAATATTATGTTATTTGGCGCAGGTCATGTTGGCAAAGCTTTAGTACCGATATTAGCGCAGCTACCTTGTCAGGTAACTTGGGTTGATAGCCGAGCTGAGCAATTTCCAGCCAATATTGGCGATTATGAAAATGTTGTAATGCTCATTAGTGATTCACCTGAGTTTGAAGTCGATAGCATGCCCGCTAACAGCTACTTTATTGTCATGACGCATAATCATCAAATGGACTTTGATATTACACAAGCGGTTTTAAAACGAGCTGACTTTCACTACTTAGGCTTAATTGCTTCTGAGACAAAATGGCGCCGCTTTCAGCAACGCTATAAACATCGAGATATTGCTGCAGAGCAAGTAGCGAGAATGAATTGTCCGATAGGTTTACGCCAAGTTGGCGGTAAGTTACCTATTGAGGTTGCCGTGTCGGTTTCAGCCGAAATTATTCATACTTATCAAGTACAACAAGCGAAACTCGCTAAGCAAGAACAAGCACGTGCCAGTTTAGCTTTTGCGCCAAATAATCAACAACATGCGAAAGTAAAACCCGATGTTAAGATGAGAGCTAAATCGCAGCAGGGTATTCATTGGCAAGCGCTTAAACCGTTAATTCCTGCTGATTAGGATTTTGGCAAACGCCTTGGCTGTATTAAAGGTTAGCGGTATGACATATCGGCTAGAGTTAACATGAGTAAACATGGAATTAAATAAGAGGAGTAGCAAGGTGTCGCATTTTGCCCTGCAAAGTAAAAATGTCATCGTTAATGATAACGGTAGCAGTGAAATGGTTGCTGCATGTGTTGAAATCAAAGATCAGCTTATTCATGCTATTCATCCCTATGGTAGTAAATTGTCGTGTCAGGTGATTGATTACGCTGAGCATGTGATTATGCCTGGCTTAGTTGATTCACATGTTCATATCAATGAACCCGGTCGTACGCAATGGGAAGGTTTTAATACCGCGACACAAGCAGCAGCTGCTGGGGGTATTACGGCTTTGGTAGACATGCCGTTAAACTGTATTCCAGTGACCACTACTAAAGCGGCATTCGCGGAAAAACTTGCTGCTGTTGATGATAAATTATGGGTGGATTGTGGTTTTTGGGGTGGAGTTATCCCACAAAATATTGCAGATTTAGACGACTTGCTTAATGCTGGCGTATTGGGTGTTAAGTCTTTTTTAATTGATTCTGGTATTGCTGAGTTTCCTAATGTAGCAGCGAAAGATATTCGTGCAGCTATGCCGATTTTAGCCAAGCATGATGTACCTTATTTAATTCATGCTGAGCTTGATTGTGGTGGTTTTAATCATGCTGTTATCAATGAAAAATATAACAGCTTTTTAGCGTCACGGCCGAAAAAATGGGAAAATGATGCCATTGCACTTATGGTTGAGATGGCACGTGAATCAAAAGCTAAAGGTGATGATTGTAAGGTCCACATTGTCCATTTATCGTCTGATGAAGCGCTAGCGACGATTGCTGATGCTAAGCGCGAAGGCTTACGTTTTAGTGCGGAAACGTGTCCGCATTATTTAACCCTTGCTGCAGAGCATATTCCTGATGGTAAAACACTTTTTAAGTGCTGTCCGCCAATTAGGGAAGAAAGTAATCGTGAACATTTGTGGCAGGCCGTAAAAGACGGTCGAATAGATTTTATCGTGTCGGATCATTCGCCTTGTACGCCGGAACTAAAGCATATTGATACCGGCGATATTGAAAAAGCTTGGGGCGGCATTTCAGCACTACAGTTTGGTTTGCCACTTATTTGGACTCAAGCAAAAGAGCGCGGCTTAAGTTTAGTTGACTTGGCACGTTTAATGTCGAGTGAAACCGCAAAGTTTGCTGGTTTAAACACCATTAAGGGGCAAATAAGTGTTGGTTTTCATGCTGACTTTTTGGTCTTTGATGCCAATAAAAGCTACACCATTACCAATGATATGATCAAGCATCGTCATAACATCACGCCCTATGCGGGTCGCCGTGTGACTGGACAAATTTTGCATACTTATGTACGTGGTCATCATGTCTACCAACAAGATGAATTTCTTGATTCACCCATAGGTCGACCATTATTAAAAGGTCAATTTTAAGTATTAAATCAAACTAAGTTGTCTGCCTACGAGTTAATGGAGCCGTGCGATTTAGTCGCGGTTAAAGTAAGTAACACTCAGTGTTACTGGAGATAAAATGAATTTAACACAGTTGAATAGTTTACCTATTAATGAAGCAAAACAAAGCTTTATGCAATGTTGTACATCAAGCGTTTGGGTTGATGCCATGGTAAAAGCACGGCCTTTTGCTGATAAGCAAGCCTTAGCTGAACAAGCAGACTCAGCTTGGCAAGACTTGACTGAGCACGACTACCTAGAAGCCTTTGAAGGCCATCCGCAAATTGGTAATGTCGATACGTTAAGAGCTAAATATGCCAATACTAAAGCTCTTGCTAGTGGCGAACAACGCTCGGTCAATAATGCGACAGAACAAGTCATTACAGCGTTAGCTCAAGGTAATGCCGATTATTTGGCAAAATTTGGCTTTATTTTTATTGTTTGTGCAACGGGTAAAAGCGCTGAGCAAATGTTAGCGCTATTACAAGCACGATTACCTAATGATAGAGCGACAGAGTTGATTAATGCAGCGCAAGAGCAGCAGAAAATATTTCACTTACGATTAGAGAAGTTACTATGAGCCAAATAACCACCCATGTACTTGATACCACTCGCGGTTTACCTGCACCTAACTTACCAATTACCTTATTTGCTCAAACGAGTAACGGTTGGCATAAATTGGCGTCAGGTATAACAAATACCGATGGTCGCGTTGCTGGTTTACTCGCAGATGATGTTGTACTCGCTGCGGGAATTTATCGTATGCACTTTGCTACTAAGACTTATTTTGCTGCCAATAATGAACAAGGTTTTTACCCTTATGTTGATATCGTTTTTGAATTAGATGGCAGTGGCAAGCATTATCATATTCCATTGTTATTAACAGCGTTTGGCTATTCAACTTATCGTGGCAGTTAACGTTAGTACTTGGAAGTAGTGATGACTAATAAGATACAGACGATCACCCCAAAAGCATTGACAAGTCATGCTTTTAGCGCTTTTGGCGATGTGATAGAAGCGCATGACGATAATCATAAAATTACCATTAATGACGGCTATACCCAACGTTATCATGATTTAGCTGAGGTAGACGTTAATGATCAAGGTGGCCGTGCGTTAATTAATATCTTTCGTTCGACGCCGCTGGCACAACCGATTGCGATTAAAATGATGGAGCGACATCCTAAGGGGAGCCAAGCGTTTATTCCCATGAGTGCTAAGCCTTATTTAGTGGTGGTTGCGCCGAAGGGCGATTTTGATATTAATAAATTGCAAGTGTTTATCGCCCAATCTAATCAAGGCGTTAATTACCATAAAGGCACTTGGCATCACTTTTGTTTGGCGCTAGGTGGTGAAAGTGATTTTTTAGTCATTGATCGGGGTGGCGAAGGTGACAATTGTGATGTTGTTACGTTGGATGGTTCGTTAGTGATCGCGACAAGTTAAGGCAAGTTAAGACAAATTAATGTAGGTCAGTTAACACTGACCATTAAATAATGACTATCGCGAGTAAATTATAAAGTATTGTCGATAGGTAAATAAGGTAAAAACATGTTAAGAGTATATCGTGGTGAGCTGCTTCATTTTTTAGCAGATCCAGCAAAAGTTGCACTACAAGAAAGTTATCAGTATTTCGAAGATGGGCTTATGATCACCAAAGATGGCCTGATTGAAAGCATTGGCGAGGCAAATGATCTGCTTCCAACGCTTGATGATAATATTGACGTTACCCACTATAAAAGTGGCTTAATGATGCCAGGCTTTATTGATACCCATGTGCATTATCCGCAAACAGAAATGATCGCCTCTTATGGTGAGCAGTTATTAGAATGGTTGGAGAATTATACGTTCCCATTTGAACGTCAATTCTCTGATCTAGAACACGGTAAAAATGTTGCTGAATTCTTTTTAAGTCAACTACTCGAAGCCGGTACCACAACGGCTTTAGTTTTTGGTACGGTTCATAAGGCATCAGTTGATGCGTTTTTTACTGTTGCCCAACAGAAAAAATTACGCATGATTTGCGGTAAAGTGTTAATGGACCAAAACTGCCCTGACTATTTATCAGATACTGCACAAACAGGTTATGACGACAGCAAAGCGTTAATAGAAAAGTGGCATAATACTGACCGTTTACAATATGCGATTACGCCGCGATTTGCGCCAACTTGTTCAACAGAACAACTTAATAAAGCAGGGCAATTGCTGGCTGAACATCCAAGCGTCTATTTGCATACGCATTTAAGTGAAAACAAAGCTGAAATTGCTTGGGTAAAAGAACTTTTTCCTGACAGCACTAGTTATTTAGATGTTTATGATAAGAGTAAATTGCTGGGCCGCCGTAGTGTTTTTGCTCATGGTGTGCATTTACATGATGAAGAGTGTCAGCGTTTAGGTGAAACTAATTCGGCCATTGCTTTTTGCCCAAGCTCTAATTTATTTTTAGGCAGTGGTTTATTTAATTTACAACAAGCACAAAAATTCGATGTTAATGTTGGTTTAGGTAGCGACATTGGTGCTGGTACAACATTCTCAATGTTAAGTACGATTAACGAAGGCTATAAAACACAACAACTACGCCAAGAAAAACTCAGCCCATTTCAATCGCTTTATTTGGCAACTTTAGGCGGCGCACGCGCGTTAGATCTTGAAGGCACTGTAGGTAACTTTACACAAGGCGCGGAAGCCGACTTTGTGCTACTTGATTATCATGCCACGCCTTTAATGGCGCGACGTATGCAGCATTGCACAACATTGTCAGAAAAATTATTTATTTTAAGTATGTTAGGTGATGAACGTCACGTCAAAGCGACGCATATTATGGGTGAAAGAGTGACAGGTGAGCCCAAATAGCGAATTTATCTTTGCACTAACTAGGTAATAACGCTGTATTTGGTTAGTGCAGTTTGAGGCTGAATAAAACAAAAATAAAAATAATGATTATTTATACTAAGGAAAATTATGGATCCGTATCTTAATGAATGGCTAAATTTGGTAATTCGCTTTGCCCACTTGATAACGGGTATTGCATGGATTGGAGCATCTTTCTATTTTGTTTGGTTGGATAATCATTTACAAAAACCACCACAAGAAAAAGCCGATAAAGGTATTGGTGGTGATCTTTGGGCGATTCACGGGGGCGGCTTTTATGAAGTGGCAAAATATAAGCTTGCACCACCGAAAATACCTAGCACTTTACACTGGTTTAAGTGGGAAGCTTATACAACGTGGATCACCGGGTTTTTGTTATTATCTTTAATGTTTTATGTTGGCGCTGAAACTTATTTAATTGACAAACGAGTCGCTGATTTAACCCAATTACAAGCTATTGTATTGGGGATGGGGTCAATTGTTGTTGGTGTGGGTATATATGAAGTCTTAGTGCGCACCAAGCTGAGAAATCATGGCATTATTTTAGGCATTATTTTATTGCTCGTTGCCACGGGCTTAGCTTATGGTTTAACACAAATATTCAGTGCTCGGGGTGCATATATGCACATGGGCGCTATCATTGGCACCATAATGGCTGGTAATGTGTTTTTCGGTATCATGCCCTCACAACGGGCGTTAGTTAACGCTGTTGAAGCGGGTACAGCACCCGATCCTGCTTATGGCTTAAACGCGAAAGTACGTTCAACGCATAACACTTACACAACGTTACCTATTTTGTTCATTATGATTTCAAATCATTATCCAATGACTTTTAATCATAGCGCAAATTGGTTAGTGTTAATGGCGATCATCCTTATTACTGCAGCAGTAAGGCAGTACTTTGTTTTACGTCATTTTGGACAACAAAAACCGTTAATTTTAGTGGCATCTGTACTAGCCACTATTGTGTTAGCCTTTGCAATTGCGCCTCGCTCTGTTGAGTTAACGCCAATGCAGCAACAGCAAGTTGTCACTGATACACAAGTGAAGCAAATTATTGCGCAACGCTGTGGCTCTTGCCATTCAGAAACCCCTAGCGATGCTATTTTCACCATAGCACCGGCAGGCCTTATTTTTTCGAATATCAGCACAATAAAGCAATGGGGCCCACGTATCAAAGCACGGGTAATTGACGCCAGAGATATGCCATTTATGAATAAAACTGGCATGACTGAGCAAGAGCGTAGCCAATTAGCCAGCTGGTTAGCGAAGCTAGATCAAAAATAACCCAGTTTAAGCTAATTTAAATTAATTTAAGTTGAGTTAAATACCGTTTGCTTGGCTTTGATGGTTGAAACTATGACTAATTTGCTATTTAATAATCGACTTTATTAGATGGATGTGAATTTTCATTCTAATTTCTTGATTTTTATATTTTAATCGGAGTTTTTGTGGCGAAAGAAAAAATATCTGAAGGGAGTATTCGACAAAAGAATAAAGCCATTATCTTCAATGCGGCAAAGAAAGAGTTTGTTACTTACGGTTTTAAAGGTGCGTCAATTAAACGTATTGCTGAACGGGCCAATATTGCTCGCGCTAATATTCATTATTATTTTAAAGATAAAACAGACTTGTATCAGCAATTACTCAGTAGCATCATTGCGGTATGGAATAATGATTATGATACGCTAACCGCTGATAAAGAACCTAAACAAGTACTTAGCGACTATATTAGGGCAAAAGTGATGCATGCTAAGAACGATCCTGATGCCTCCAGAATATTTGCCAGTGAGTTGATTCATGGTGCCCCCGTATTAAATGAATATTTACATAGTGATTTTAAAATTTGGTTGCAAAGTAAGGTTAATGTTATCGAAACTTGGATAAAGCAAGGTTTGATAGATGATGTTAACCCTCATCATTTACTCTTTTTAATCTGGAGTTCAACGCAGCATTATGCTGACTTTAACGTACAAGTTGTCGCTGCATTGGATAAAGAGGCTATGAGTGATGATGATTTCGACGCAGTGGTCAGTTCACTGACAAAAATTATTCTCAAAGGTTGTGGTATTCAATAATTTTTTGTCTAGTTGTGTTGAGGGGAAATTTTATTTAACTACGACTAATTCTTTAAATTAATATTCAATGTTGGAAATTTGTAGATGAATACAAAGCAATTTAATGCTTGGAAAGCGCTAAGAGAAAAAGGTAAATATCGTTTCTTTCTCGTCAATGGTATTTTGTCGTATGGCTTAGCTATGCTAATCATTATGGCATTTATCAGTAAGCCATTTTCAGCTGGGTTTACGCTAACCGCCGCTATCATTCATGTTATTACTTGGTTGTTAGCTGGGTTATTATTTGGTGTGTCAATGTGGTACTTATGCGAATATCGATATAAAAAAGCACTTTCCTGTCGCACCCGTGCTTAAGAGCTTCTGCTTAGCGATAAATAATGCTGTTTTACTTTAGGATATATGATGAGTTTTTTTTACGGTTTTAGCAAAAAATCATGGTTTGAATTAGCGCCTATATTAACGCAATATGGTTATGATGCGCAGCGTATGAAAAGCTTTTTTGTTAAGTCTGGCGACTCATATACCTTAAATACTTCGATGAATAACATATCATCATGTACGGACCAACAATTTGCCATTGCTTGTGTGCTAGCAGCATTAGGTAATCCAACCTTGGCAACACAATTATGTCTTTGTCCTGAGAAGTTTGTTGAGCCGGGCTTTGCAGAACAAAATTCAATGATGCTAGAAGCGAGTTTACGTCAGAAAAATACCGCAAGTGAGTGATTATTCCGATAGGTTTGTATTTTTGAAGTCAATATTTAGCGGTCAGCTTTATGTGAAGTAGAGTTAAATTTAGATTATGGAGTTAGGTGTTTACAATGTCAGTAACAAAAAATATCAGCAAAAATAAGCTAGCTGATGAAAACAAAATTGTAGTTGATGAAAATAAAAGCAGAAATGAAACGCTCACTGCGGAGCTACATTTTGAGCTATTTAAACAATATGCTTGGCTCTCATCAGCGGTAGTGGGTGCGATCATTATTCTAATACAGTTGAAGGCTGTTGCGATTGAAACCGATATATATTTTGCTTTAGCGTTATTAGCCTTATCAATATTTTTCTCCCTTGTGGGCCAAGATCATATTGTAGACTCGTTACTTAAAGGACAAGATATTTATCAAACATCTAAAATGTTAAAGTTGATTAGGTGGGCTTCTTTAGGTTCTTTGGGCTTGGGCGCAGGATACTTCACCGGACAATTAATTTAACCATGGCATTATGTTAGCTATACCCAAGTCACTTAAAATGCAGTTTCAAGTGGCTTGGGTATAATGCGTTGTGTAACCGTTGAAATGGAATTTGGATTTTAGGATGAAAAAACTACTATTTTTACTATGAGTCGTTAGTGCTGTTTTATTACAATGTTCGTTTTTTGCCAATGCAATATCCCTCGAACAAGCAATTCAGCAACGTACAAGTAATGTACAAGTTAAAGGCACCGGCACGGTTATTCGCTTATTAAAAGATGATAATCGGGGATCTCGCCACCAGAAATTTATACTGAAATTAGCCTCAAATAAGACTATTTTAATTGCTCATAATATTGACTTAGCGCCAAGAATTAATGCCATTTCTACCGGCGATATAATAGTGTTTTATGGTGAGTATGAATGGAATAATAAAGGCGGAGTCGTGCATTGGACGCATCATGATCCCAATGGCCATCATATAGGCGGGTGGTTAAAGCATAATGGTAATACATATCAATAGTCTATAGAGAACTGGTTGTTATTTGCTCTATCTATTTAACTGATTGAAATTAATAAATAAAATCATTGGACGTTATATGTCAGCACTTTTTATTTCATCAAAAAACGCCTAAATAAGCCTATCGGCTACCTTAGTATTAATGCAAGCGCAACATGGTCAGCGACTTTACTATTTCTTGTGCTAATCATATTACACTTTAGTAAAGCGTAATGACTTTTTGCGCCGAGCATGGTCCGTGAACAAAAAAAGCACTATAAAATTTTGATTTTCAGTTATATATTACCTTTAGGTTATAAAAACTGAGTTATTGCTAAAGTCATTATTTTCCTAGCGTTAACTTAGCTGTTTAGCCCAACGATTATTATCCGCGATCGCGGTTGCTGCCATAAGTTACTAGCCAGAAGAGATGTCGCATGAAACTAGAGTCAATTGCTTTACATGAGGGTTACAAGTCGGAAGAAACCACCAAATCTGCCGCTGTACCTATTTATCAAACAACATCCTATACCTTCGACGATACTCAGCACGGTGCTGATTTATTTGATTTGAAAGTCCCAGGTAATATTTATACTCGTATTATGAACCCGACCACGGATGTTCTGGAAAAACGTATGGCGGCAATGGAGGGTGGCATTGGTGCGTTATGTGTTGCTTCCGGCATGGCAGCTATCACGTATGCGATACAATGCCTGTGCGAAGTGGGAGATAATATTGTTAGTACCAGTGAATTATATGGCGGTACTTATAATTTATTTGCTCACACGTTACCAAGACAAGGTGTTGAAGCCCGAATGATCTCGTATGATGATTATCAAGGCTTTGAACAAGCGATTGATGATAAAACCAAAGCCGTGTTTTGTGAGTCTATTGGTAATCCGGCCGGTAATGTTGTAGATATTGTGCGCTTAGCAGAAATTGCCCATAAGTATGGTGTGCCATTAATCGTTGATAATACGGTTGCAACGCCTTATTTATGCCGACCATTTGAATTGGGTGCTGATATTGTTGTTCATTCATTAACCAAATATATCGGTGGCCATGGTACGTCTATTGGTGGGGTAATTATTGATTCAGGTAAGTTTGATTGGGTCGCCAATAAAGCGCGTTTCCCGGTGTTAAATGAACCAGATCCCTCATATCATCATGTTGTTTATACACAAGCATTGGGTGCTGCGGCCTATATTGGTCGTTGTCGTGTTGTACCTTTGCGAAATACCGGCGCCGCCATATCGCCAATGAATGCTTTTCAAATTCTACAAGGTCTTGAAACCCTAGGCTTGCGTATGGAGCGCCATTGTGAAAATGCCGAAAAACTTGCTGCCTATTTGCAACAACATGACAAAGTAAAATGGGTAAACTATGCCGCTTTACCTGATAGCCCTTACTTTAACACTTGTCAGCACATCACTAGTGGTAAAGCCTCTGGTATTATCAGCTTCGGTGTAGATGGTGGAGTTGAAGCTTGTGCAAACTTTATAGATGCTCTGGAGATGATTTTACGGTTGGTCAATATTGGCGATGCTAAATCATTAGCTTGTCATCCTGCATCGACCACGCACCGACAGCTGAACACTAAAGAGTTAGCATCAGCCGGGGTAAGTGCTGATTTGATCAGAATATCAGTGGGTATTGAACATATCGACGATATTATTGCTGATGTTAGACAAGCGCTCGAAAAAGCATAAAATGTGTTGCGCTTATCTCATTAATCTTAATTAGGGTGTCTAAAAAGTAATATTTATAAAACTAAGCATAAGCAAAAGCTGAAGACAGATGAAAAAACGATGACCAGTAGACTTTGATTTTACCGGTCCATTTGGTGATGAAATGACAGAGGCGCTAACGGATTTAGCATCGTCAATTAATAATGAACTTGGGGTTATTTGGAAATATAGACCGAAAGTATTCAAGATCAATTAGATGTTGGCATTTACCTTTTTCAAGACCAGCACTCAGCACGTTTGAAAGTTATGGGTATTAAAGAGATGGGAGGGCATATTTGGGATATTAACTTTGCTTTATCACATATCAATAAAACGCCAATTGCTTAAATGCCTTGGTAGGGTTGGTTTGCTGTTACTTTCACCTTTGGCAATCAATAGGTCACTAAGAGCATTTTAGTGACCTATTGATTATGCATCACTCAAGTAAAAGTAATTCCACGGTCACTTTATTTTACGAGTGTTTCTTTTAAGTAACTTAGTGCTTCAACTCTTGTTGCAAAAATATGCTCAGTTGGCACTTTGTCAAATAAATGAAGTTTATTAAAATCATCACGTACACGTTTACATATACTTGATAATATGACCTTTTTACCTTCTTTTTGATAGTTCATGATAATTTCTTCGATGGCAATGGTACTGGTTATACCAACAAAGCGAGCATCGGTTAAGTCAATCAACAGGGTTTTGTTTTCATCGACTTTAGAAACGCTCTGCTTTAAGCCACGTGCTACTCCAAAACCAATAGGCCCTGAAATGCTGAGCAGAAGCACATCATCATTCAGTGTTGTCAGTAGCGCTCTTTCTGTCTTTGATAAGTGTTCATCTTGGGCGGTAAACCATTTAATATTGTCTAATTGAATTTCTGATAAACGTCGTATGGTCACTAAATTTGCAATAAAGGTACCCACTAACACGGCGGTAACTAAGTTAAAAGCAATTGCCATTACCATTGTTGATAGCATTAAGCTGACGCTAAAAAGTGGAATTTGATGGACACGCTTGAGAAAATTCCAATCAATAATATTAATGCCTACATGGGTTAATATTGCCGCTAGCACAACAACGGGAATGTAGGCGGTATATTCACCTGCCCATAAAACAATGGCGAGAATAAAAAGGGCATGTAAAATCCCTGATAAAGGGGTTGTGCCACCGGCACGTAAATTGGTTACAGTGCGCATGGTAGCACCACCGCCAGGTAAAGCGCCAAATAGGCCTGCAATAATATTACCAATACCTTGACCAACAAGCTCTTGATCAGAATCGTGCAGATCATTGCTAATACTATCTACCGTCAGTGAGGTCATTAATGAGTCTAGAGTACTTAATGTGGCAATAAGTAGGGCTGATTGCAGCATTTCACCGGCTAAGTCGCTATCCCAGGTTGGGAAGTTGAAAGAGGGCAGCTCACTTGAAATTGCACCAACCACCGGCATTTCAGTGCCCGACAACAGGTAAAAAAGGGTTGCCCCTAGCACGACAATAATACTTGCCGGTACCACACGGCTATATTGTTGTGGCCATAAAAATAGTACCAGTAAGCACAATAGTCCAACTAAGGTATTTGCTGCGCTGATAGTACTAAAAGATAATGACAACTCAGGCAACGTTGCCCCAAACAGGGGTTCTATTTGCGATAAAATAATGAGTACACCAATGCCGGATGTAAAGCCTGATATCACCGGGTATGATATTAACGTAAAGTATTTACCCAGCTTAAAAAAACCAAAAAGCATTTGAAACACCCCCGCTAAACTTACAACAGTAAAAGCGAGTGCTATGCCATGATCTGGCGATTGTGCAACAAAGCTAGTTAATATAGCTACCATAGCGATGGTTAAACCAGTGTTAGGACCTGATATTTGTTGATTTGTGCCACCAAATATTGAGGCAAATAACCCCGTTATAATAGCACAATAAATGCCAGCACTAGCTCCAGCCCCTGATGTTACACCGAAAGCTAAAGCAAAAGGTAGAGCAACAATAGTTGAGGTTAGAGCACCAAAAATGTCACCCTTAATGGTTTGTTGATTAAAATGTGATAAGGAAAGCATAACGACCTAAATGAAACCTGATTGGAGGTATTTTTAAAATAAATACCAAAAGAAAATTATTAGCATGTCTACGGTATAGCAGGCTATGGAACTAAGTGGCAATTATATAATAAAAACTTAGTTCTTGACACTGTTGACAGGTTTTCTCTATTCATTATAGGGTGGGTATATCAATGCCATAAAAAAGCTTGAACATGAATAAGCAATGTCGAACAAGTTATTGAACGCAAACAATACCTTTATGATTAAAGTACATGAGAATAATTATTTATTTAAAGAGATAAACCAGTCAGACTGTTAAATAGAAAATAAAAATAAATTAAACATATTTATCAACAACAAGAGAGCTGTCGTTATGGATGAACACGCGAGCAAAAATCATGGTGAAGACATGATGAACGTAGGGGCACTAGCGCGTTTTTTTAAACTGCCTGCGCATAATACCACCGTAAAAATTGAGCTTATGGCGGGATTAACAACCTTCGTCACTATGTCTTATATTATGTTTCTAAACCCTATCATTATGTCAAAAACTGGTATGCCGTTTGATGGCTTATTTTTAGCGACTTGTTTAGGTGCAGCCATTGCGACTATTTTGATGGGGCTTTATGCTAATTGGCCAGTAGGGCTTGCACCAGGTATGGGCTTAAATGCATTTTTTACTTTTTCTGTGGTGGGTGCAATGGGCTACAGCTGGGAAATTGCCTTAGGTGCTGTATTTCTATCTGGTGTTATTTTTGTCTTAATGAGCGTTACTCGGCTAAGAGAGTGGATGCTTGATAGTATACCAATGAGTCTTAGGCTTGCCATGACCGCGGGGGTAGGACTATTTTTAGGCTTTATTGGTTTACGCTTTACTGGCATTGTTATACCAGATGCTGACAATGTTGTTGCTATTGCGGATTTGACTCACTTTGGTTTTGGCGAATTTGGCCCAGAAGCACCAGCGTTGGGTTTTTTAAGTTTCTTGTTGATTACTATTCTAAGTTATCGAAAAGTGTTTGGTGCGGTGATTATTGGTATTGCAACCACAACCTTGATTGCTTTTATGATGACTTGGCTATTACCCGCCGACTTTTTTGTGGTCGCTCAAGCGGCTAAATCTTTTGCTCCTGCTTCTGGCTTTGTTAGCTATAATGGCATTTTGGCTGTGCCTGACTTTTCTGCTTTGACGCCCATTTTATGGAAAGCTGATATTGCTGGTGCATTCCAAGTTGCTTTGATCCCCGTTATTGTAACCTTCTTATTTGTGAATATTTTTGATACTGCCGGTACCTTAATGGGCGTTGCTGAGCGGGCCAATTTGCAAGATAAAAATGGTAAAATTCATGGCTTAAGTAAATCATTAAAAGCAGACTCAATTGCCTCTGTTATTGGCACCGGCTTTGGTTGTCCACCAGTAACGTCATATGTTGAATCTGCCGCTGGAGTTGCTGTTGGTGGCCGCACTGGTTTAACAGCTGTTACTATTGGCGTGTTGTTTGCTGTTGGTATGTTCTTTCTGCCGTTAGCACAAATGTTACCGGGCTTTGCCGTTGATGGCGCATTGATTTATGTTGCTATGTTAATGATGAGCTCTTTAAAAGGCTTAGATTGGGAAGATTTAACTGAATATGCTCCCGCCGTTTGTACGACGGTGATGATGGCGTTCACTTTCTCTATTGCTAATGGCATCGCTTTTGGTTTTATTACTTATACCGTTCTTAAGGTTGGCGCAGGCAAGTATCAACAAGTATCTAAAGGTGTTTGGGCACTAACTGTATTATTTATTGCAAAATTTATTTTTTTAACCTGATAGTCATTTAACGTATTATGATACAAGGCCTTTCTGTTGAAAGGTCTTTTTGTTTTTCATCAATGATAACGCAATATATTGTGCTAATAATATCATCACAATCTGATCTGTTTGATAGTATATTAGTCATATTCAACTGGTTACATTTTTCAGTTTTAGATCTAGTAAGAGTAAAATTATCATGACGCAAACAAGAGCAGATTTAAGAGACTTTCTATTGGCTTGGTTTGAACAGCATTTTCCAGGTAATTCAATTTTATGGTATGACATATTAGTGCTGTTATGGATCGCCAGTTTTGCCTTGGCGCTGCATTTCATCTTAAGAGCATTAGCCAAACAGTTTCTTAAAGGTCATTTTGTGACTTTAGCAAGTGATCAGCCTGAGAAAAGTGAAACCGCTAAGCTAGTGTTATGCTTAGTTAGGCGTATTTCTTTTGCTTTTCAGGGCGCGATTGTTGTTATTCAAGCCAACCTTTGGTTAGTCAAAGAAGCGGTGTTTTTACATATTGTAAAAGTGCTCACTGACCAATGGATTATTCTATTTTCGTTATTGTCACTTTTTACGCTACTTGATATTTTTCAAGCCATTTCTGATAAACGCTCTAGTCGGGTACCATTTCCACTTCGAGGCTTGTTACAAACTATTAAGCTTATAGCGAGTGTGTTAACCGGTATTCTTGCTGTTTCATTGCTGATGGATAAATCACCGTTAATTTTACTCAGTGGTTTAGGTGCGCTGTCGGCTGTGCTGTTGCTGGTATTTAAAGATCCTATTTTGGGTTTAGTGGCCGGAATACAGCTATCAGCTAATAACATGCTAGCCGTTGGTGATTGGCTTGAAATGCCTAAATATGGTGCCGATGGTGATGTAGTTGACATAGCACTGACAACTGTAAAAGTAAAAAACTGGGATAAAACCATCACGACTATTCCAACTTATGCGCTGATTTCCGATTCGTTTAAAAACTGGCGAGGAATGTCTGAATCTGGTGGGAGAAGAATTAAACGTAGTATTCATTTAGAAATGAGCAGCGTTTGTTTTTTAGATAACCAGCAACTTGCAGAGCTAAAAAAAGCACACTTGTTAAGTGATTATATCGCGAATAAAGTATCTCTGATCGAAAAAGAGAATATCGATAGAAAAGTTGATATGAGTGTTTTACAAAATGGGCGACGTTTAACGAATGTTGGCACATTTAGACAATACTTAGTGTCATTCTTAAAAAATCACCCGCAAATTCATCAGGGTATGACTTTAATCGTTAGGCAGTTAGAGCCAACATGTGACGGTTTACCTATGCAAGTGTATGCTTTTACAAATACTACCAGCTGGAACGCTTACGAAGATATACAGTCAGATATATTTGACCATATTATTGCCGTGCTGCCAGCATTTTCACTCAGGGTTCATGAATCGCCAACAGGCAATGATATAAGATTACTGGCTAAAGATAATGCCGATAAATAAAACAACTTGTGATAGCAGCAGCTGATGGTAAATTTTTTTCGCAGTCTGCATAGTCAGTTTAGAATATAAAGTATGCACATCAGGGAAGTGGCTGAGATAGCCATTATCATTATTTATCGCTAATCTTTGAGCTATGACTTGAAAGTTGATTTTAGCACCACAATAAAGAAGGTATAACGAGGCTGAATCATTGTTGGAAACAATAATGGTCTATGTTACGATTATTGGATGTTTACTTTGTCATATATTCAAACAACTAATTTAATTGCGAAGTTATCCATTATATGGATGATTCCTGTTCGCGCCTTTCCCATTTAAGGACGGCTAAGCGCTACTTTTCCTTAGTCGTCCATCCCCAGCAATAACGCTTGAACTCGGTACACTTTTACTACTATAGCTTACTTTATCACTGCTAACTTGGCGTGGTTTTGATACCTCAGTTCGAGATTGAGAGAATGATATGCATAATAATTTTTGGGATTACCTCTATCAAACCTTTGAGTTAATCGAAGATATGAATAATGAAAATCAAGATCTGCTTTTGCAGGTTAATGCCAGATTAGAAACGATAGAATTGTTATATGCTCGACAGTTTGATCCAGTCGACTCATACGAAGAGTTTGTCGCTGTTAAACTCATTAATGCGATTTCACAGGCTATAAAAAGGCAATAAGATGGCGAGTTCACCTATTAATGTATTGTTTAGTCGCGAGTATTCAAAGCTAAAAAGTGCTGTTAACCTGCTGCCAGCGCAGCGATATAAGGTTACTGCCTGTCCGCTATTTGATATCACAGCGGTTGAAAAAACTGCGCAACTGAGGGCTGACTTTGCTCAGATGCTAGCAAGTGATTATTTAATTTTTACCTCTCAATACGCGGTAATTGAAACACTCGAATACTTGAAATTATTGGGCATAAACAGTGCCCAGCTCAACGCTTTAAAAATTTGCGTAGTAGGTCCAGTCGTTGCTCGTCAATTGACTGAATATGGTTTAAATACTGATTTAATGCCTGAATTGTATACTGCAGAATCATTAGCTGATTTATTCCCACCAGTTACGGACCAGGCACAACAAATATTTTTTCCAAAAGGTAACCGGGCAGCATTAAAATTAGAGCAAGTACTTACAAATAAAGGTTATAACGTCGTTAGCCCAATTATCTATAAAACTGAGCTTCGTTGCGGACTTGATAGCCCAGCGAAAATTTTATTTGAAAATAATAGCGTTGACTGTTTTGCGTTTACTTCACCTTCTTCTGTGCAAGCGTTAATGGCAATTTTAACCAACGCTGAACAGCAAAAGGCGTTAAGTCATACCGTTATTTGTGCTATTGGCACAACAACCTATCAGGCGTGTTTAGCGGCAGGGTTAACCGTAAATATTATGCCAACTGAGTATACAGTTGAAGGCTTAGCATGTGCGATTGACAGTTTCTATGCACCAACAAGTAGTGGTTGATTTCAAGGCAAGCTAACTTGCAAAGCAGCAATCGTTTTAGTTAAGTAACAAGTTAACTATATCGATAGTAATAAGTTTTCTCCAATGCAGTTAATTTACAAAAGGACAGGTATATAATGATTAAACCTAAAATAATTATAAGTCATGATGATTACGATGGCTTACATCTAATGTTAGAAAAAGAAGTTTATGCACCATCACATGATCTATTGATTGATGAATTAGAGCGAGCAAAGATTGTTGATAAAGCCAAGTTACCGAAAACAGTGGTGCGAATGAACTCAACAGTGACGTTTACTATGCTTTCATCACAAAAAACCTTTGCCTTGAAACTTGTTTACCCTAAAGATACTGCTGAAAGTGGCACGTTATCAATTCTTACTCCTGTTGGCAGTGCGTTGATTGGTCTTTCTATTGGACAGGAAATTGAATGGCCGCTAGATAAAAATAGATCGACAATCGTTCACATTGATTCAATTGCATATAACAACTAGCATCTATGAGTTAAAGACGGAAAATATCGTTATTATTTGATTGTTTTCTGTACCAAGCAATATGCATAAATTATTGAGATCGCTGCACACTGCGATCTCTCTATTATGCTCGCACTATAATAATATAATAGCTCGACTTTGCACTAGCGCTAGCCTATTGCTTTGGCTAATATAGCTAAAGCTTCGCGTAAAATCAGTAGCCGTACTTTGATAGCGTTAATCTCCCAGTTTTTAATGCTTTTCAAGCAACATCTTAATAATTAACGCGGATCATCTGCTTATTTGTAGCAACGAGTGTTTCTTTGTATTTCCTTCGCTACGTTTAATTTTTCTAATAAATAAATCAGCATAGGCAATATCATGTCTCATACAACCGTCGCGAGTGTATTTTGGCTTTAACGGTAATGAAAATAGCAGCGATAGATTTATGTTTCTCGCTTAAAGCGTTCTATATTAAGTAAATATCGAATAATATTGACTCTTTAGCGGCAAAGACTATCTTTATTACTACCTGTTTATTTATCGTTCTTACCGTGCAAAATTTTATGAAAAATTACCCTCTGAAACTGATATTTAATGTTATGTTGATTTGTTTTAGCTTCAGCACCTTTGTATCGGCAGAGAGTGATGATAACTTGCAGTTTTCTGGTTTTGCTCGTGTTGTTGTTGGCTATCTAGATGATGCACAAGCCGACTATCTCAATTATGATAATTCGATAAGTATTGATAATGAAAGCTTAATTGGTTTACAAGCTGACTATCAGATTATTGATGATTTAGCGATCACAGGGCAACTTATCGGTCATTCTGGCAATAAACGTGACTCAGGGATTGAATGGTTGTATTTGACATACACGCCAAGTAATACTTTGAAATTTAAGCTTGGTAAGTAACGTACGCCTTTTTTAAGTTACAGTGATGTTATCGATGTTGGCTATGCCTACCCATGGACGACATTACCGCAACAAACTTATCCTAGACACTTTTTTTCTACATTTGATGGCTTGATGGCAAGTTATGACATACCCAGAAAAGCGTTTGTGATTAATATTGAAGGTTACTTGGGATATTTCGCTGATAAGGTTTTTGTTGCTGATCGAGAAATGACAGCTAAAACCAAGAATTTGAGCGGTTTAATTACAAATATTAATTATAAAAACTGGACGTTTAGAGGCTCTTATCATCAAGGGCAAACCAGTGTTGAATTGCAGGAACTTCAACAGTTCGCTGGTATATTAGCTCAGTTAGGTTTTATTAATAGTGCAGAATCGTTAGCAACAGCAGGGTTAACCGAAATTTATCAATTAAGTGCGAACTTTGAAAACGTTAATTATTTTGTGCGAGCAGAGCTCAATAGAATACAAGCTGATTTTGTTTTTGTTCCAGATAGTGATGGTTATTTTGTCTCAACTGGCTATCACTATTATCCATTTTCTTCGTATATTTCATATGCTAGAAATAAAACTAAGTACGAGTCTGTTGTCGATGAAATACCTACCGGATTAAATCCACAACTTGATGCTTTGGCGGGCGGTTATCAAGCGATATTTAATCAACTGCCTGTTAATAGCTCTGAAGCTTTTACGATCGGTACGCGCTGGGATATCAGTTCAGGTCTAGCCTTGAAAGGCGAAGTCAGTTTAATTAAAGGCAAAGGTAGTGACCATGCTTTCTTTACTGTTAACGATACTAACTTTGATAGAGAGGCGATACTTTATCTAGCTGCCTTAGAGTGGGTGTTTTAATGAGTGCCAGGTTTCGAGTTTTCGCCATAATGCTTCTGTTTTGTTGCGTTACTTGTTTTGCAAGAGAGGGCATTGTCGTAGTTGCCAATGTAAAAAATACGTCTTTAAAACTTAGTCGATAAGAAGTCAGGAATTTATTCATGGGCGGAGCGTCGGAATATGCTCTAACGGCTATTTCACTGCCGCCAGAAACCCATACGCGGGTATTATTTAATACCAAAGTAGTTGGCTTGACCGAGTCTCGTATCCAGTCTTATTGGGCACAAATGAAGTTTTCGGGTCGTAGACAACAACCGAAAGAATTACAGAGTGAACAATCGGTTTTAGACTATGTAAAAAATAATCATAATGCTGTTGGATATCTGTCTTCTGCTATGGAAATTCCAAATGAATTGACGATATTATTCGAAATAAAATAGCCCGAAAGACATTATTTATCGAGTTTATGGTTAAGTACCTGCTTAAGACAGATAGGTTTAGAAAACAGATAACCTTGTAGTTGATGACAACCATTTTCGATTAAAAAATTAAATTGCTCTCTGGTTTCTACACCTTCTGCACATATTTTTAAATTCAGTTGTTTTGCCATTTCAATTATTGTCTTGGTTATCAGTGTACTACGCTCTGATATTACTAAGTTATCAACAAATTGCTTATCTATTTTTAAGGTGTTCAATTGTAATTGGGTGAGATAACTTAATGTTGAATAGCCTGTACCAAAATCATCAAGTGCGATTGATGTGCCTAACTTCCTCAGCTCTGACTAACTTCCTCAGCTCTGAAAAGAAGTCATTTGCCATATCAAAATTTTCCAAATAAGCTGACTCAGTGACTTCAAATTCTATTGCGCTTGGTTCGACAGCATATTGTTTGAATAACGACTTGATATGCGAAGTCAGTGAAACACTTTTTATATCTTGAGCGTATAAATTGACAGAAACAACGATATTGGGGTTGATAGCTTGTTGAATCTTTTCAATATCTTGGCACAGACGTTCCAAAACCCATTTTGTGATTATTTGAATTTTGCCACTTTGCTCTGCAATAGGAATGAATTCAGCGGGAGATACTTTACCTAATGTTTCACTCGTCCACCTAAGTAACGCTTCGTAACCTATTATTTTTTCTTCCGGTGAGACTTTTGGCTGATAATAAAGCATAAATTCATCATTTTTTATTGCATTAAATATAGAATTGGCGATTAATAATTTACGCTTTTTTTCTTCCATCATTTCAGGAACAAAAATTGTATGTGTATCGCGCCCAGCCATTTTAGAACGATACATAGCAACATCTGCATTACAAACAAATTCACTTAAATTGAAGTTAGCGTCATAAGCTTTGGCAATACCGACACTGACACTGACTTGTACCTGCCATGAATTTATTTTAAATGGCTTTGAAAGACCATTAACTAGGCGTTCGGCTATTTGATATAATAAAAAATCATTAGGTTCGTTATGTAGTAGGATTAGAAATTCATCGCCTCCTAAGCGTGAAATAATATCACCGTCACGAAAATACTCTTTAGAACGATTACTTACTTCAATTAATAATTGATCGCCAGTATCATGCCCTAATGAATCATTGACTCCCTTGAAACCATCTAAGTCAAAGTACAATAATATTAAGTTCTTTTTAGAACGTTTAGCTTTTGCTAATTCAATACGCAAAGTTTCCAAAAAAAATTGCCTATTAGGTAGGCCTGTAAGCACATCAAAATTTGCCAACCGCTCCATGGTTTTTTGTTGCTCCATCAATTGTGCAGTGTACTCTTTATTTTTTAGTGTTTCTTGGTTGATGGTTTCCATCATCAGGTTTAAGTCATGGCTTAAAGAAGCGACTTCTTGTTTACCTCTAATATGGACTTTCAAAGAATAATCTTTTGTTTGTCTAATTTTATGTGTCAGTCTCGAAAGGCTGATCAAAGGATAGAGTAGCCGTCCTTGTATCCAAAATAGTAAGAAGATAACGATGAATAATAATATTAGGGTTAAGGGAAGTACCTGTTTTAGCAAGTTCAATTTACTTTTGTTCAGCGGGCCATTTGAGTCATGAATAATGATTAAATAACCTAAAGGAAGTCTTATGTCACCAATTAATTTAACTGCCACTAACTCATCATTCGCTAAGTAAACCCCGGGACCTTTTTCTTTAAACGATTCAAGTTGAAATATAGTTATCGGATGCTGAGCAGAAAATGACTTACCATGATAGCTTTGTAGTGCATGCCATTTTTTATCGTAAATAGTGGCAAATTTAACATTATCATATCTATCTAAGCGCAGCAGCATTGAGGTCGCCTTTTACCAAATTCAAAATATAACTTTTCATGTTCCTGCAAAGCAACCGTAAGGACAGTTAAGCTAACAAGACAGATGGCTAACACGGCTATTGAAGAGGTGGTATTTTTGATGGTTTTAAATAGCATTCAAATACCTCCGTATAAGGAAGCTACAATGTAGATAACCCGATAGGAGTGGCTTGAGTGTTTAAAGATTGGCACTAATAAAATACGACACCATGAAATAAGAGCTAGTTTTCAATTGAGTATATGCGTAAATATGAAAAGTGCTTGAATTTAACTTGAATTAAATTTATATCATGACTTTTTAATACTCGAGCGACAAAATAACAGTTTTCATATCATCATACTGACCATTAGTACTCGATGCTAATGTGCCGACATTACTAAAGTGTCAGTTAGTACTAGCTGTAATTTGGTAATAAATGTCAAATAAGTACAGCATCACCACAGATAAAATTCATCCAAATTGCTAACCCTTAAGTTACATGCTATTAATTAATTGTTCATTAAATGAGCATAAAATAATAAAACTACAAGGATTTCAGGATGAATCAAGTAACTAAAT
>UEXM01000550.1_pt1 | contig 39002 bp, 44 predicted proteins | sample 1796661 | NCBI WGS metagenome assembly UEXM01 (sample SAMEA4772469, study PRJEB27181) | metagenome | reverse complement strand
CTTTTTAGATAACTCTGGCGACATCATTCTTGACGCCGTGCTAACAGACATCGGCAGAAAGAGAATGGCAGAAGGAAACTTTCGTATTGTAAAGTATTCCCCAGGCGATGACGAGATTGATTATTCGCTATACAACGCAGATCACACAAGTGGTTCTGCTTATTACGATCTTGAGATACTTCAATCACCAGTTATGGAAGCAGCGACCAAGCAAGCTTCATCAATCAAGTATGGACTTTTGAGTATTACAAGGACAGACATCTTGTTCATGCCCACCCTGAAAGCAAACCAGAAAATTTCGGAAGCTCTAAACAAAAAGGGAAGCGTTTTTATCCTGGCAGCAAATAGGGAAACCTACGAGAACCTCTCATCTGATTCTGTTTTGGGAGAAAAGTTTGTGCTTGAGCCAAATACCAAAACCCCAACCAGAACTGTCGTTATTGAAAGCGGGATAGATTCTAACGAAAGACAAGCAACCCTTGAGAATAGAAATGCGATGCTTGTGGCTTCTGGACTTTTGGACAGCAACTTTGAGTTTAAGTTTGATTCTCGCTTCGTTACTGGACTAACTTCTGTGCAGGGCGGCAAGTTCGCAAACCTCTCAGATGGCACTCGCGACATCTCTATGTCTACCTTCGCCACAAGAACTGCTATTGGAGCACAAGATTTCATCGAGAATTACTCAACAGCAATCGCCCCTGGTATCGCTAACTTGGTGGCGAAGCGCGACAATTCCACCACCGGCTTTGACCTATCAAGTTTTGAGGGTCCTCGTGGAACCGTAACCGCCGCCACTTTTGTTCCAAGCACCGAGATTAATGCAGAGGGCTCTTCAACACCGTCTTTCTACTCTCTCTACGGTCGTACAAGCGTAGCCGCCGCAACCCTTGGGTTTACTGGTAGTAATACTTACGATGTAATCGATACTACTGTTTACGTCAGAGGGCTAACAAGTGGCACCCAGATACAAATCCCTCTTCGAATAGTTAGAAAGAAAAGCTAAAGGATAAATAAATGCCCATCAACTATGAACCAATTGATCCGACAACGGATGTAGCAACCACAAGAACACTTCTCCACGAAGTTATCCCACTAACTGGAACTATAGTCAGTGGAACTTACGGAACTTTCCCAAACGATGACAACATCAAGAACTACTCTCATGGTATGTTTCAGTCCGTGTATGATTATCCTTACCTAAGTTCTTCAGCAAACCACATTTTTGATCTAACGGCGGGGTACGATGAGAGTTCTCCGCTTTCAAGCTCTTTAAATCCTGTACTTAGAGCCAAGAAAATAAATATGTACAACCAGTTCTCCCAGGTTCTGCTTGGGTATACTGGTTCTACCAATGAGGTAAGAAAGTTTGAAAGTGATCTTACTCTCGATGGAGAAGGCGCAATGAAGGAGGTTGTATTCGTAAACCTTTCTCGCCTTCTTACCAAAGATGAGATCAAGAAGGGTTCTGTCAGTATCACCCTAGGTACAGCATCTTGGGCTAATCCCTTCGCTGGCACTAAGGTCTTCACTGATTCAGGAGCCTCGGCAACCCAAGGCACGCTTAATACAGTCGGCGGCGATTATGGATTGCTTAGTCATTCATCTGGCATCGGCGGTGTCGTGTTTTATCAAGCAGGTGTCATGGTTCTTACAAGCTCTATCTGGGCAGGAACAACTGACTTTTTTAGCCAGTCCGCGACTTCAAGAACTTTTGATCAACAGCTAGTTTCTGGTTCAATTTCAGGCTCCGCAGATGCTTTCCGACACAGAATGCAGAACCTACAATTCAACAACACCACCGAGATCAACTCAACCGTGTATTTCTGTCGTATGCCACACAACAAGTACAACTACTCCAGCAACCCAACATACCTTAATAGCGGGCAGGTCAGAGTTAAGAACGGTAATAGGCAGAATCCCCCAATCTCATACGTTACCACGATTGGTCTATACAACTCACAAAACGAACTTCTTGCGGTAGCAAAGCTTTCAGAGCCACTTCGCAAGGATCCGACAAACGAACTAACCCTCCGCGTCAGGCTGGACTACTAAGGAGGGCAGGATGTCCCTCAAGAAGTTTGGGCATAGTGACATAATAAGAAATGCTATGAGAGCTTACCCTCATAACACTTTCTTTATTTATTCTTCTTCAGTCTATTATGATCATAGACCGATAGAGAGTGGCAGCTTTAGTGATGACATCTTGTCTGCTTCTGGTGGGATTAGTCTTTTTGAATATAATGTTGACAAGGCGGGAACAACGACTTTCAGCGATGACGCAACAGGCATTCGTAACATTGTCGTCACTGGCGGACTAAACCCGCCAATCGTGCCATATGTTATAAAAGGCACTTCCAAAAATTATCTAAAATCATCTCCGCGAAGCAGAACCTTAACAGAGGGACCTTCTAGGAGTTATCAAATCACTGCTTCTGGTCCTATGCAAGAGGTGTTTGATGATTATTCTAGAATGGAGGGTGGTTCGTACCTAACTGGCTCATCTTATGCTATGTCTGCCTCAATAACAAGAGAACTTATGACAACAGCAGGAAACACCGGCTCAATTACAAATGTTTCAAGACCAGTTTACCGACACTACTATGGCTTAAGAAATACTTTGAATTTTTATGGAACCAGAAGTCCCCATTATCTTGTTAGTTTTTCTGATACTGAAATTGGAACTTGGAACAAAGATGAGCAAGATTTAAATCTCATTTCTATTCCTAAAATATTCTATGGTTCTCGCATCAAGCACGGCAGTATGTCTCTAAAATTTTATATCACAGGAACCTTGGTTGGAGAACTTAAAGACGAAAAGTACAATGGAGAACTGATTCAGGTTGGACCTGTTGGTTCTGTTGGTTCTGGTTCAGTTGCAGGCGTGGCAATGTATGAAGAAGGGTTCGCTATTTTAACAGGTAGTTGGGATTTAACCTCCGGTGCCGCTTACGACTTTGGTGGAGGCTTAGCCACAGGCTCTTGGAAATACTTTGCTGCTGGAGCAAATGATGGCAACAATGTGTCAACTTCTGCTTCTTTTGATGTGTCCTTCAAAGGACATACAGAAACCCAGGTTCTTACAATGTACGCTCATGCTCGCAGAGGAGAAGTAAACTATTCCAATAACCCGACTTTCTTAGAGTTTGGACAAACTAAAACTTTTTTGTCATCTTCAAGACTTTACATTGAAAATGATAACCAAACAATAAAAAATACAGTTTCATCAAGTTACTCTGGACAAACCGCAGATTTTGAAAGACAAGTATACATTTCTCGCGTTGGGATATATGATGAAGATAAGAAACTTATCGGAGTTGCCACGCTTTCAAATCCTGTATTAAAGAAAGAGGCGCAAGATTTATCCTTTAAGTTAAAGATGGATATATGATTTTAGGTATAGACGTATCAACAAGCATCACAGGCTTTGCGGTAACTGACATGGAAGGAAAGATATCACTTTCCGAAGCCTGTGACCTGCGTAAAGACAAGAACTTTTTTTCCAAGTGTCTCACAATAAGGGCAAAAATTCTGGACATTCTGGAGGCATACGGCGGCAAAATAGAGCATATCTATATCGAGCAACCATTTACCTTCTTTAGCTCTGGAGGATCATCTGGTAAGACAATGGCTGCCCTCCAACGGTTCAACGGCGTGGTGTCGTGGATGGTCTATGAATGCTTCGAGATCCAGCCCGAGTATCTGGGTGCAACGCAAGCACGAAAGCTTGTAGGCATAAAAGTCCCGAGAGGACAGAAAGCAAAGAAGGTTGTTATGGAACACCTGCTCGCCACCGAACCAGACTTCACTATTCAGTATACCCACAAGGGCAACCCCAAGCCGCAAGAGTATGACAGAGCCGATGCCCTCGTTATGGCGAGAGCAGGGCTCCAAGATATAAAAAACAAAACGCTTGCCCAGGCGTGATCGTCGTGTTATCATACAGGTATGAACAAAACAGAAGCAAAGAAGATTCTTCATGAAACGCTTGGGAGATGTTGGGACAAGGGGTCGGAGTTACTTTTCTCATGTCCTTCATGCAATCATCACAAGCATAAGTTCTCTGTTAATTTGGACAAGAATGTTTTTAAATGCTGGATTTGTGATTATCGTGGTCGTAATATTAGGCGCGTTGTTAGGCGTTATGGTTCATTTACTCAACTACAAAAATGGGACCAGATTACAGACCGGACAGATATTTCACGCTTTGCTGAACTCTTTATGGATGAAGTCGTTGGAGAAGGCGAGACAAAACTTGAACTCCCGGCAGAATTCGTAAGCCTCGCAAACAAGAATCTACCACTGTCTGCTAACCGCCCGTTGCGATATCTTAAAGAGCGCGGTATTGTGCGCGAAGACATCGTTCGCTGGAAGATCGGCTTCTGCTACGATGGTGAGTATGGCGGCAGAATCATCATCCCTTCTTTTGGAACAAGCGGCTATCCAAACTATTTTATTGCGCGCTCTTACGTCGGTCACAGAATGAAATATAAAAACCCTAGTTCATCCAAGAATGTGGTGTTTAATGATCTATTTACAAACTGGAACAACGACCTTGCGATCGTTGAAGGAGTATTCGATGCAATTAACGCAGGAAACGCTGTGCCTATCTTGGGGTCTACACTACGAACGGACTCCGACCTACTACGAAAGATTGTTCGAAATGACACCCCCTGCTACATCGCCCTCGATCCTGACGCGGCTGACAAAGAGCGTCGGATCATTCAAACGCTTTTGCGTTACGATGTGGAACTCTATAAGATCGATGTGAGCGGATACGAAGATGTTGGCGAGATGCCGAAAGCTACATTCCAGCAACGAAAAGAATCTGCAAAATTGATTGACAGAGACAACTACATTCTGTTAGACTTGCTGTCGGCAGTATAGGGGGTTCTGTGGAACAAGATGTAAAAGACTACATCAACAATGTCTTGGCTAAAAAGCGTCAAGAGTTTGGTGGCAAGGCGGTATGTCCTTTCGCCGCACCAGAACTTCAAACTAGCAGGTTAATGATAGTAACTGTTGGAAACAGTAATTTGACAGACTTAATAAACGAATTTCGTAATTCTGATTATCAGAGTGCCTTGTTTATCATCGAAGAGAATATACCCGCAGAGCAAACAAAAAAGTTTCAATACTTTGTAAATCACCTGCTGAGTCAGCAAGGGTTAACAGATTATAAAAACATTTGCTTCAACCCAAATGATGATGTAGATATCGACGGCTACAATCCACGTTCACTTGCTCCGCACTTTATGATTAACATAGCAAACAAGAAGGTGTTGTCAAAAGCCCACAGAGGTTTGAAGAAAACAAATTATTATGATAAGCTATCCAAGAAGTATAGAAAGTTCCTTAATCTTAAAGATAACTAAACTAGTTATTGCTAGATTTTAAAGGAACCAACAGCAAATGAAACATGGCTTTTCCAGAGAACAAGTAAAGCGCATCATTCTTGAAGAATTACAAAATTCAAAAGACGAAGAAGATGCAGTCGAGCTTCTTCAAAAAATTGTAGGTCTCAATGAAGATGAGGCTGACGAGTTTGAAGACAAACTAAAGCGTGCTAGAAATTTTAAAAAAATTGCTGGAATCTCCCTCCTTAGCGCAGTTGTTATTTTGTTTGGTGGGATGAGCTTAGTAGGCAATTCTCAAGAAAAGAAAGTTAAACAAGACATAGAAAAAGTCCAGCGCTTAGACGATGAGACGCTACAACGCTTCGGCGTAGATACTGGTGCAATGATGGATCCAGACGCTGCCGTTGAGGAACGTGGAAAACAATACCCTACAGCAAAGCTCGGGCTGGTCAATATGTCCGATATGAACAATAATGAAAAAATAGAAGCTGCCTGGAAACAGATTGATGATATGGTCGCAAATGGCGAGCTACAATACAAGAGAGCCAGAGTGTCGACTACAGTTCCCGGCGGGATGGCAACACTTGACTATGATGCTATTCCACCAAATTTAGTTTTACCAAATTCACTCGGCACAAAAGATCAGTATCGTGCGTGGATAGTTCAGACCATTTTGAAAGGTGATATTAAAAATATTGGAAAGTTGAGGGATTTTGTTTATGGAGATAGCGGTAAGTGGCCATCTGGCAGCGGGGAAGAAAAAACTAGATATGTTGGAAACGCGCAAGTGTTGCCTCCAGAATGGACAGTAGCCCTCGATATATATCAGGATTTAATAAGAGAAATAACTGACTCAATGGCAACCGAATACAGGACTGGCGACGAATCCCAAAAGAAAGAAATTCTCAGACTCAACAATGTCAAATCACCAGAAGAGCTAGAAAAATATCTAAATACTACTCTCTACAGAGCAGGCTTGCCGCCAGTGCCCTTGACAACGTCCAACTGACGTGTTATAATCTATGAGGAGGTAATAATGAAAGAGATGTTTAACGACAGCCTGCTTCATTTCGCACTTTTGGCTGTTTGTTTCTACCTGCCGATCGCTGCTACTGTGTTGCTTTTTAGTAGTTATTTTGAGGAACCCACCCCAGAAGAAATGGAGGATGCGGTATTTCACTATTATATCGAACAACATCCCGATGCTAAACCTTGGGAAACTTACAAACAGGAGGCACCTTGAAAATAGCACATATCGCTGATACTCATATCAAGAATCTGAAGTATCACGAAGACTACCGCGCATGTTTTGAGCAGATGTACGAAATCTTGCGAGAGAAAGAAGTAGATTATATCGTCCATTGTGGTGACATCGCGCACACCAAGACGCAAATCTCACCAGAATTTGTGGAGATGGCGTCTAATTTTTTTAGTAATCTTGCCGAGATTGCGCCTACGTTTGTTATTCTTGGCAATCACGACGGAAACTTGAAGAATAGCAGCCGGCAGGATGCGATCACGCCTATCATCCAAGCACTTGATCATAGTGACCTAACCCTACTGAAGAACGCGGGTGAGCGAGAGATTGAGCCTGGGCTGACGCTGAATGTCCTTTCTGTCTTTGATCGAGACAATTGGGTAAAACCATCTCAGCCAAGCAATATCAATATTGCTCTGTATCACGGTGCCATTTCTAATTGCCAAACTGATGCTGGGTGGACAATGGAATTTGGAGAGGACGAGATTTCAATCTTTGACCACTTTGATTTTGCGATGCTTGGAGATATCCACAAACGCCAGTTCTTAGACGATGAAGAACGTGTCTATTACGCTGGGTCAACTATACAACAGAACCACGGTGAGAACAACAATAAAGGATTTTCTATCTGGACTATTGAATCCAAAAATGATTGGACAGTAGAGCACTATGCCCTACAGAACCCTCGACCATTTATTACAATTGAATTAACACCAACTGGTAAGATTCCACGAAGCGCCAATATACCATTAAATTCTCGATTGAGGGTCGTCAGTGAGAACAATCTCTCGCTCAATGTGATGCGTAAGGCAATCAGTGTTGCCAAGCATAAATTTAGCCCAGAATCAATTTCATTTCTTAATCGCGCTGCCGGTCAGCGCGGCAATGTTGAAGAAATAGCTGATGGTTTGGGCTCAAGCAATCTTAGAGATCCAGAAATACAGCATGAACTTATATCAGAGTATTTGAAAGATTTTCAAATCAACTCCGATGCCCTTTCTTCTGTGTATCGACTAAACGCAAAATATAACCAAGCTGTGGAATCAAAAGAAGATGTCAGTAGAAACGTCAATTGGAAGTTGAAAAAATTCGAGTGGTCAAATCTTTTCAACTATGGCAAAGACAATTCTGTAGATTTTAAAAACATAAACGGCATCACTGGAATATTTGGTAAAAACTTTTCTGGCAAATCATCAATTATCGATGCTATCTTGTTCACAATTTTCAACACAACAAGCAAGAATGAACGCAAAAATGCGAATGTTGTAAATCAAAATCGTAATTGCGGCGAAGGTAAAGTAACAATTTCAGTAAATGAAAAAGTTTTTACTATTCATCGTAAGGTAGAAAAGTATGAAAAAAAATCAAAAGGGGAGACTAGCATAGAGGCTAAAACTCATCTTGATTTCTCGATGTATAACACGGTCACAGAGGAGACCAAATCTCTTAACGGCAATACACGCAACCAAACGGATGCTAATATTCGTAAGCAATTTGGGACTATTGAAGATTTTCTAATCTCCTCTATGTCTTCACAGCATGGCGCTCTATCATTTATTAACGAGGGCTCAACTAAACGTAAAGAGATTATAGCCAAGTTTCTAGACCTACAGTTTTTTGACAAGAAGTTTAAACTAGCAAAAGACGATTCACAAGAATCCAAGATTTTGATGAAAAAATTACAAGGTCGAGATTATAACAAAGAAATAGAACAAGCACAGGAAGTAATTGATATTTTTAAGCAGCACATTTTAGAGATTGATGCAAAAAAGCTTAAGATAGAAGCAACACTAAAGTTCGCCAATGACAATGTGCTCGAACTATCACAGAAGATTGACAGCATCCCAGCAGATGTGATTGATATCCACAAGGTACAGTCGGAGATCAAGAAGACAAAAAATAAAATAATTTCTTTGTCTGATTCTATCGTTGATGAGGGTAACACACTACATAGTGAAAGGGAACGACTCGCCAAGATCAATAATCTTCTACAAACGCTTGACTATCAAAGTCTTGCGAGTTCCCTTATAAATATTGAAGAATCTGAAAACGAACTTCAATCTTGCACACAAAGGCTAGAGGTTGCAACCGAAAAAAAGAAATTACTAGAAGACATACCTTGCGGCACTGCATATCCTGCTTGTAAGTTTATTCGTGATGCTCATGTGACCACAGCGGTCATTCCAGAAACGGAAAGCAAAATCGAAGAAATAGAAAAGCTACTCTCTGATCTTAATCCTAAGATTGTGAGAGACCACCTCGACAAGTATAGGAAGCTTGAAAAAAAGCAAATTGAGACTGAGAGTCTAATCAAAGACTTGCAGTTGGGGATAGAACGCAGGCGGTCGGCTCTTGATAGGCATAATACCTTGATAGAAGAGTTGGCACAGCAAGAGGCTTCTTATAACGACAACAAGGAAGCAATCGAAAACTTAGAAAAATTACTAAAGGAGAAAAAGTTATATGCCAAAGAATCGAAATCCATTGAGAAACAAATTGAGTCAAATAGCCAGGAGAAGATTGATCTTTATAAATCTCTCGGCTCAGAAGAACAGCGAATCGAAGACCTCAAACAAAGACAAGTAGAGTTCCAATCAATACAATCGGAGTATTCATCGTATGATCTTTTCTTACGATGTATGCATCCAAACGGAATTGGTTATGATATCATCAAACAAAAACTACCAGTAATCAACGAGGAGATTGGGAAGATCCTATCAAATGTTGTAGACTTTGAGATTTTCTTTGAGACATCCGGCAACAAGTTTGATATTTTCATCAAGCACTCTAAACACGAGGCTCGCCCTATTGAGATGGCATCAGGTGCCGAGAAGACGATGGCTGCTATGGCTATTCGTCTTGCTCTGCTGTCTGTATCTTCTCTGCCCAAGAGCGACCTGTTCATCTTGGACGAGCCTGGAACTGCTTTGGACGAAGAGAATATGGCTGGATTTATTCGGATCTTGGAACTAATTAAGGTGTATTTCAAGAACGTCTTACTGATTTCTCACCTTGATTCTCTCAAAGATTGTGTAGATATGCAGATTGTGATTGAGAAAGAAGCAGGTTTTGCAAAGGTAAATCAATGAGTAACGAATTTGACTTTCTGCCACCAGCAGAAGCGCCCCCATCATTCAACCAAGAAAAGGATCACTTCCACGAAGAAGTAGAAGCGGAAGACTTTGGTATGGTTGAGGACTTCGGATTACAGATGGAATACTCTGACGAAGATATGCTACCTGAGAACACAGCTCCATCATCTATAAACGTGGGCTTTGTTGGTGTTGGCGGCGGCGGTAACAAAATGGCAAACGCTATGATCGAGTTGGGTTTCAACAAGACCCTGCTTGTTAATAGCACAGGCAAAGACATTCCCAAGAATGTAGAAGAAGAGCACGTCGTTCTTATTCCTGACTCTGACGGGGTTGGTAAAAACATCACTTATGGTAAAGAAGTCCTAACGCAGAACGGCGCTATTGTAGAAGACGCACTGCGCATCAAGTTTGGCAAGGTTGACTGGCTGTTCGTGATGGCAGGCGGTGGCGGTGGCACAGGTTCATCCGTAGTTGCTCTACAGCCTGTGTTTGAGCGCTACCTACAATCTGTTCAGGCAAGCGGCAAGGTTGTCTACATTGTTTCTTGGCCAACAGCACAGGAGAATCTTAACCCCACAATCGCCCGTAACGCCCTGTCGCTGCTCAATGATGTTACGCCATACCCACACATCGTTGTAGATAATGAGCGCTCCACACGCCTCCTACGCGGTCGTATCGGTATGCTTGGCATGTATCCAGTAGCCAATACCCAGTTCTCAAAGATCTTCGCACAGATACTGAAGCTGTCTACCGAAGACTCTCCCATACAATCTTTTGACTCCAAGGACTTGGAGACTTGCTTTGGTAAAGATGGTCGTGCCTTCATCGGCTCCACAATGATCAAGGACCCCAACACCGGCAAGCTCGGCACAACCATTATGCACAACTGTATGAACCGCTCTGCTTGTCCTCCACCCAAGGGCAAAGCCGCAGCAGGTTCACTTATTCTCGTAGCAAGCGAAGAGATGGTTGCTGACCCTCGCATATCAAAACACCTTGAATCTGCGATTGCTTATGTTGGCGGTCGCTGCGAGACACTTTTCTCTGGGGTTTATGTCCGAAAAAATGTCCCTGGATTGATTGCGATACTAAGTATGAATGGTATCGAGAAAGGAAAATAAAATGAATTTACTACAAACACTATGGAGTTGGCTAAATAGCCTATTTGGGAAAGCACCCGCACTTGTCGAAGAAGACTGCTGCCCTGAAGATTGCTGTGAAGAGACCGAATGCGGTCCTGGCGATGATTGCTGCGAAGAGGCAGAGTGCTGTGAGGCTCCCCCAGAACCCATTATAGAAATCCATGTAAAAGAAGAACCCACTCCAGTTGTGGCAGAGGAAGTAGAGCAGCCAGCGGCTGAGCCAATAGGCGAGCTACTAAAAGAAATACTTTTATCCGAGGGTATTAGCGAAACAGTTATTGAGAAATATGAAATCGTTAAGACATTTGAGGGTTGGTACGCCGGGGTGGTTGATGAAGCGTCTGTTCGCGCAAGCATCCAAGATTTTAAAGCCGACCACGGCGGTGTCATTAAGGCTAAGTTGAGTAGAATACAATGAAAATTACGAAAGCCAGACTGAGGCAGATCATCAAAGAAGAGCTTCAAGTGGTTCTCACAAACGAAGAAGTAGGAGAGATGTTTGGCGAAGAAGTCCGCGCCCAAGTGGAAGCGATGGAAAAAGAAGAAATAGACGAAAGAAAATTGACAGAACCAGAGAAAAAACAAAAATAGAAAGTAGTTAAAGGTATGAAGAAGTCTAAGGGCGGCTTCAAGAAACGCTATGGCGATGACGCCGAAAGTGTAATATACGCAACGGCGACAAAGATCGCAAAGGATAAAAAATGAAAATAAAGAAATCAGAGCTATTAACTCTAATCAAAGAAGAAATTGTGTCAGAGATGGATGATTTTATGTTGGATGATGAATACAGTTTTGAACTACCGCCCGAAGGCGCTGTCGGTGCTGACACTAGAGAAGAAATGAAGCAGACGGACCAAATAATCGGCATGGCTTATAGTCTCGCGGGTGGCGGCGAAGCAGCTAAACGTCTTCTTCAAAAGTGCATTGGATTAATCGACAACTACGAGGAAGCGAGACTTTCGCAGTTTGATGATGACGACATGATGCAAGAAGGATTGGAAGGTATCAACCCTGAGAACATGCAGATTGTAATGGATGCTTTGCAGAAGCTGTTATTCAGCCCCTACACTGGTCCAATGATTGCTACCGCATTTGCTGCCGTTGGCGTTCAGAGCGTTAGAGAGATGTTCGGTAAACGCGGAGGTGACGAGTGATGAGCAAAGAACAAAAGCAAGCACTACTCGACAGAGGCATACAAAAGCTTACTTCACGCAAGCTTCTTGTTTGGATTGTAGCAACTGGCCTTATGGCTTGGGGTGGTCTTGAATCTGGAGATTGGGTTATCATCTCTGGTCTTTATCTGGGTGGTCAGTCTGTAATCGACGCTATTGTAAAATTAAAAGGATAGAATAATATGAAACTTATAATGGAAAGCTGGAGTAAATTCCTTACCGAGCAGGTAACCATTTTTACTACTTCCGATACAGGTCATGATACGACCATAGAATTTTTAGGTATGAAAACAGATCATGACCAAACAAAGATCATGCTCAAGCTTGATGGTGAACAGGATGTAGAAACATACACAGCTTCCACCATAGACATGCTAGCAGATTTGGTAACTTCCGACCTTGAAGCAAATTATGATGGTTATTGGTTTTTAGAAAATGAGTCCTACAATGAAGAATATATAAAGACTTTTAAAGCAAACTTGGTAAAAGCATTAGAAACAGTCGGAGCGAATCCAAAAGAACATAGTGCAGATCGCGGATCTTACAGAGACAGAGACACTGGAGGGCAATATTAATGAAACTTATAATGGAAAATTGGAATAGGTTTTTAAAAGAGGGCAGCCCAATTGACAAAGCCCTTGGCAAAGGTCTTGGGCTTACTGTTAGCATGAGTGGTGATAATGGAATTGTTATTGTTTACGATGCCAAGAAAATCCTTGATAAAATCGAGTTTTATAAAAACAATTATCCAGATAAACTTTCTGAACCACACATGATTATGAATGTACTAGATGGATACGGGATAATAGATGTTGTCGCTGGGGTTAGATTTGCTAAACCTAGATATGACAAAGGTGAGTGTAATAATGCTTTTGAGGTAACCAATTCGGCATCAAAAAAGGGTAGTAAACTTGGACCCGCCGCGTATGAAGCAGCCCTTTTTTATCTGAATGGATTAACCCCAGACAGGATAGTGGTGAAGCCCGGCGCAGACAAAGTGTGGTCAATTTACAGCAAAAGGGCTGACTCACAGGAAGTGGAAAAAGAACCTTTTGATGATATTGATTCTGATCAAAAAAGAACACCAGACGACACTTCAGATGATTGTATCTTGCATAAAGGCAAGGATCATTTAAACTATTCTTATGATATCGAGCCCAAGCCACCAGGGTTGCAGGAACTAGAAGATAACCATGTAAAGGTGTTGTCCACCTTAGCACAGCTAGGTGTTAGACAAAAATCATTCTTATACAGCTTATCAAATCTATTTGATTATCTGTTTAGTTCAAGGTACTCATAGTGAAACAAAAGATACTAGCATTTTGTTTAAGACATTGGAAGGAGATTGGGCTTGCCCTGCTCCTTCTTATTGTGTTTGGCAAGTCGCAGTATGATGTTCGCAACATTATCAAAGCACACGAGATTGCCGAGCAGTCTTTGAAGGATCAGATAAGCACCTTACAATCCCTCCACACCGAAGAGTTACGCCTGCGTGACGAAGCCCTTGAACGCTATCGTATAGAGATAGAAGAGTTGGAGTTTGAATACGAAGCACGACAAGCCGAGATAAAGGACTTGACGAGAGCAGAAAAAGAAGTTATAATAAAAGAGTTCAAACAAGACAAGGCTCTGATTATACAGCGCTTTGAAGAGACCTACGGATTAAGATATGTTGAATAGCCTAGTATTGCTTGCTTTACTCTCGACCGCAAGCGCCGAAGACTTCACAGTCCTCGCAGAAGACCAGCCCGCCCCATTCGAGGGCGTTTTGCTTAGTGTGCCTGCTGCCGCAGAAATATTAGCAAAGCACGAAGAAGCCAATTTGAAGTGTGATCTTGAAGTAGAGTTTCAACTTGATAAGGCAGCCTCTCAGTACAAACTTAATAAGGAACTGCTTGAAGCGCGCATAACCACGCTTGACCAGCAACACACCGAGATTGTGGCGTCAAAAGACCTTGTGATCGAGAAGCAGCAAGCAATCATTAAGAAGCAAGCACCACACCGCAAGTGGCTTTGGTTCGCAGGCGGTGTTGTCCTTGGCGGCGCCACTTACTACGGTATCCAGCAGGCGGCTAAATGAGCAAAGACCCAGACTACATTGTCAAAGTAGAACAAGCCATCGCTAAGAAGTATGGAGAAGAGACAATCCAGAATCCCAAAGCAGAATGGGACGAGAACAAAGAGAAAGTTTATCTGGAGCAGATGCGAGATCTCTACAAGAAACAAAAGAAAAACGATGAAGCCAACGATAAAGTAGAAGTAAATGGAATAAAGGTTTCAAGAAAACTACTTAATAGAGAATCCAAGACAGGCTGTCCTGTTTGTGGTGTCTTCTCTCATTCTACACGCGATGATGTATCGCTCATAAAGTTTGACTGTTGCTATAAATGCTACATTAAATGGGTAGAAGGAAGAGAGGAGCGCTGGCAAAAAGGGTGGAGACCCAAACAAGATTAGCAACTATTTATTTTAAAGGAAGATTATAATGGCTACAGTTTACGAAATCGTCCAGGGCTTATCACAAGCCGCAGCAAACGCCTACGACGGCGCAATGACCGAAGATGGAGAACCTATCAAAGCAGGTTTAAAGAGAGAAGAGGGCGACCCTCTTATCGATAAGCGAGTAATGGACGGCTTCAATGTCAAGTTCCATGGCAATATGATGCGCCTTTCTTACATGTCCGAGGTCACCCTCAAAGAAGTTTATGCTAACGGTTTCGAGTCTGATGTCGAATCACAGATGGCTGAGATTGTAAAATTCCTTAAAAAAGAAGCACGCAAGATTACCGGCTCCACTGTTAAACTCACTAAAGAGGGAGAGATTGACATTCGTGTCGAAAACTCTTCAAGAGTCCGCTCCTGGGTTACAGCCGTTATGGAATATAAAGTCGGCGGGATGGAAGAGGTTGCCATCGTTGGTGAGGCAACTGAAGACAGGCTTGCTGCCGATTGGAAAAAGTTTTTAGATCAAGGCGGTCTTGGTACTCGTCCAAAGAATGACAAGAGACCTAAAAATTCAGGAGAAAAGAAATGAAAATCACAAAGGTTAGATTAAAGCAAATTATCAAAGAAGAGCTTGAAACAATGATGGGTTCTGGAATTGAAGGTTTTTCAGATGAAGACGAATTGGGTACAACCGAGCCCATACGTGATACCGGGCTTCGAAGTCCAGCCGAAACACTTCTACAAAGAATGAACGCTCGTTCAAGACTAAATCGAATGTCTCCAGAAGAAGTAGAAGCACTAGCAGGGGGTGACCAAGAGGTTATGGACCTCATTCGACGCATTCAAGGCGAAGTCATGTATACCCCAGGAAGTGGCATATAAAGAAAGATGAATGCCAAGATTAACAAAAAAACAAATACTCAAAGAAATTGTTAAGTGCGGTAAAGACCCCTCTTACTTTCTAAAAAACTACGCCCGTATCTCTCACCCGATGCACGGGCTTATGTTGTTTAAAACCTATGATTATCAGGATCAATTATTAAAAGACTTTAACGACTATCGTTTCAATGTAATCAACAAAGGTCGCCAATTAGGTATCTCAACAATTACCGCTGGCTACATTGTTTGGATGATGTTATTCCACCGTGACAAAGCCATTCTTGTTATGGCAACCAAGTTCGAGACAGCAGGCAACTTGGTGCGAAAAGTCAAAAACATTATGAAGAATCTTCCTGACTGGATCAGGATAGCAAACATTACAACTGACAACCGCACGTCTTTTGAGTTGTCAAATGGTTCTTCAATTAAGGCAGCCTCTACCTCTGGCGATGCTGGTCGTTCCGAGGCGCTGTCTCTTCTTGTTCTTGACGAGGCTGCGCACATTGAAGGTCTTGAAGATCTTTGGACTGGTCTATACCCAACGCTATCAACTGGTGGTCGTTGCATCGCAATTTCTACACCAAACGGTGTTGGCAACTGGTTTCATAAGACCTGCATAGGTGCTGAGAGTAACGACAATAATTTTTATCTCACAACTCTTATGTGGGATGTTCACCCTGAGAGGGACGAAGAATGGTTCAAGAAAGAAACCAAAAACATGTCGCGCCGACAAATTGCCCAGGAGTTGGAATGTAACTTCAATACTTCTGGTGAGACTGTTATAGACCCAGACAACATGGAGTGGATTATGTCCAACATCCAAGAACCAAAACACAAAACAGGCTTCGACAGAAACTTTTGGATTTGGGAGGAATACGACCCAAGTTGTAATTATCTGCTTGCAGCAGATGTAGCAAGAGGTGATGGTGCTGATAGCTCTACATTCCATATTCTCAAACTTGAAACAATGGAGATTGTGGGCGAATATATGGGTAAACCAACGCCAGATCTCTATGCGAATATGTTGAATCAAGTTGGCAGGGAATACGGCAACTGTATGTTGGTTGTAGAAAACAACTCTATTGGCTACACTGTTATCGATAAGCTTGTAGAGTATGCTTATCCAAATTTGTATTACTCGATCAAATCCACACACGAGTACATTGACCAGCATTTAGGCGAGCACCGCACAGGTGCTATCGCTGGTTTTTCAACTACAAGCAAGACCAGACCTTTGATTGTCGCAAAGTTAGAAGAGTTTGTTCGAAACAAACTAGTTAAGACATATTCTTCGCGTTTGGCAAATGAGTTTCGCACTTTTATTTGGTACAACGGAAAGCCACAAGCTATGAGAGGTTATAACGATGACTTAGTGATGGCTCTTGCGATTTGCTGCTGGGTTAGAGACACCGCCCTCCAGACAAGCGCCCGAGACTTAAACTACCAAAAAGCATTCGTTGACTCAATAATGACTTCCAGAACAACTCTTAGTACACAGATAAAAGGACAAATTGGCTACACGGGCGAAGATCAAACTAGTAAAATAAACGAAGCAAGAAATCTATACTCCCAATATATGTGGATAATTAAGTGAGAATTTAATGGCACCCAGAAACGTAAAGCAAGGCAAAAACCCAGCAAATAGAGAATCTCAACTATTCCGTGCTCTTACTCGGCTGTTCTCTGGTCCGATTATCAGTTACCGGTCTGAGTCGGGTCGAAAAATACGCAGACAGCATCTTGATAAGTATTCTACAAGGTTCAAATCGGCGTCAGGTCAGCAATTTAAGAAAGAGCAGTATAATCCGCTTGACACCATAGCAGCAAACGCAATTGCCAATCAACAGAGGTCCGAGCGTTATATTGACTTTGACCAGATGGAATATATGCCCGAGTTGGCTTCTGCTCTGGACATCTACGCAGACGAGATGACCACATTTTCTGCTCTCTCTCCCATGCTTAATATCAAGTGCCGCAATGATGAAATCAAGGCTGTTCTTAATATTCTTTATCACAATGTCATGAATATAGAACACAATCTTTTTGGTTGGTGCCGCACAATGTGCAAGTATGGAGACTTTGCTCTATATCTTGATATTGATGATGAAATGGGCGTCCAATCCACAATCGCTATACCTCTGCAAGAAGTGGAAAGACTTGAGGGTCTTGACGCGACAAATCCAAACTATGTCCAATATCAATGGAACTCCGCAGGCATGACATTTGAGAACTGGCAGATTGCCCACTTCCGTATTCTTGGTAACGATAAATATTCTCCATACGGGACTTCCGTTCTTGAGCCAGTCCGACGCATTTGGCGACAGCTTACCCTAATGGAAGATGCAATGATGGCTTATCGCATTGTTCGTTCGTCTGAGAGAAAGGTATTTAAAATTGATGTTGGCGCTATTCCTCCGCAGGAAGTTGAACAATACATGCAGAAGATTGTCACTCAGCTAAAGCGTCATACGATTGTTAATAAAGATACTGGGCGTATTGACCTCCGCTACAACCCACTCTCCATCGAAGAGGACTATTATATTCCTGTCCGTGCCGGCTCTGTAACCGATATTCAGAACCTGGGTGCAGGACAGAATACAACCGCGATTGACGATATCAAATATCTTCGCGATAAAATGTTTTCAGGAATCAAGATTCCCCAGGCATACCTTACAATGGGGGAAGGCGCACAGGAAGATAAGACAACCCTTGCAACAAAAGACATTCGCTTTGCTCGCACTATTCAGCGACTTCAACGTTCTATTCTTCACGAGTTGGAAAAGGTCGGTATCATCCACCTTTATACTCTTGGTTACAGAGGAGAGGATCTTATAAACTTTAAGCTTGCTCTCAATAACCCAAGTAAGATTGCTGAACTCCAAGAGCTTGAGCACTGGAAGAACAAGTTTGATATTGCTGCTTCTGCCACTGAGGGTTATTTCTCTCGTCGGTGGGTTGCTGACAACATCTTTGGGATGTCTCATGAAGAGTTCCTTCGTAACCAACGAGAGCAATTCTACGATCGTAAACACGACACTGAGCTTGAAGGAGTTGCTGAAGCTGCTGCCGAGGCTAGTGGTGGTGGCGGTCTCGACCTTGGAGGCGAGGGTGGTCTCGACCTTGGCGGTGAAGGTGCCGCCAGTGAGCTTGACCTTGGCGGTGAAGAAGGCGGTGAAGATCTTGGCGGGGGTGAAGACGGTGGCGAAGAAAGCGCCCTTCTAGCAACACCTCCTGGCTCACGCGATTCGCCCCGTCTAGCAAGAAACCAAAAATGGAATTTAAACAAAAGAGCTAGAAAAGGAAAAACTTATACTAAGAAAAAATGGAAAGGTGCAAAATACAAAAAGGTAGCTGTTGACAAACGACCAGGAGGAGCTAGAAGCAGAAACTACGCTAGCATCTCTACGCCCGAAATGAACACTTATAGAACAAACAACCTTGGCGGCTCAGAGTTAAGATCCCTGTCCCGAGGTATTTATGAAGAACAAGACCCTATTTACCTAAGAGATCAGGAAGAAGAGTTTGCTCTTCTTGAGATGGATAACTCTGTTAAGTTCCTGCTTGAATCACTAGAGACCAAAGTTATGGAGAACAATAATGAAGAATAAACACAATAAAAAGAGAAATACGGCATTTGTATTTGAAGCACTCGCTCGCGAAGCAACTGTTGCTATTATTAAGGGTGATGTAGAAAGAAAAGCTAAAGTGGTTTCTATTGTCCGTAAGCATTTCACAGGTGACTCGCTGCTCAAGAAAGACCTTGAATGCTACCGCTCCCTGTATGAAAATCAGAATATAGACCAAGCCACTAGCAAAAAAATTGTGGAGGCTGCGCTGGCTGCCAAGCGCCTTATTGACCCCGATGGGTTGTTCAAACAACAAACTGAAGTCATCAAAGACATCAACAGAGAACTGAGCCCCCAGGCATTCAACAACTTTGTTCCAAACTATAAGTCTCTCGCGACCATCGCAAAGATGTTCAACACGAATTCGCCCAAGCAATCAGTGATGCTTGAAGCTAAGATTGTTGAGGGGATGGCTGGCAACACTGAAGTATCAAAACTAGAGCCAATAGACAGCATCACTTTTGCAACTTTTACCAATAAGTTTAATAAAAAGTATGGTGATACCCTGCTGCGAGAACAAAAAGCTTTACTAAGCCAGTACATCTCTTCGTTTTCAAACGAAGAGATAGAATTAAAAATCTACCTCAATCGTGAACTCGGCAGGTTAAAAGAATCATTAGAGAAAGCAGCAGAGATAGAAGAGGTTGCCGCTGATAAAGAAATGATCAATAAAACAAAGTTGGTCAAGGAACGCCTTGATGCTCTATCAAACAAAATTATATTAACAGAGACAACTCTGTTCACTATATTAAAAACACAAGAACTTGTAAAGGAAATCTACGACGATGGCAGTAACAGTTAGAATAGTCCCAGTACCGGAGCCGGTCAAGGTTACAATTAAGCCAAAGACTCCACCTCCTACCGTAACTCTTGAACTAAACATTCGTAAGTCTCTAAGTGGTGATCTTATGATCTTTGACCACGGAGACATTGATATAGTGCTTTCTGGGAAAGACAAAAAGGTTACTGCGTTCCCCAAACAAACAATGACCGACTTCACATACGGCGCGCAGAACCGTCTGTTCAACCATCTTGCACGCAAAGGCATCGTCATTCCTGAGTCAATCCGTGGTGCCTCATTCTACGGAGCGATGGAGGCAAAGTTACAAGAAGCAGCAGACGGGAAGCTCAACGCAGCCAAGTTCGCGCTCGTGAGTATAGAAAAGTTTATCAAAGAAGAAAAGCCATACTACGACAATGTTGAAGCTGTGGTTGCAGGCGTTGAAGATGAATACACCAACCCAGACAAGACCGACTCTACAGAGCTTGGTGAGGTTCCACAGAGAGACGAACAGGGTTCTATTCGTAAGGGTTACGGCAGAGATTCTTATACCATGTCTTACATGTACACAATATAGGAGATTACATGGAACTTGCTTTATTCGTCCTAATAGCCTACGGACTAACACAAATTTTAGTCTATAGCGACATGCCCATAATAAAAAAACTAAGACCTCACAAGGAATCCTACCGGGGCTACGGTAAGGTTTTTCACTGCCCTATGTGCATGGGCTTCCACGTTGGTTGGTTTTTAGTCCTACTTTCTCCTTGGACTGAACTATTTACGTTTGACCCAACTTTGGTTAATGCTTTTATGCTTGGCTGTCTTTCATCTGCGACTTCATATGTTCTTAATATGACCTTTGGAGATGACGGAATTCAAGTAAGGCATAATTACATATACGAACAAGAAGAAGAGTCAAAAGGAGAAGAGTGATGAACAACTATCTTACTAAGAAATGGGGCTTGCAGCCAGTTCGTCTTTGTTGCAAAGGCTCTTAACTCACGCGGGTAGCGCCCGCACAAAGGAACACAAATGAAACTACTGATCGAAAATTGGAAAAAATTTATAAATGAGGGTGAATACCACCCCGAGACAGAGCAATTGTTTGATCAATTGCTCTCCGCTGCCACAAATGCGAAAGAAGCTCTTGGTATCCCCTATGATCCTCAAGAGTACTTACGCTTTGTTGAAAAACAAGCTGGTGGAAACTCTAATGAAGCAATGATAGCTAGAGCAAACTACGCCCTATCGAGTGCAACTCAAACCGATAAAAGTCGGCTTGCCTATGATGATACTTCTATAAATGAACAAGAAATGCAAGTTGTTAACTTATCGCCTGATCAAATTGAAAAAGCACTATCGTTTATACCTGAACGTAATAAGATGTTAGATATTTTTGATACTAAAGACAAAGAAAGAGGCGGCTTTATGCATAAACTTTCTAATGCCAACAAAGCTTTGCGTTGGGGTTTGGCAGAGAGACTTTTGGACGCCCAAGCGTTATTGAAAAAGGCTATATAAAAATGAAACTACTACGAGAATACTACGAACTATGTGATGGCGGTGTATGCCAAGATCTTCTAACCGAAGATGAAAAGCGCTTTGTTGCTGCTGGCGGAATGTATCTTACTGGTAAACTACAACAAGCCAATACACAAAACGGCAACGGTCGCGTTTACCCTTACGAGGTTTTGGTACGAGAAGTAGAAAACTATAAAAAGTTAGTAAAAGAAAATAGAGCACTTGGCGAATTAGATCACCCAGATGATTCCGTTATTAATCTTAAGAACGCTTCCCATCTCGTCACCTCAATCTGGATGGATGGGGATACTGTCATGGGTAAGGTAAAGGTACTCGATACACCGTCAGGACAAGTTCTCAAGTCTCTCGTAGAGTCAGGAGTTAAGTTAGGTATTTCTTCTCGCGGCATGGGTTCTGTAGAAAACAGAAATGGACAAACCGTCGTTCAGGATGACTTTCAACTTATCTGCTTTGACTTTGTTTCAGAGCCTTCCACCCCAGAAGCATTCATGGTGAAAGAAGGAAAAGAATACACCAACCAAGTATTCACCAAGGCAGATCGAATTAACAGATTATTAAATGAGGTATTAAAAGATGGCGACGTGGAGTAGTTTTGAGAAAGACAAGCTAATAATAGAAGGCTTTAGAGATTTTTTCAAAAAGAAGGGTGAGCCTGCTGGCACCTATCCTGCTTCTGAATTAACCACGATTGTAAATCTTATTTCTAATCTTGCCAAGAAGCTGAATATAAAAGTAGATACTTCCGCAATTGTAGATGAGTTTGAGGCTGTACTAAAGTCCGAAAATTATAACCTACAAGAACAAGAAGATAAGATCATGATTGGCGGTGATGTCCCGCTGAATTTAAATGATACTCCAAAATTAAAAGCATTTATGGATGCCGTTGCCCAAGCAAACAAAAGAGGGCTGGGTATCTTATTGAAAGCACTAAACAGAGGTGCTTTTGATGTTAGTGGATATGAGCCCGCTGCTTCGACAGGACAAACCCCAACAGAGGAGCCAAAACAAAGAGCATCGGCGTTTCCTATACAGATAACTGTAGATGAATTTTCTAAGTTTATTAATGAATCTCAGTTTAGAACAATAGAGACAATGTTCAAAAAACTGGGTGTTAGTAAAAATGCAGAACAAATTAAAAAAGAATTTATTGCTGAATTACCATCTTTATTTAGGATTTTTGATTCTGAGTTAAGCGAATCTGATGTAGGTGATTATTTCAGATTACAAACCACCACAAATGAAACAATAGATATAACAAAAAAAATCAAAACGAATAATCCAAGAATCAATTTGCAAACTTTTTTGTTTGGTGCTCTTCTTAAAAATTATATCAAAAAGCGTTCTAACGAGGTATCAGATATAGTTGCAGATTTACCAAAAGAAGTGCTGACACAATTACAAAACAGTGTTTCTGGTTTGACAAATAAAACTCTAAAATCTATTCTTGTTCCTAAACGTGATGCTGACGAACCTGCAATCAAACCTTCCTCAACAGACAGCCCAGTCGCAGGCGAAGAAGAAGCCGAAGTTGAAAAAAACTTTGATACAGAAACAGGCTTACCAATTTCAGAAAAAGGCAGAAATTCAATAATCAAACAAATAGGCAACGTAACAGAAAAAGATGAATTTAGTAATTTATATGTTAAACTAGCAAATAGTAAATTTAGTAATAGAAACAGAAAAGATTCTTTTCACAAAGCCCGTAAAAACAGAGATTATAACTACCTTAGCGGGTTTGACGCAGGACCCGAAGCACAAAACACTATAAGACAAAAATTTAAAGATTTGTTTTTAACAGACGAAGAAGAAACCGAAACAGATAGGGCACAGTCTGCGCCAGAACCTGCGCCCGCTGTCTCTGAACCACAAGCAACAGAAGAGCCTGCTGAAAAAACACCTGCTCAAACTGCCGTTGATTTGCTTAATGGAATTGACGCACAAGAACAAGGAGAAATTACTGTTGAGTTGTTTAATGACTTCGTGAGAGATCTAAAGTCTTTTATAGGAGAAATAAATAAGAAAAAAAGAAGGAGAGTTGATGAAATTAGAAGAGTCGACCTTGCTAAAAATCTTGGTTTAAAAGCCAAAAAGCTTGATTCTTTCTTTAATAATAATGATAAATATAAATCAATTAGAGCAAGATTAGCTTTTATGACAGATAAAAATGCTTTAAGTTCTTTCTTCGAGGCTTTTGAACAAGTCGCCAATTCTCTCCCAGCAGACACCCCCGCAGAACCCGAAGCAGAAGAGCCATCGCCGAAACCCAAAGTGAACCGAGAGCCTGCTCCCGAGGCGGCTCCCGAACCAGAGCCTGAACCCGAAACGAAGAGGCAAACAAATGATAATGATCCGAATAAATACAAAAGAGCAAAATTTAGAATCAAGAACGAATTTAATAATTTGGGCATATCTGGTAGGGCTTCGAGAAAGTTTGATATTTGGAAGGATAAAGTAGAAAATATTGACGGAGTTGATAGTATAAAAAAATCTACGCTCTCAACAGGAGAAAACGAAGAGCAAAAAATATATCTTATTACTCTTGACAATGAGGAGCAATATGCCTTACCATATCAAGGAGATGTATTTAACTTAAAGTTTGCTTTTGATGAGGAGGGAGAAATTCCGCCGGTCGATGCTTACCTTAAAGATGTTAATAAATTAGCAAAAATAAAAAACAATAAAGTAGAACAAAAAGGCAAATTTACTTATCTTACCGAAATACTAAACGAATCTCTTATGTTAAGATGGAAAACAATAGCGGGAATTAAATGAACAAGACACAACTCAAAAAACTAATCAAGCCAGTCGTAAAAGAATGTATTCAAGAAGTTCTTATAGAAGAAGGCTTGCTTACAGAGGTCGTCTCACAAGTAACTGCTGGTCTAGCCAAGCAGCCAATTGTCGAGAACAAACCAAAGAAAAGAAACGATAAGCTATTTAATGAAGACTTGCAAATGAAGCGCAAGTCCCGTGAGGCGAACAAGAAACTACAAGAGCATCGTAGAAAACTACTAGACTCAATTGGCACTGATGCTTACAACGGAGTGGATCTTTTCGAGGGCACAGAGCCCCTAAGAAACACAAGCACTCCCGGTCAGGCACATACACCAAGCGTTCTAGGCGACAACCCCAACGATGCAGGTGTAGACATAAGTTCAATCATGGGAAATGCAGGCAAAATTTGGCAAGCAATTAAATAGGATTAATAATGAGTAGACGTAAGGGTGCGAATGTTGTGGTTACCGCAAGACAATGTAGAGGTAACCATGATAAGATGATCCGCAAGTTCATAAAGAAATGCAAGAAAGAAAAGATCATCGAACAGATAAGAGATAGAAGGTACTACAAGAAGCCATCTGATGTTAGACGACATAAGAAGCAGGCTGCTATTCGTAGGCACCGCCGAGATCTAGAAAAACAAAAGACATTACAATCCAAGCGTGAAAGAAGTAGTTGAGACTATTTATTTACGACTATGTAAATACGGAGGATTCTTATGTCAGTATTAAAAGCAACAAGTTGGGGTCGGACAAGAGGACCCAAAACTTTAGTAGGTGTGCAAGGCGCCGAAGTTGATGTCGTAGTGGTTGCAAGTCTAGATGCAGTTACGGATGGGTATTCTACAGAAAATCAAAGATACTTACATGTTATGTTAGTTGATAAGAATGTCAGCACTGCCTTAACAGTTACTCTTTATGGATATAATCATGCATTTGGAAAATGGGCACCACTTAATACAGTGGGCACTAGCACAGCATTAGAAATAACGGTTGCTGATTCTGGAACCGCAGAAGGCTCTCAAACAGCAGCAAACCGCGAATTGATGACTTTTGAAATTGTGGGTGTTGATAGGGTTGCTTTTGTTGGGACCACCGCAGATGTGAGATGCTATGCTGCTTGCAGCACATTCTAAAGGAGTTTTATAATGGCTCAATTTAGATGGGCATATGTCAATTGCACAGAAGAAGAAACAATTACAATTGCTGGACCTACCGGTTCACTTCAGTTTTTATCAACTTCAAGTGGGCTAAGTGGCTCACAGAATCTAATTTACAACACCTCCAGTAATACCCTTTATATCACAGGTACGTTGTTGGTTTCTGGTACGATTAGTGCTAGCTCTTTTGTTGTAAATCAAACCGATACTATTTCCGGTTCTACAATTTTTGGTAATAGTAGCGATGACATCCATCAAATAACAGGAAGTTTGTTCGTAGGTAAAGCATCCGAGCCTTCAACATTTCAAGTTGTCCCTTCTCTGAGTCAATCAATCACTCTTGGTATGAGACATACTTACAGGACCGTTGCCTCATCTGGCTTAACGTCTTCAACTGGTGATTATATCATCGGCTTCGGCGGAAGCGGCAATTTAGAGTTTAGATTACATTCTGCGTCAGTACACAACTCAGGTGCTATCTTAGTTCTCAAAGACGAAAACTCTTCAAGGGGCGCAAGTTCGGTAACTATTTCTGCGTCTGCTCCAAACACTATAGACAACAATGGAGCATACGTCCTCACTGGCTCAAACCCGGCAATTTCACTTTATTCTAACGGTGCCAACTGGTTCGTATTCTAACGAGGGGGTTATCTAATGGCTTATAACCTTCTCTCTGGTACAGTTGTCGCAAACGAATCTGTTGTGTTCCAACCATCTTCTAATGGCGGACCCCACACTAACGCAATCGTTGGTGAGTTTCACGGCAACGGACAATACCTTGAGAACGTAGCCAGAGTTGTGGCTAACGGTACAACTGATTATGTTTTGACAGTCGGGGCAAACAATGATAGTTTGGTTGGAGAACCGAACTTAAGATTTAATGGTTCTCGGTTGTTAGTAGTTGGACAAGTCACTGCATCAACTATGCAATTAACGTCGTTGTCAGCAGGGCAAGCAACCACCTCTTCGTTTCTTGCTCTAGATTCTAACAACAACGTTATACTCACATCGTCCGCTGGTGGACCTGACTACGCAATCGCTCAGGGTCCAGTTAACTCTCTTCAATTTCACTCAAGCCCAGGTGATATCAGCGGTTCTGAAAACGTAACCCTTGTCGGAAATACACTATTTTTAACTGGTAACATGGTTGTCTCTGGCAATATAGAGGCACATGGCTTTGACATTATCCAGACAAGCCTTATAGAGATCAATCAATCAGGCTCTAGTGCTCTCGGAAACTCAAACAATGATACACACCACTTCACAGGATCTCTCTCTGTGTTCTCTTCCAGTACAGATCTGTTTGCGGTTGATGTCGAGAACAAAAGCACAAAAATTAAAACTGGACTTATTCTAAATAGGGTCGCCGTTGTGGCAAATTACTCTGTGTTAGCCTCAGATTATTATGTTGGTATTGACACTGCCACGCCAAGCACAGCTATAACAGCGAGTCTTCCAGCAGCAGAAACTTTAAAATCAGGGCAGACATTTGTTTTTAAAGACGAAGGTGGGAGTGCCCATCAATACAGCATTCTCATAAAGCCCTCTGGTTCTCAAAAAATCGACAACCAAAATCAATTAGTTTTAGAATCTCCTCATGCATCTTTGACCGTTTATACGGACGGCACGTCAAAGTTTTTTATTACTTGACTTAATTTATACTATTTAAGAGCGTAATGACACTGGTACTTTTGAACTAGTGCATTATCCATTTTTCCGTAGGAGGATTTTTTAAATGGCTTATAAATTTCAATTAGGTTCCGCTATTCTTAGTGGTTCTACTAAATTCGAGGAACTAGTAGAGGCGGCTGGTGGTTTTAAACCCACTGTTGCTGACACTGCTGCTACTGTTGCTGATGACAGCTTTTATTTTCAAGATGCTGATGGTGCTATGAAGCGCGAAAGTATGGCTGACTATGCTACCGCAATCGCTGGTGACGGTCTTGCTGCTTCATCCGGTGTTCTTGCTGTTGGCGTTGATGACACCGGCATCGAGCTTAACTCTGACGCCCTTCGTCTTAAAGACAATGGTGTCACCCTTGCTAAGATGGCAGGCATCGCCCGTGGCTCTATTATCTCAGGCGATGCTTCAGGCGATCCACAGGCTCTTTCAGTTGGCTCTGCTCACCAGTTCCTTCAGTCTGATGGTACTGATTTAGCATATGTTTCAATGAGTGGCGATGCTACCTTAGCTGCCGGTGTTCTTTCAATTGGCGCTACTAAGGTGACTGATGCTATGATGAATGATGATGTTGCCACTGGTCTTGCTGGCAACGGTCTTTCTGCTGCTTCTGGTGTTGTAGCTATTGACCTTAACGAGCTTTCTGCTGCCGCTATTGACGTTGCTAACGATAGCTTTGCTCTTATCGATGCTAACGATTCAAATGGCTCCAGAAAAGAAAGCTTTGCTGACTACGCTACCGCTATTGCTGGTATTGGACTTAAGGCTGATGCTGGTGTTCTTGAGGTCCGCGTTACTGGTTCTGTTATTCGTTCCGGTGACAAGATTGGTATTAGTGGCTCAATCGCTGGCGATGGTCTAAAATACCTTGGTAGTATTAACTCTGTTACTGCTCTCGAAGTAGATCTCAATGAGATGGGTGCCGGCGCTGTTGCTGTTGGTGCTGACCACTTCGTGTTTGTTGATGCTGATGATAGTGTCACCAAGAAAGAAAGCTTTGCCGACCTTGCTACCGCAATGGCTGGTGACGGTCTTGCTGCTGCTTCTGGCGTTCTTGCAATTGGCGTGGACGACGCTGGTATCGAGCTTAACTCTGATGCTCTTCGCTTGAAGGATAATGGTGTTACTCTCGCCAAGATGGCTGGAATCGCTCGCGGCTCCATCATCTCAGGTGATGCTTCCGGTGACCCACAGGCTCTTTCAGTTGGCTCTGCTCACCAGTTCCTTCAGTCTGATGGCACTGATCTAGCATACGTCTCAATGAGTGGTGATGCTACCTTGGCTGCTGGCGTTCTTTCAATTGGTGCTACCAAGGTCACTGATGCTATGATGAACGATGACGTTGCCACTGGTCTTGCTGGTGTTGGTCTTTCTGCTGCTTCTGGCGTTCTTGCTCTTGATTCCTCAGAACTTTCTGATGCTGCTGTTGCTTCTGGCGACAAGTTCGTCTTCCAAGACGCAACTGATGATAGCACCAAGAAAGAAAGCATTGATGACATCGCTACCTTCATGGCTGGTCCTGGTCTTTCCGCTGCTTCTGGTGTCCTAAGCGCTAGACTTGATGTCGCTGCTAAGGCTGATGGTGGGACTCTTGCTACTGGTTTAAACTACTTCGCAGACCTTAGTTCTAACGCTACTGTTACTCTTCCTGCTTCACCTGCAATTGGTGATACTGTTGTTGCAAAGGCTAAAGGTCTTTCCAGCGCTGTTATTATCATCAACAAGGCTGGCTCACAGACCATCGATGGCGAAACTTCTGTTACCATCGAATCACCTTACGGTGCTGTCAGCATGGTCTACGTTGCTTCTAACGACTGGAGACTCGTATAGGCTAAACTTCTGATATTAATTATCAGATTTATCCTGGGTGCCTCCCTCTGTGGGGGGCATCCTTTTTTCTTGCGACTATTTACTGAGAATATAAAATAAAGAGGTTTTCTTATATGGCTTATAATGTCCTAAAAGGCAACGTACAATTTATCAACTCAGATAGTGGCTCAATCGAGAGTATGGTTGATGATTACAGTAATCAGACTATTGCAGGAATAAAAACATTTTCCACTGTTATAACATCAAGTGGGTTTTTCGACTCTGTAAGTGGGCAGCCTATTGTTTCATCACCCATTACCACACTTTACGGCGCAGGCGAAGATAGAGTTGCAATTTTTAGTGGCTCTAATAAACTTACAGCAAGCACCGGCTTAACTTATGATGGAACTGCGTTGGCTGTTACAGGCAATATATCATCTTCAATAAATATATCCGGCTCAGGCTTTTATGGTTCGGCTGTTGGCTTAACTAACTTGCCAGCGGCATCAATCACTGGTCAAATATCCGCTGCAAACATAAACATAGGAAATGGCTTACACAACAATTCTACAACACTCGCTGTGTCCGCTTCTGATTCAAGTATAACAGTCGCAGGTGCTGGAATCTCTATCAATGGTGCTGGCGGTACTAGTGGCTTGAGGGTAGGCGGAAGTGGAATAAGAGTAGATCCAAATAGGGGCACCGCCATTGGTGCCTTAGCGAGTGGCGACGAGTTTTTAGTTGCAGATGTTGATGACTCCAACAATCTCAAGAAATCAACAGTCACCCAACTTCAAACATACATGCAAAATAGTTTAAGTTTTGGCGGCGCAGCAGGCTCAGACACGCAAGTTCAGTTTAACAGCTCCGGGGATTTTGCTGGTGACTCTACATTTACTTTCAACAGTACAAGTAAAGTTATCTCCGTAACTGGACTGAGTGGATCATCAAATATTTCGGCATCTGCTTTCTATGGGAACGGCGCCAACCTAACTGGTTTAGCTACCAGTGTTTATAATAGTTTTACAGCCAACTACGCTGTAGCCACAAACCATGATTTGATGGGGATTGTTACAACAGGCTCAGCGATAACAGCTTCTTTAGCAGCAGCTAGTAGCTATGGTTCCGGGCAAAGATTCACTTTCAAAGACGTAAGTGGTAGTTGTTCTGGCTCAAATCACATTGTAATTAGTGCTAGTTTACACCACACAGGTGATAGGATTGATGGACAAGGCATTGTAAAAATACAAGCTGGGTACGGAGCGGTCACGCTTGCATCTGATGGTGTGAAGAGTTTTTACATAGTGAGTACAAGTTAATGCCTGACTTAATAGATGATAATGGAACTTGGGTGCTGCAACCCGATAAAGATTTAGCCGATTTAGAAATGAATCTCATTGATTTAACTGATGGCTCTTGGACATTAATAGATATAAATAGCAACGTTAAGTCTATTGCTTTTGAAGATAACGCCAACAAGCTTACTTTGAATGCGATATCTGCTGGAACTATTGCGCAATTAAGCAACAATGCTTACAATAGTGCCCGCTGGTTCAAGCCCTTGGTTGATTCTAAAGGCACGCAGATAAATACTAGTGATCAGTTTATTTTTATTACTACAACACAACCTCTCTCTTCTTCAAACCCATCTCCTTTTGGATTTGCTGTTGGTAATTCTATTAATCCGTATGGAACTGGTTCAGTTGGGCAAACGAGACAATGTTTTCACTATCTTTCTGTAACCAACGAATCTGATAGCTCAAGCACGGGTACAAAACACGAGTATGACGCCATACTGAAAATGGCTGGTGGTGGTACTGTATCAAATGTATTAACTTCTAGTATTGTGCAAATGACTCAAGCCTGGAATAGTAAACGCGGTGCTGGAATTGCAACCTTTAGCAATATAGAAAACAAAGTAAGCTCTAACCTCTCTACAATATCTGCTTCAGTTCCTCTTTATTTACAAGTTGGCTTAGGCGCAAGACAAAATAGTTATTCAGCCTTAGAAGACGCAGAGCATAAACAAAAAATTCAATTTTTAGTTATAAGATTGGATACTTAAATCAAGGATTAAAAAACATGAAACATATAGATCAAGTGGAAACGATGATAAAGGTTTATGAAGGCTTTGAAATTGATGGCGTCAAATTAGAATTATGTATCTCTAGCGATGAAGTTAATGCACTTTTGCTTGCTTATGATCCTGACGATTTTAACTCACCTGATGTAACGACTTGTAGAGCCTTAGCAAGATTAATTTTAGATGCCTTGAACTCACATTAACAAACTTCTGCTTTTACTTCAATTACACACTATTTAAAATGAAAAACTATTTTATGGGAGTTTTAGTATATGTCTTCACTATTAGAGCAGGCGATTGTTGACGCGAAAGCCTTAAAGGAGGCTGCACTCAGGAACGCAGAAGCAACAATCATTGATAAGTATTCCGAGGAAGTTAAGTCAACACTCACTCAACTATTAGAACAAGATGAACTTGAAGCTCTTTTTGGTGGTGATGATGGGGGTGTTGATCTTGGCGCGGAGGCACCTTCGCCCGACGCCGCAGCCACAATGGAAGAGGAAGTAGAAGCAGACGAAATTGCTGAAGGTGTTCCAGATGCTTTTACCGAAGATTCCGCTGAACTCAATGGTGTAAACGAAGGTGACGACGCTGAAGTTACGATTGACTTTAAAGAACTTGCAGAGGCACTCCAGCAGCTTCGCGAAGGTGTCGAAGAAGAACAAGAAGAAGAAACTCTTGAAGAGGCTGAAGAGGAAGACGAGACCATGGAAGAAGAAGTAGATCTTGATGAAGATTCCATTATGGAAATGGTAGAAGCAATGCTCTCTGACCCTGCTGAAGATGAAAGCGACACTCTTGAAGAAGCAGAAGAAGACGAAGATGTTGTAGAAGAGGGCGAAGAAGATGACGGTGACCTTTACGAAGAAATCTCCGATGGTCTCCTCGACGCAATCGTAGAAAAACTTACCGTAGATATGGGTGCCTCGCTCTCTGGTTGGGCTGGTCGTTCCTCCGAGGACACCAAACACCAGATGGAGCTAGAGATGGCACACCGCCGCAGCACCGAAGTTGCAGAAGAACTCGAAGCACTTAAGAAGGCTCAAGAAGAGCTAGTATTCGAGAACAAGAAACTTAAAAAGAATTTGGTCAACTACCAACAGGTAGTTGATTCACTTAAGGAGAATGTGCAGGATGTAAATCTTAGTAATGCACGACTCCTTTACACCAACCGCACGCTAGGAAATACCTCCCTGAATGAGCGACAAAAGAAAACAATTGTCGAAGCGATTTCTAAAGCTGGTTCGGTTGAGGAAGCAAAGACAATCCACGAGACACTTCAAAGCACAGTGTCGTCCACTCCCAAGAGAGGACCACAATCACTAAGCGAAGCTATCAACCGTCCAACTTCCATTATCCGTGCATCTCGTAAGGAAGAGCCAAAGGCTGATCCTTTTACCGCGAGAATGCGTAAACTAGCAGGTATCAATTAAATCAAAATTTAAGGAGGATTTATAATTATGTCTAGTATTGTAGAAAGATTGACCGAAGGCGTTGTCAATCGTGATATGCGTGCGGAGTCCCACGCACTTCTTTCCAAGTGGAAGAAGACCGGACTTCTAGAGGGTCTTGAAACTGAGCGTAAGCAGAACGCCATGTCTCGTCTCCTCGAAAACCAAGCTAAGGAGCTTCTCCGCGAGGCTAACACCATGTCTGGTGGTAGTGTCGAAGGTTTCGCTGCTGTTGCTTTCCCAATTGTTCGTCGCGTTTTCGCTGGTCTTATCGCCAACGATCTCGTCAGTGTTCAGCCAATGAGCCTTCCCTCTGGTCTCATCTTCTTCCTCGACTTCACCTTCTCTGGTGATCTCGGTGGAGCCACAGATGCCCAGGCAAGTCGCTTCGGCAACGTTGCCGACAAGTCCATTTACGGTACTGATAAGGTTGGTAAGGGTGTTGTTGATGGTGTCAGCGTTACTGATACTTTTGGTGGAGACCTTTCTGGTCCTCGCTCGTCTGCTCGTGGTTATGCTTACGCAAGCCCAACTGGCTCAAGTGTCGTAACTGTTGCCAACCTCACTGATCAGGCAGTTTCTGCTCTGTTCAAGCTTGATGGCAGTGTCTCTGATACTAGAAAGAAGCTAATTGATTTTGACCCCGATCTTCTTGCATTCACCAACAAGGGTGTGATTATTCTCGACATAGCAGAAGATCACCTTGCTGTTGATACTGGCGAGATTGACTTCAACAACCTTTCAGCAATAACTCTAGAAGACATTGTTAACGGCACCGAGAGCGGTAACGACCTCCTTGCTGCCCTTAATGCATCAACCGGTATTAACGCCCTTTCTGCTATTGCTAACCTACAATTGGTTCGTCGCCTCACAAGCAGAGTCTCTTCTGACTCTCGTGGTGCTCCTTTCCAGTCTGGTTTGACCGGCACCGCTGCCGCAGTTCGTTTTGTTATTGTTACCGACGAGCCAGCGGAGCTTACCGAGAGTAATTCACCAACGGTCTTGGGTGCAATTCTCGATGCGGGTAAAATTAAGTATCCTCTTCGCGATCAGATTGATGCTGGTGGTGCAGTTGGTGCAGTCATTGGTGCGGCACCTTGGGGACTTGAAGGCAACGCCGACATCCCTGAGATCGACATCAAGGTTGACTCAATCGCAGTTACCGCTCAGACCAAGAAGCTCAAGGCTAAGTGGACCCCAGAACTCGGTCAGGACCTCAACGCATACCACAACTTGGATGCCGAGGTTGAACTTACCAGTCTTCTCTCCGAGCAGATTGCTCTTGAGATTGACCGTGAGATCCTTGCTGACCTTGTAAACGGTGCTACCGCAGCTACCCGCTACTGGTCCCGCGCACCCGGTCTCTTCGTAGACGTTAACGGTAACGAGCTAGGCGCGCTTTCTGCTGCTCCTGACTTCACCGGTACTGTCTCTGAGTGGTACGAGACCCTCGTTGAAACCATCAACGATGTCTCAGCACAGATTCACCGCAAGACTCTCCGTGGTGGTGCCAACTTCGTCGTCTGTGGACCTGAAGTTGCCAACATCCTTGAGTTCACCGCTGGCTTCCGTGCAAGCGTCACTCACGACGACGAGAAGGGTTCTATCGGCGCTCTCAAGACCGGTTCACTTAGCAAGAAGTTTGATGTCATTGTTGACCCTTACTTCCTTCGCAACGTGATTCTTATCGGTCGCCGTGGTTCTAGCTTCCTTGAGTCTGGTTATGTCTACGCACCTTACGTGCCACTACAGACTACTCCCACAATCTTCGGACCTGAAGACTTCGTGCCGCGCAAGGGTGTTATGACCCGCTACGCGAAGAAGATGGTTCGTCCCGATATGTACGGTCTAGTCGTCGTTCGTGGTCTCCTTGGTGAGTCTGGCGCTACTTCCTGATAAGTAAGACAACTTACTCAACCTACGCCCCCTACTTCGGTAGGGGGTTTTTGCTTTTAGAGATACTATTTACAACAACTTGAAATATTCTCCTCTGGGCGAGGCCACTGCCCTTAGAAAGTTTTATTACCGAGGTGGCTGGTAATAATTCATTGGATAGGACAAGTTATTGCAATAATATAATCATAAAGGAGAAAATATTATGGGAAGTAGAAGAATTGGTCTCGGCAGAATGGAGACCTTGGTTGAAAACCTAAAGAGAGAATTAGCGCTTGGTGGATCAGTTTTGGTTGGAATGAAAAGAAAAACAAAAGCACACACTACGAGTCATACCATCCGTGTAGCAGATTCTGGCAGAGTGCTGACTAACAGAGGAGCAAGTGGCACGGTTACATTTACACTTCCAGCCCCCGACAGCGATTTTGATGGCGTTGATTTTTACACTTTGTCTCACGCTACCCAAGTAATTACAGTTGCGACAGCTACTGCTGACACCCTGGTTACTGTCAACGACGTTGCGGCAGACTCTATATCATCTGAAAACAAGGCTGGAGCATGGATGCATGTTTACTGCGATGGCACTCAGTGGTATGCTGAGCCTCGCACTGATGGCATCACTTACACAATTGTTACTGCATAGGAGGATTGAATTATGATTCGTGTTGTAGATAAAAAAACCGGAAAGGTAACAAAAGAGTACGAGAGAACAATAAAGATTGTTGACAAAGATGGAAAAGAGATTGACTCTGTTTCTGGACCCGACATTGTTGTTCAAGATAAGGACGGAAAAGTTGTTAGTGAAGAAAAGCCCGTGGTTAAGAAAAAGGCTCCTGCCAAACCCCGCGCAAGAACCACTAGAAAAAAGGCTGCTAAGTCCGAGTAAATCAAACTAATGTTTGTTGCCCCCTCATCTAACAAGGTGAGGGGGCTTTTGTTTGTGCTTTCACTATTTACTACGAACAGGAGGCTCCATGAATGCCCACAAACTTACAACCACTTTCAGAAACCAGTGCGATAATCTTATCATCAACCGGGTCTGCCTCTGACGTAGCCACAGCAGTCCCATTCGGTGTTTACAGCAGTTCAGAAAAGTTTTTGACTGGTGCAGCACTGCAAGTAAATTTTGTGTACAAGAGGCTTGGTGGAGATGTTGTTGACATTGAGCTTACAAATGCCAATGTCTATGCTGCTTACGAAGAAGCAGTCCTAGAATACTCATACATCATCAACATGCATCAAGGAAAGAATGTTCTATCAGATGCACTAGGCAAACTAACTGGCACCTTTGATCATAAAGGTGAGACTATCAGCGGACCATCTAGCGCAAGTCTTCAGTATCCAAAAGTCATGTTGTCGTATGCCAACAAGATTGGTGATGGCGTTTCAACAATGGCAGGTGTCGGCGGCACAACTCGTATTTATTCTGCATCGTTTACGACTGTCAGGAACCAACAAGACTATGATCTTCAAACTATTGTGTCAGCAGCGTCAGATACAGGTTTAGATGATTCAGGCGGTGCAGTTCCGTATGCAGGAAAAATTGGTGATTCACGCATCATCATAGATAAAGTTTATTACCGCTCCCCAATTGCGATGTGGCGCTTTTACGGCTACTACGGCGGCGGTATGGGAGTGGTTGGAAACTATTCCACCTATGGTCAATACTCCGATGATTCAACCTTTGAAATAATCCCAACTTGGCAAAACAAACTACAAGCAATCATGTATGAAGACGCCCTCTATACAAGAACCTCTCATTACTCATTTGAGATTATAGACAACAGGCTGCGCTTGTATCCAACACCTCGCGGAGAGGATGGCTTTGCTAGTTATATGAACCGTGTTTGGTTCCGATTTAGAATAGCAGACAACTCTTGGGGTGAAGATGGGGATACCAACACAGGAGTTGGAGGCGTCAACAACATAAACACTCTTCCTTTTGATAACATTCCATACATCAACATCAACTCAATGGGCAAACAGTGGATTCGCAACTATGCTCTCGCACTCTGCAAGGAAATGCTTGGGCAAATTCGTGGCAAGTTCCAGACTGTCCCAATCCCAGGCGAGTCCGTCACCTTAAACTATTCTTCACTTCTATCCGAGGCTCAAAAAGAAAAAGACGATCTTCGTCAGAAGCTAACTGATATGTTGAAAGAGATTGAATACACAGAACTAGCTAAGAAAGATCAAGAGAAGGTCACGGCAGCAGAAGAAACTCTTCGTCGCTCTCCGCTACCAATCTTTGTAGGATAAATGAATGTCAGATAACGAATGGTCCAGACCAGCATCGCCGCCCCCTCCGCTCTTTCTTGGTAAGAAAGAAAGAGATCTTGTTAAACAGGTTAATGATGAGCTTATTGAAAAAGTTATTGGACAACAGATCCTATACTACCCAATTGACATGGACGCAACAGACTTCCACGAACTATACGGCGAGGCAGTAGAAAAAACTTATCTTCCTCCGATAAGAGTTTATGCTCTTGTGATGTTTGATGATGAAGGTTCTTCATACCTTGACTCTGTTGGAATAGACAGCACTTCGCAGATCACTGTTCACTTTCACAAGCGCAGACTCACAGAAGATCAGAACCTATTCGTTCGTGAAGGCGACTTCGTTCTTTACGGCGAGAGATACTACGAAATTATGAAACTATCTTCTTCTCGAAAGCTGTTTGGTCAAGTAAATAATACATTTGAGACCTCTGCTATTTGCAAAAGGGCACGCAAGGGATTATTCGATGCTACCTAAAAACTTTGATTTCGCACAACTGCCAGAAGATAGAGGCGAGTTTACCCTGAAAGAATTAGGTATGCTTGGCTCCAGCATAGAAGACATCGATTACGCTATGATGTCTTGGCTAAAAGAAGATCTTGAACTTTCAACCTTAACTAACGAAGGAAATAAGAGAGTCCCTGTGTTATGGCAGACTCCCGAAAGAGCATTTCAGATCAAAAAGAATCATGATTTAAGGCACCCTATCGATGATGGTGGCGGCGTGATAACTCTCCCAGTTGTTTCAATAGAGAGAACTGGAATCGTTAAAGACCCTGCCAGAAAAGGTGGGTTTCAGGCGCACCTTTACTCGAATAAAAGAGATGGACGCACAGGAAGAATGGTTATTGCCAAGAGAATCAAACAGGACAAAACAAGAAACTTTGCAGTTGTTGGTAACACACGTACAAACAGTTCCGGCGATAGGCAAAAATACTTCCCGAGAGTAAACAAAAAGATTGTCATTGAAACTCTCACAATACCAATCCCAATTTATATAAACGTTGATTATAAAATAGTTGTCAAGACAGAGTACCAACAACAGATGAATGATCTCACTCAGCCGTTTATGACAAGAACAGGACAAATAAACTCTTTTGTAATGCGCAGAAACGGTCACCTTTACGAAGCATTTATCGACCAAGGCTTCGCCCACTCCAACAATATTGCAAGCCTTGGAGAAGACGAGCGACAGTTTACAAGCGAGATTAGCATAAAAGTTATTGGTTACCTTATAGGTGAAGGAAACAACGATGACCGACCTATAATAAGGAAAGAAGAAAATGCAGTAGAGGTTGCATTCCCAAGAGAAACAGTAGTGCCATCCGGCAATGATGACTTTTTTATAGACTAGACATATCCTGAAGTCTGTTTGGGCGCACTCCTACTATTTACAATGAGATTAAAAGTGCTGTATGGCACTATTTTATAAAGAGAGGAACCCCTAATGCCCGTAAAAAGTTTTAAATTTGTATCTCCTGGCGTGTTTATCAACGAGATTGATAATTCGTTCAGACCCCGCCGCCCAGACGCGATTGGACCAGTAGTCATTGGTCGCTCCGTCCGTGGACTTGGAATGCAACCTGTCAAGATTGAGTCATTTTCTGACTTCCTGACCATGTATGGAGATACCGTCCCTGGTAATGCGGGCGGCGATATTTATCGCGACGGTAACTACCAGTCGCCAATGTATGGCACCTACGCTGCCAAGGCATTCCTTAACGCTTCAGTTGCTCCTGTTACTTACGTAAGGCTTCTCGGAGTCGAAAACGACAACAAAGAAACTGGTGGCGAAGCTGGCTGGAAGACAACAGCAGGCGCAGTATTCTCGGGCGCTCCTGGCGATTCAAGAACTAATGGTGGAGCTTACGGTCTTTGGGCATTCCCTAACACCACTTTGGTTCAGGCTACTGCTACTGTTGAGTTTACTGGCACCCCAGCCGACGCCGGAACTATTACCATTGTTTCCAGCGATGGCACTTCAAAGGCTTACACAAAGGTCACTTCAACGTCAGCCCCAGCAAGTGGACAATTTAGTGTTGATGGTTCAGGCACTGCCATAGAGAATTTGGCAGCAAATTTAAAAGCCTGTATTGAAAATGCAGCCGGACATGATGGAAAGATTACTGTTTCTGTAGCTGGTGCAGTTGCTACCCTTACGCAAGCTTTAGCTGGCACCGAGGGAAACCAACCAGTTGTAAAAACTGTCTCAAACACGACAACAACAGATTTCACTGGCGGAACCTCCGACATAGGTAGCGGAACCCTAAGTGCTGTCTGGTATCTTGACCAGTCATCTTCCATTCAGCTTTCCGGTAACCTTCCTTCAACCGCAAATTACACCGACGCAGCAGGCGATCCAATTATCGATCGTGCCGCACAGGGTGTTGGTATTGTTGTCGAGAGTGACAGCGCCGGCAACTTCACAGCATTCATCTCTGGCTCCAAGGCATCAAGCGGAGCAAATGAGAAGTTTGTCTTCAACTTTGACGATACCGATCAAAGATTCATTCGTAAGGTATTCAACACCAACCCACAACTTGTGTCAAGTGGTGACTTCTACGATTCAACCC
>UEXM01000549.1_pt1 | contig 39011 bp, 27 predicted proteins | sample 1796661 | NCBI WGS metagenome assembly UEXM01 (sample SAMEA4772469, study PRJEB27181) | metagenome | reverse complement strand
TTTTCTACTTCTTTCTTTTTTTCTTCTTTCTCTATTTTCTTTTGTACTTTCTTTTCTTCTTTTTTCTTTTCTTTAACCTCAACGTTCACCTTTCTTGATTCAGTTTCTAAATTTAAATCCCAAGGATTCCAACCTAAAACCAAAGCGATTTTATCAGCAGCCTCGGTTTCACTTTTAGAAGCTAGTAGTATGTTTTGTATCTTGTTAACAGCTCTATCTAGTGGTATATTTGTTGTAGCTGAAATAACATTTGCTAAAGAATTAAACGCTGGGTTGTTAATATTGAAGCCCATTTCCTCAATAGCACCTTGGTTTAATTGTTCTGTTCTTATTCCTCCATACAACTTTCTTAACTTAGACCCAATGGTTGGTGACAAGTTAGCGAATTCAAGAATGGTACGAGTGTGATCCGCGTTAAATCCTCTTTCTTTTTGTTTGCTATACTGTAAGTAACCATTTTTTATGGTAACAGCTATAGCACCGGTTAATCCCATACCATTTAAAATACTATCAATCATTCCATTGGCAACTCTCTCCTTCTTAGTATCCCACTCGTCTTCGTCTCCAAGAGCTGAAAACAATGCTGTTTGCAAAGAACTAAATATTACATTTTGAACCGCACCATAATAAGCTATTTTAGATAAATTTGCTTTAGTGCTACCTCTTCCATTTTTTAAATCAGCAACAGCTTTTATTATTAACCTGTTGTATTGCATTGGAGTATTCTTAAATGCTAATATTAGTCTACCTAAACCTCCAGCTTGCTGCTGTGATATTAAATCTGGTCTAGAAGACTGTTGGCCTTTTTCTGTTTTATCTCTAAAATCAGTCCAAGCTTGTGCCTCGGCTTCTTGAGTAGACATACCTGATTTTTCATATGCTTTTACTTGGTTTCTGTAAAAACTAGCACCACCCGAAGAAATAGCAAAACTATCTGCAATTTGTGTTGGTGTAAATCCTTTTTCTAACAACCAAGCTAGAGCAGCTTTTGCTTTATTATCAGATCCTTTTAGGTGAGCTGATAATTCAGCTTCATTAATAGTTCTTTTATTACCAGATCTTCTCTCTTTTAAATAATCAGAGTTAAATATATAACTAAAATCTTTCCAATATTGTGGTTGATTAGCAAAAGCCATACCAGCTTTTAGTGGGCTATTGTTTTCCCAATCCATGTAGTTAGCAGCTGATATAGTTTGCAAAGCGGCAGATCTCATATTAAAAAACATCACCGCACCAACAGAGTTGTTAACCCAGTTATTCCAGTTTCTTTCTATTCTACCTGTGCCACCTTTTTTCGTGCCGTACTCCATACGATATAACATGTCCTCTAAAGCCTCAACATGCTTGTTGCCATATAAAGCTCTTAGTTTGTTTTTATTTTCTTTAGAAAATATTTCTTCAGCGTTTTGCTTCCAACCAGCCAAAGCTTTTTCTCTACCAACTTTTCCAGTCATCTCTGTTAAATCGTAAGATATACCCTCTACCGTCCAATACTCACTAGGAGTCACGTAACCTTCTTTTTGCCTAGAAATAGTAGAAAGTCTATCAGAAAACTCTACCAACTCTTGATCAGCTTCAACAACTTTAATTAAAGCTTTTTGATCTCTTTTTGACAAACCAGGAACTTCTATACCGTTTTTAACCCAAGTATAAACTCTTACGGCTTGTTCTACAGTATAATTTGTTCCCTCTACATTCTTTTTTAAATTCTTTTTAACTTGAGGTAATTCTTTAACTAAAGCTGTATAATCATCTCTTACAGCTTGTTTTTGCTGATCTACTTGTTGTATTGCTTTTTCATAAGGATCAAATAATTTTTCTTTAAAAAACAACGCTTGTTGCTCTCCTTTTTCACCTTTAGCCATGTATTTGTAAGTGAACATTTCAAAATCATAAGCCGAAGGTGGATATACAATATCTAAAATACCACCAGCGCTAGCTCCTCTAATCTTTCCCTGTGCTTCAGAAAATACAGCTTCAGCTTTTATACCCTCCGTTTCTTCTAACACTGTGTTAAACGTGTCACTTAAAGATAGCTTAACTCCTTTGTCGTTGTACTCAATTGGATTAACTAAAACAGACTTACCACCATCCACTAACAACCCAGAAGGATACTCATTAAACATGTTTTGAACAGCATCTACATTTTGATGCGCATCGTCAACAAAATAAATATCGTTGAAACCGTTAAGTATTAAATTATTTTCTATCCAATCAGCTTTTGCCTCTCCGGTAGAATTACCTAATCCAGTTATGTTTTCTAGCGGTAGATTTATTCCTTGAGATTGTAACCAAGCTTGTATTGCTGGGGCGCTCTCAGCTGCTCTAGCGGTTAATATATAAACGTTATCAACGCCATATTTATCTATTTGATTTTTTAGTTTATCAAACAAAGGACCTGGTTTCCCATCTGTAACTTTGTTAAAATCAGTAAAATCCATTGTCCAACCTTCTTCTATCATACCTTCACCAACATTAGGCCAATCAGCAGAAGCTATTTTCACTGTTTTACCGTCTTTAGTAGCTATTATATAGTTTTCACTAACACCAACTGTTTCATCAAAATCCATAACAGTACCCCCTTGAATATCTCCAGAGGTAGCTTTAAGGTTTATGTTTTCAATAGCTTCGGCTTTCTTTTTAGCTTTTACAACGTTTTCTTTTATTGATTTTCTTCTTAAAATCTCAGCTTGTATTGCCCTAGCGTTTGAACCATTAGCGTTAGTTATACCTCTTAGTTGAGCGTTACTTAAAGCGGCAAATCTATTTATACCACCAACGTTAGCTTTACCATAAACATCTAAAACATCAAAAGTCTCAGGGTCACCAAGTATCTGTGTGTAGTCAGATAATATTAAATCAATTTCAGAACTTAAGTCAACACTAGGATCTGTTTTATATCTTTGAATTAACTCTATTATTTCAGAACTAACTACAGACATAGGTTTCATGTGTTCACCTTTCCAGTTAGTACCTTTTTGAGATCCATTAAGAACTAAGTAGCCATCTAGTCTAGACATACCTCTAAAACCTTCCACTAAATTAGATTGCATTTTAAACATTTCTAAAACAGCAACCTCGTCAACATTACCCTCTTTTACTTGCTCTGCTATCTCTGTTATTATAGTCTTAAATACTTTTTCATTAGCATCGTTTGCCGCATCAATATCAGCTTGCAAACCGCTCTCTTGTATTTCTTTTAGTTTTTGAGCTTTAGTTTTATCACTCTCTAGTATAGTTATTATTCTTTTAAATATACCAGTGTCTTTTTTACCAGACATTTTGTTCATCATACGAACATTAGCAAGGTCTTCGTATGTAAGATTGCCAGGCAAATCTTCTTCTGGTATGCTTTTTAAATCGTTAACCAACTGCTGGTGTGCCTCGTAAGCTTCACCTTTTACACTACCTTCTTTTTTACCTTTTATGTCTAAATACCTATTACCACTTTTAAACCCTAACCAATCGAATCCAGCTGACTCCATAAACTCTTTACCAAATATCTTGGTAAATACAGCTGCATTTTTAATCATGTTATCTCTAGCGTCTTTGTTGAATCTTATATTACCACCTTTATTAAACTCGTCTGCTAGTTTATTTTGACCAGTGCTTCTTAAATAATCTACAGTAAATGCTTTAAATCTTTTTTCTCCAGCACTCTCAATCATACCCTTATCGTACATACTAGAAACCCAGTCTTTAATCTCTCTTGGAGCAGTTGGATCAGCTTGTATAATATCTATGATATCATCCCAGTTATTTGAATCCTCGTAGTCTTCTACTAAACGAATTAACCTACTAGTTTCTTGTTGAAAAACTTCAGAATTTAATGTTGAAGCGCTTAATGTTTGTTCTCCGCCATCGCGTAAACTAAACTTAACGTCTTGTCCTTTGTCTAAAAGTATACCAACTTGCAATACCTCACTTTGAGCAACGCCATTTTCTTTTTTAAATTCTTCGCTAGAAACAATTTGCATTGCAGCGTCATCAAAAAGTATTTCAGAATAATGTTTTAGCGTAGACTCTTGTAGCATGTCCATTCTGATTTTCTTGTGTATCTCGGCATTTGACAATCCCTGAGCTTCTAATTCTGCTATTTCATCTGTCTTTAAAAGCCTTTCTAAAATTTGCTCTCTAATTTCTTCAGTAAATTCTTTCTTTTTCGTAATTGTATTACCAGCTTCAGTATCTTTAGGTTTTGCTTTTCCTTTTAATCCTTTAGATGCGTCTACACTACCTCTCTCTTCAATAATATCAACGAACTCAGGGAAAACTTTATTAAAAGTTTTTTGGTTCATACTGTTATAGAACGTCTCCACAGTTTCCGTTATCATGTCTATGTACAACTGAGTAGGTCTACCAAGTTTATTTAGCTTACCATCTTTTTTAGTAAGGTCTCTAAGGTTTTTCCACAAAGATTGTCCTATCTTCTTCATGTCCTTAGTAGCATTAGGACCATATATTTCTGAAAAATTAAAATCTTTCAATAAGTCCGATTGTTTTTTAATCCAATTTTTGTAATTTTCACCATCAACCTCAAACTCCATAACACCGGCTAAACTTTCTCTAAGTGCAGATCTTTCGTTAAAATCATTAAGCTTAGTTTCAATGTCTAAAACATAATCTTGATTATAATCACTAATAGCGTCTTCAGTATTCATAATCTCTTCTCCAGTTAAAGTCTCAAGATCTAGTTTAAAATCCATTTGCATTTTATCCCAAATATCCGCTAAACGAACTTCAGCAATACTTTGACCACCTTGCACTGGGTTAAAGAAATAATAAGCACTAAAAGAATCACTTACATCGTCAAATACGTACTCTCCAGTTTCAGGATCTTTTTTTCTATTATAAGTTTGTAAAGCTTTAGCAAATTGCTCTATAGACTCGCCAATAAAAAACTCTTTTCTTTCGTCACTATGACCAGGTTTAGTGTCATCATACTTTCTTAACACCTTATCCATAAACGCTCCATAATTATTATACATAAGCATATCTCTATACCTCTTACCACCAGCTCTTACTCTAGCCTGCATTTCTAAATCACCATTTGGATCAATATAAGTTTCGTGCTTTTTTATTAGTGCGTAAAGTCTTTTATTCTCAGTGTCTATCTGCCCACCCTCTCCAGATGTTCGACCTTTAGGATATGGATTAGACTGTTCGATAAGTACTAAGTCAGATACTTTACCGTCTTTTATACTATTTAAAACGTTTTGCGTGACATCACCATCAGTATCGATAGAAGTTACAATGTTACCGTTTCTATCAAAGTAAGTTTCACTTACAATGTCGGTTGATCCTCCGGGAAGGTTTTGCAAAAACTCAACCGCATTATCAACGTTCATTTCACTCATAGGTCTAAATCCGTCTACGACACTAACATCGATTAGACTAGTAAGCTCTTTTCCTATAGCAAGTATAGTTTTTCTATCTTCCAATGTTAGAGCATCTATAGCTAAAACACTAGTAGCGTCACTAATAGACGTAAAGAACTCTTCAATGCCTGCTCGTGTTTTTAAGAAATCTTTACCAAATTCTTTTTCGTATTGCATTAGTCTTTGACCGATCAAAGTTCTAATTTCCTGCATTTGAGGACTTTTAGAATCTTTTAGTATAGTCAACACCGTGTTTTGAGCGTTAGATAACTCCTCGTCAGATTTGTAATAAAAATCTAAGTGCTTGTCTTCATGCGTTATAGCGTTTGCGGCAAATCTATCACCCTCGTTGATGTTTTTATTTATAGCTTCATCTGACCAAAAACAAATACCTTTACCTTCATAGCCTGGTATTATTTTTTGAATATCCTCTCTAGACATAACGATACCGTTACCCTTACCTTCAGCGAATATACTTAAATTACTAGCGTTCTCTATAGTTATGCCGTATTGTTTTTCTAAAGTACTTATGGCTTCTTGAGTTGTGTTAAAAACTTTAGCGTCAAAATCTTGACTTTTAACAGGGTCATTGTTTATTTCATTAGCCCTATCTCTAGCTTGTGTTCTGTAAGAATCTGCTCTTTTAGCTTTTTTCTTTGTGTTTTCTAGCTTAACTATTTCTTGTATAACAAGATCAAGTTCAGCTTTTGTTTCAGCACCATCTATTTTTTCATCATAGTTAGGGTTTTCGTTTTTTGCCTTTTTTTGAGCAGCGTTTAAATCTCTAACTTTAACGAGTTGTTTTTCTATTTCAACTTGAGCTTCTAATATCATTTTTACAGACTCAGTATCTGTTACAACCTTGTCTGTTTCGCTAAACATCTTTTCAGCAGCATCGAGTTGTATCATTAACTCTTCGTACTTTTCCGTTGTTATCTCTCCACTTTCTTCTTCTAATTTATACTGTCCTTTTTGTTCCCGAACGTAGGCAATTATTCCTTCTGGGTTTTTTATAGCAGCAATTTTAGAGCTTACTTCAGAGTATATAGCACTAGTAGCTTTAGCACCACCACCAATAAATGGTGTTGTTACAGCAGCTGTTAACATTGAATTTAAAGTACCGTTCCAACTATGGTTGTAATTGTCTAAAGCGGTACCTACGCCATATTGAGTTACTTCTTCTTGAAGTCCTTCTGTTATTATTTCTACACCAGAAGTCGTTAATATATCAACTGTATTTTTTACGTTCACATTCTTAGCTATGTCGGTTAGTATTTTTCTATACTTACCTTTCATAAATAACTTAAAATAACCAGTTATATTTGATGGAACAAACTTAGCCATTTTACCAACAAAAAATACATTACTAACGTTTTCAAGAGCAGCGTTAACACCACCAACTGCCATAGCTTCCTTATAACCATCTTCTCCAGAATCGATGACATCTAGCATGTATATTATCTTTTCCTCCTTTGACATCGCTCCCCAGTTCTTACCAGCAGCATCTGCTTTTTGTTGAGCTTTGGTTTGTAATATTTGAGACCAAGCACCAGAAGCTTCAGAAACTAAAGTTGAAGTTCCAGCTGAAAATATACTTGATAGCATTCTAAAAGCCTGATCACCTAGCGCTAACTGCCAATTGTCAGAAGTTATATTTAATTTACCATCTTTAGTAAATAGTTCAGAGTTAGGTTTGGATATTTTATCTAAAGTCTCTTGGTACTGTTGGGATTTTAATAAATTACCAATCATTGACATTTCTTCAAGCGTTATGGCTTCTAAATACTTTTGTCTTAATTCTGATACTTTATATTTTTTTAATGGAAAACTTATTTCTGGATTTCCACTTTTAAAATGAGAACCAGTTTGAAGACTTTCGCTATCATAACCCTTTAAAGCATCGTATTTTTCTTTTAGATTTCGGATTTTATTACCCGCCTGCATTGCCGTAAACTCTTGTATTTCTTTTGGAAAAACAACTGTACTTCCTTTTGCGAAAGCCGTTAATATATCGCTACTAGCAACAAAACCACCAAACTCTTCTGTTATTTTTTCTTCAACTCTCTTGTTTTGGATTTTATCTTTAAATAAACTATTAATAACAGCCGTTGTGTTAGTTAACATTTGTTTGTAACTAGCGTTATTGTTAAACACCTCGTCGTAAGCGTTGTCTAGCTTCTCTGTATAACCCGCTATAACCGTGTAAACATCTGTGCCGGCTTGAATCTCATCAACAGCTTGCTCCCAAAGGATTAACTGCTGTTCTTTTCGTTGATCAGTTATAAGTTTAATGTTTTCTTTTCCCTCGTCACTCTCCCAATATTTGTTCATTAAATTCAAATGAACTCTATGCGTGTGATCATTTAATTGTTCTGAATCGAGCTCGTCAACATTTAAAAACCTACCACCATCTTCACTAGCAGAGTATACTTCAGGTAAATCAGCCTTAGCATCTGACATCGCGTTTACATATGTATCTATATCAAACAGTGGGTTTTGCTCTGTTTTGTAAGCTATAACGTCGTTTATAACACCATTTATCCTTTCCGCTTTCTCAGTTGGAGTTTCGTCATCAGCTGTCATAAACCCTTTCCACAAACCTAGATCTATATCTTCTTCTCCATCTCCTCCTATTAGCGTTATAGCGTTAAAACCTGGTTTTGATTCTATTACTTTTATGCCTAATCCACTTAGTTTTTCGTTTAACTCTTTAGCTGCCTGCTCTTCGGACGGCTTGTTTTTTGTACCACCATCTTTAGTGGGTTCACCAAAAAAACTAGGCTTTATATAAAAATCTTCGTATGGATCTTTTTTAACTTCCTCTGGTTTTTCTAAGTCCTTAACAGTCGGTTTTGTATTAACAGGATTTTCTAAAGCCGAAGAAGTACTTTCCGAATCTGAATCCGTATTCTTGGGTGTTGTATTTTCCGACGCTACATTCACACCCTTTGATGCAACGTCTACTGTCTTTCCCTCTATTAAACCAGCGTTTACAAGTTCCTCTGAAGTCATACCTTTTATTTCTGCAACCTCTTCTTTGCTAGCGTTTTTAGCTACTAAGTCGGCAATTAGTTCTGCTTTTGTTTCAACCATATAATTTTATTTACTATATTTTTTTACGATGTCTTGAGCGATCTGTGCTTGGGTTTTCTTCACTTGTCCTGTATCTTCATTGATAGTTGGGCCGTGAACATCTCTCATTATGTTTGTTATATATTTTGCTAAGTATTTTTGCAAAACAGCATAGTTAGCTGGGTCTTTCATCCAGGAATTATCCCCAGGTGGAAGTGGTTGTCCGGTTTCTGGGTTTATGTAAAAATAAGGATCAGCCAACCCATCTTTCCATTGATCAGCAAAAGATTTTGATTTATTGTCTCCAGCTAAATCCGCAAAAGCCATACCTATAGTATTTTTGTCACCTCTTTCTGTTAACTCATATGCAATTCGCTTTGCCACCCACTCCTCATCAAACTCATCTCCTTGTTCTTTCTTTCTGTTAGTTTCTTCTGCTAAACCCCAAACATAAGCTTTACTCTCATAAGGCTCAATTATTATAGAAGAACCACCTTCTACCGGATCGCCTACGTCATCTAAATGAAATATATCCATATCGTCTTGTTCTTGGACATCACTATTATAAGCGTCTTGTTCTTGGACATCACTTTTATAAGCACCTTGCACTGAAGGCTTAGCACTACCAAAACTTAGCTTACCGCCATCATCAACATGAACACCATCTGATTGACCACCATAAACCATCATGTTGACAAGCAAGCTAGAATCTTGTGTTCCTTGGCTTAGTGCACCTAAAGCATCTTTCATTTTAATAGAGCCCGCATTGTGTTTGTCAAGTTGTTTTCTTAACGCGCCAAAAGAAGTAGCTATACTCTCTCTACCTTTGCTAGCCGCCATGTATTCATCGCTGCCTTTGTCTAAGGTTTCCATTGCTTCTGTAAAAACATCAAACTCTGCTCGTTTTTTTCTTACCCATGGATTTACAACTGTTTGTATGTGCCCAGGTATATAATTAGGAGCGCTCACCTCTTCTATGTCCATGTTTTTTATAAACTCATATCCGTTGTTTGTCTTTTGATCAACAACGTCTACAGTCCTCATTTGACCTCCATCAAAAACTCTTTCTTTCTTTTTTTGTTTTTTCGCCATAGTTATTTATGTTATAACGCTTTTTAGTTTATCTTCAAGTCCCCCGGTTGGGCTAAGTGCACTACCAATACCACTCCACATTGCGTCTTGAGCTTGTTGATGTGCTTGCTTACGAGTACCGAGCTGATTAGCAGACATAGTGAATAGCGTGTTTACTTTATCTTTTTCCAATTCTCTTGATTGTTCAGCACCTGATCTTCTTGTCATATCAGCTTTCCAATCACCTTGTCTTTCCATTGTTTGTAATTGACCAGCTTGTTGTGCTGCAGCTTTTTGATTAGCCGCTTCTTGTTGGCCAATAGAAGCCGAAGCTTGTTGTGCTGCTTGTTGACCTTGATTAGCCATTGCTTGAGCTAGACCAGCAACACCAGATCCACCGGCAGCACCTCTCATTTGACCCATAACATTAGCTCTTGTCTGAGCACCTTGTTGTGCTTGGAACTGCGCTTGCTGCTGGTTGACTGTTAAATCCTCCATTGTGTTTTGCATGTTTGCGTATGGATTAGACACATCACCGTATAGATTACTAGTATCTAACCCCATGAATTGCTCTTTCATTTTATCATATTCTCCCTGTGCTTCCGCTATTCCTTTCTTTCTTTTACCTCCCCAATCGTAAGCTCCTAGAGCTTGTATAGCTCCACCAATAAATTTTACAGGACTGTGTTTTATATTTTTTGACATAATGTGTTGTTTTGTATAATTATAGTTACATTTTTTATGAATTATTTACTACTTTCTATAAAATCAGCAGCAACTGTAAACAATTCTGATTTTTCAGTAGAATTATTTCTAAATTGAGTTAAACAGTAATAACCTAACAAACTACTTAAATTAACTTTGTTGTCTTTACTAAACATGATAAAATCGTTGTCTTCTGGTGGACCGTATTGAGCAGCTAGACTACTTGGCATGTTACAAGTTATTGTTGTTTGCGTTATAGATATTATTGGCCCAATCATTCTAACGCTTTCCCTAGTGTTAGTTTCGTGTGGAGTTGTTGCTGCTGCCCAGTTTCCGTTAGTTCCAGGTGTTTGACCTGGAAAAGGAGGCGTAAACGTGTAGTAGGCAATATCTCCAACTTGAACAGACGCATTTATATCGTGATTAAAACTTAAAGTTACATTTGGCATTTGTTATTATTTTATTGTTATAAAAGCTGTTTTTGACTCACTAGTTACGACACCATCCCCTATAGTAAACTCTATTTGGTCTTTTCCAGTAAAACTAGGGTTTGGGACATAAATTAAAGTGGATTGGTATAGTGATCCACCAGGACGTTTATCTGATAAACCTCCATTTTTAGGACCATTTACTACAGTAACTGTTAAGGCGTCAGTGTATCCACCGCTGTTCTCGGCAAAGTTAATAGATCTTGGGGTGTCCTTACCAATGACTAAGTTTATATCTTTAACTATTGGTGTGTCGGTTACAAAATCATCTACATTTAAAGTAAACGTTACGTCTTCTCTTCCAAACTTCACTTCGTCTATAGTTGTTGTTATGGTTATTTCTTCTCTACCACTAATAGTGTGTTTAATAGTTCCTTCAATGTAAGATGTATCTCCATTTTCAAAAGTGATATCGGTTTTAGCGGGCAACAAAACGCCACTGCTAAGTCTAATTACCTGTCCCTGCCCATTGTCTACAACGTCTGTGACCTCGGTTTTTATTTCGTAAGTGAAAGTTAAAATCGTGCTTTTCTTTAAAATATATTTATTTGCTAGTGTTATGCAGGAGAAACCTTCTACCGTAGCGTCTATAGACTCTAAAACAGTAGTAAAACTATTTCCATCAACGTCCACGCCAGTAACAACCATATTTTCAAAAATATCATTAGGACTGTTTATTATTTCAAATTTATTAGTATAGATATCTTCATCACAATCATAACAAGGGTCATCATTTTTATCTATATCTATAACAGCCCTTACTTCTTTTGTTTTAACTATTTTTCCTTCCATACTCATGCCTACGGCAACGTCACCATCATACAATGGTACAGTTAGTGTTCCATCTAACGTTTCTGGGTTTGGCGCAATCAATAATTCTTTACCATTGTTTTCCACAATGGTTTTTCTTATTATATTGCCCTTGGTTATTAAATCTTCAAATTTAGGAAGTTGTTTAATGTAATAATTTCTAGTCCCACTTGATCTAGTTATAGTTGTTACGTGTGTTTCTGGAGTAAATGTTTTTGGTGAAGAAACCTCTGACATAACATTACCACTAAAAGCTGTTGTGTTTGATGTTGTAGCTGCGTCTGTTATGGTTGAAGCGGTATTTGCGATAGTAAATGTTGGTCTTTTATACTGATAAATCTTTGTTTTTACTATTCCAACCGTAGGAACTCCGTCTATTAAGTCAAATTTAGTGTCCCCTGCTAAAGACAACTCAACAGTGTATGTTTCGCTAACTTTACCTAACGCCAAGGCTGGTATTTCTACTTTAATATTATAGTTGTTATTAGTAATATTTTTTATTTTTTCTTTTACAACACTACAATTGGAGCTATCTTCTATTTTCAATGTAAATGTAGGTTTGTTAATACCTTTTATTTCAACATTTAAAAACCCTCCATTAGAGTCTATAGTGGAGTTGTAAGCCGCGGAGGAATTTTTGTTCATGGTTTCAAAGTCACCTATAATATTTTTTAGTAAATCTTTTTTATTTAACACAAAAGATTTTATAAGTTTTTCTTCACCAGTTAAATTACCCGCAACAAAACCAGTTATACCGTTGCCACTATAATGTATAATGCTATTTGGATCAGGTGATAATCTTGCGGTTTTATTGTACCACCACGCTTGATCTGAGGTTTCAAAAATTGGATTGCCATTGATGTGACCTAAATTTTCTTGAATGTTAAAACCACTATGTCCTGGATTTGGAATACCAGCCGCTGTCATCAAGTCAGAATACTCTCTTAAAAGATCTTCTGTCCAAACACGCTCGTTGTTTACAGTGTAATTATCAGATTTTGGAATATAACAATTTGATGTTGATGTTATCGAGTTAAGTAAAGAGCTATTATTATAGTTGGTAGTGCTTTCAATAACACTTACCACATGTAAAGTATCCCACTTAAAGTCACCTTTTTTACACTTAACGCCAACACACCTCCATTTGTCGTTTATCTTAGGCGCTAAACTGTTAATCTTATGATTATACACCGATATAGGATTAATGATATCAATAACACCAAAATTATTTCTTTCACAACCAACAAGACCAGTGCCTAACCCAACTACCTTTGTATCACAAGGACAAGACATCGTGTTGTAAAACAACTCAACATTAGTAGGCGTTTCTTTTAAACCCCCATACACTCCATCGCCGTGATCGTGACCATGATCGTCAGTAATCCAATCGTCCTGCGAAACCACCACACCCTGTGATGAACCACTAATAACACTCTCTCCATAACCACTTAATGGTTCATCAGACATTCCTTCGCTAAAACCAGATGTTGCTGGACCACGAGGACCACTTTGAACAGCCTCTGTAGATGGGTCTGACCTTGATGGAGTTGGTTTTGTTACTACACTTGTATATTTCCTTTTTACTTGCCTATATTCAGCCATTTATTATTTATTTATTAGTTTACTAAAACAAACCAAGCTCCAGTCGCAGTGCAACCACCAGCGTCAGTAACCGTCACATTGTATGGCCCTAATGACAAACCACTTGCGGTTTGAGTTGAAGCACCATTACTCCAAGCGTAGGTATAAGGAGCAACTCCGCCAGAAACACTTAAACTTATTGATCCATCTGAATTACCAACCCCCGTAGAGACATTTGGAGTTGCATCTGTAACGGTACCAACAACACTCATTGGATCAGGATCTACCAGTGTGACTGTCACGGTGTAGCTACAACCAGGTTGAGAACAACCATAATAAGGAGCATTCCATTGTGTACCTTGCTGTACGTCACCGCTATCACAATTCCAAACTTCAGCTGTATAAGTACCCGCTGGCATACCAGTAAGCGTGTCACTAGAGCTAGGATAAGTTGTACTTGCCCCATTTCCTATTGGGTCACCGTTAGTGTTGTACCAAACTATATAAGGAGAAGGAGTTAAAGTCCCTTGTTGGAAAGCTAGGTTTGCAAGTACAGAAAAAGCTGTAGTACCAAACTGAGGCCCGTATGGAAGAAACGCCTCTACCACTCCGTCATATGACCCAGGACAAGAAGGATTTACTTGTTGGAAAACAACCGCTTCCCAATCACAACAAAACTCATCACCAAAACCTATACCACTTATCATTGGAGTGTATGCGCTTAAGTTTGTACCAAGCGGGAAATCACACTCGTAAGCGTCATTGCCAGGGTAAGTACCAGTTAAAGAGCAGCATAACTCCCAGCCATTCAATGGGTCGCCTGGTGTTCCGTTTAACCCACTAGATGACATTAAGTAGAAACTACCATTGTATTCTACCATAGCTCCGGGAAGATAAGTACCAACACCTAATCCATAAGGAATTGCTAGGGCTAAATCGCAGTTTGGCTCACAATCAACACCAACACAATTATCTACACAATCTTGATATGTAGAGTATTGCCCTGTTCCATCAGCACTTCCAACGCAGTTCCCTTGAAGACAGTCGTAGGAAACTACACCATTATCATCGCCATCATCATCACCGTCACAACAATCTCCCCATTCTACACAGAAATTGTGACAAGGATGAAGTGGGTCACCAGCTATCCATTGATCACATTTACCACAGCACGTTTGTCCCGCTGCGTCATAAACTAAATCACCAGGATAATCATCACAAGGACCTTCGTCATAGTCCTCGCAGCAATTTTCCCAAGAGTTTTCGCTCCACCATTCTTGACAAAAATCATAACAAGGACTTCCAGGGATTGAACCAGTATTCCCTGGGCCACATTTACCACAACAACTCCAATCCCAACCTGGATCAGTTCCAAATCCTACACACTGCTCTTGAACACAATTAACTGTTATTGTAAAAGGTCCGTATTCACATCCGTTTTCATCCGTTATAACAACATAATAAATACCATAAGCAGTTGTGCCAGCTTGTGTTGTTGTTAACCCAACGTAAGCGTTAGAATATGCACCAACAGAATATACTGTTGGATCAGAGTATATAAGATTACCAATACTTGGTGCGCTTGTTGGTGAGATGATAGCATCATAAAGCTCATAAGTCCAACTAGTAAACGGCGTGGTTGCTGTTGAAAATTGATTAGTAACCATTACTTGTACAGAACCATCACTTAACGTTGATTCACAAGGATTGTTACTTGGACCTGAAGGTGTCGGTTCAACCACAATAGATTCTAACATCATGTTTTGATTTTCACAAGGATCCTCTCCGACGTTAACGTTGCTACAAGAGTTATTAGTGTCATTTATACAATCTAACATAGTAGGATAAATACCAGCTCCAGGAGTTCCATATGGAACAGGTTGATTGGTAGATTGATTTAAATTTTCATAACAAGTGTAAGGTTGAATATATTGCTGTGGGAAACCAGTGTACACTCCAGAATAAGTACTACAACTATATGAAGACGTATATTCGTTGCTATCATCTACACAATTATCAAGGCAATCTTGGTATGTAGTATACTGTCCTGTTCCCCACGCGCTTCCAACACAATTTCCATTTACGCAGTCGTATGTAGGTGGTTTATAAATACCGCAATTGTCATTACAGTCTTGGTATGTAGCATACTGCCCCGTTCCATATGCGTTTCCTACACAGTTCCCGTTAACACAATCGTATGTGTTTTCTCCACGAACGGAAATACAGTTGTCAAGACAATCTTGATATGTAGCATACATACCTGTTCCACCTATAGCTCCCACACAGTTTCCGTGGTGACAATCGTACGTAGCTATGCTACTTCTGTATTCGCAATCACAGTTTGGAACGTTAGCTTGCGAAGAATAAGTTGTCGCGGATCCAACCCATCCAGAGGGTCTATCTTGAGTTATAAATGGATCCGTTGTAATACCATCATCCATACACCCGTATACATAAGGTGCTACTGGAACTGGTTGTACTCCCATACAGTTATATAAATACGTGTAACCGTCTTCACAACAGTTAGCAACACAATCGCATAAAGTTGCAAAACCACCGCTTCCATCACCTGGGTCTATACAGCCATTGTCAGTACAACACCAAGTTTCATTAGAACCACAACAAGAGTTAATGTCATTTTTACACGCCATTTCAGTGGGGTACGTACCTTGCGAGCCAGACACTTGCTCACATTCACATGGACTACCAACGCAGTTCCAACTTGTAGTAGGTGGGCAGTCAGGGCAAGTTACACTAATTGAATCACCTATACCTTGAAAAGAAAACTCTCTAGGATCTATGTTACCAGCAGTACCATCGTTTAACCACTCTGTTGTTACTCCTTTTATTTGACTAAACCATTTATCTTCTTTGTCCCAGAACTCTAACTCACCTAGTTCTTGAGCGTTTGAGACAGCGCTACCAATATACCAACCTGTTTTAGGTAGATCATCGTAGTAATCAGGGCTGTTGTTTACCCCTGGTGTAATTCTTGCTTGAGAACCTTCATAATTAAATGTAGAATAACTCTTTATAACACCTGGCGCTTTATTAAACAGTACATCTACGTAAGAATCAAATTGGTTCCCATAAAAATTATTGTGGGTTTCGTTGACATGATGCCTATACATGTTACCATTTTTAAACGTATAGTAACTATTGTTTAAACTAATACCGTTTTCATGGTTCCATGATTTAAAAGAAACCCACCCTTTACTTTTTTCACTATAAGATAAAGTATTGTAACTAGCTCTCTCTTCAACAGTGGTAGATCCAACGCCAGTTGATACCACAGTACCGCCGCCACAAGGAGATGTTTGTGTAACTCCTAGTGGAAGTAAGTATGATGGCTCGTAAGTTATTGACTCAAGAGTCATATTATACTCTGCTTTATTATCATCAAAACTACCAATAATATTGTAATCACCTGTTCTAGCTAAAGTACCAGCAAAAAAAGCATGCATTCCAACGCTGGATATTGCTGTAATACCATCTTGAGATAATCTTAACACTGCACCTCTACTCGAATCAGCAAAATAAGCTCTATGAGAATCAGATGCAAAAGATTCAGGGTTTAAAGATATACCATAATCACCCGAGAAAGGCTTAATATTTCCTAAAACTCTATTCGTAGATACTAGATTAGTATTACCGTTAGCATTAAACAAAGCATCTTTGTTTGCTAAAACTTTTAAAACTCTATCTTCACAAAAAGCAACTAAGTCGGAATCTCTAGCGTGTAGCTTTTGAATACTACCATAAGAAGGGTTTGTGTCTTTTGTTATAGCTTCAGCTTGTATGAATTGATTTAAATCATTAACACCACTCGTAGAGTTGTATAATCCAGACCATATAAAACCATTGCTTCTTCTTTCCTCTAAATAAGGTTCTTCTAATGTTGTAGATGCTTTTGGTCCATTGTCTATTGTTACTTGATTGAAGTCGTCTCTAATTCTATCTGATTCAACACCGTTACCGAATGAGTAGCAATTAAACCAAGGTAATACTATTTGTTTATTGTGAACACCTGTTTCTCCCGATATACCAACTAACTCGTACCAAGTTCCACTACCTGCCACGTTATATGTGTTAGGCCCAACGTGAGCCTCTGTTCTACTACCATCCGCTCTATGGAACATTAGATAAGATCCAACCGTAGGAGTAGTGTGAAGCGCATTGTTGCTATCTAACGCTAGCTCTGAAGCAGTAGATGTATCTACACCTAGTCTCACATAATTGTCTTTGGCTGCTAAAACTCTAACATCACGAATACCGCCCGCCATTAAAGAGATTGTGCCGGCTCCACTTCCCGGAGCATATGGTGGATCCCAACATTGTACATATGAGTTTCTAGTAATATCCACGTGAACAGGTCCTACAAACTGTTCTATTGTTTTGTCATTTAATTCTATAGGATATATTTGCCCTACTTCGTGGTATATATCTAAGCCAACGTCTTCTTTAGGTTCTGTCTCCCAAATAGCTGGGTTTGTGCTAGTAAATTTTTCTGAATCCTCTTCAAAATGCTCCACTACTTCAAAAGTCACACTACCAGGTACACCAGACTCTCTAGGTGCAGCACCATTAGTCGTGTAGTTAGCATCCCAACGTTTGTACTGTGGGATTTGATCTATATTTACTGCCCCGTTCCCATCGCCTTTATCAAATAAATAAGGGCCGTTTGGGTGGTCATTGTGCCCTGAGTACATCCCATCTGGCCTAATACCAGGAGCTGGAGTTAAAATAGGACCACCTTCCATAGCATGCCCTGCGGGAAAAGTTGTTATAGGGTTTGCATGATGATCAAAATGCGGTGGTAAATTAGGGTCATTAGTCGGTAAGTACTTGTGCGGGCCATATGAACCAATCTGCGCGGTAGGGTCTTCAACAACTTCAACAAAAATAGCAAATCTTCTACGTCTGTTATAGCAATTTTTCCAGTTCCATATTCCCATAGGGAACTTCTTGTGCGAATCCCAATAACCTCCAACGTAAAAAGGACCACCTGTTTCCCAATCACTAGCGCCGCTATGCCAATGCCCTGCAGCCGTAGCATTAAACGAAACTCTTAAAAGATCTGGGATTTCTTGCCCAGAACAACTACCGAAATTAGTATTTCCTATACCTCTACTAGCAAAATCAACAAAGCCATGTGTCCAACTATATGCGCCGCACCCAAAACAACCGCAACCAGTGTGTTGGTGATGCTCTTTGATAAAGTAATCATTAAAACTAGCATAATTATAAACAAAAACACCAGCGTTCCCATCTCTATCTAGTTTCTCCCTACCCATGTAAGCAGCTGTGTATTCAGAATTTTGATTTACTGCTGTTCCAACTACAGTTCTATACAAAACTTTATCTGGATCTTCTCTCCACCTCCACAGTGTGCCTGGCGCTTTTATTTTGTCAATAAAACTAAGATCTTCTGCGTGCTTATTTCCTTGTTTAAAGTCCCAATCATCGTTACTATAACCATCTCCAGCTCCTGAGTATGCTCCTCCACCAGTCCCAGTATTTAATCCAGCGTAAGAAAGATGAACTAAATTGATGCTCGTGTCTATACCTAAACTACGTGAGACGTTGTGTTTTGGTCTCATGAAATCACTACTTCTACCAGGGCCTTTAATTCCCATACCCAAATAGTTTGTTGAATTACCGTGGTTATACGTATCAAGACCTATAGCTTGAAGTAACCTAGGCAAAGGGTTGTTGTATGAACTTGAAAATAAACAATCTGAAAACGTTCCGTGACAACTAGTTTCATTGGTAAACTTAACGTTGTTATCTTTGTTAGAAACAAACTGTCTAACTTGACCCTTAAAAGGTCTGAAAGCTTCAACTTTATCTATAAACCATCCAGAAGAAGCGCTAGTACTATTAGTATTCTCGTCGTCACCAGCCATCTTCCAAAATTTATCACCATGCCCACTACTATAACCTGGAGGACGGAAAGAATGTGACCCAGTTTTTGAATCAATAGATATTTTCTTAGCACTAGTACCGTATCCATCCCACCCACCTGGAGCTTGTATACCAGTTGGATTTATGTATTGAACTTTCATACTAGCTGTTACAACTAGGTTGTCTTGTACCGTGGAGCTAATACCTAGCCTTTCTATTAAAGTGTGATCTTTTAATACTTTTACAAAAAATCTACCCTCAAACTCTGCTCTATCTTCAGGTATTTTTTTCATTATTTGTAACTCACAATTAGGGTTTCTGTTAAGATAAGTTCCGTCAACTGATGTAAAAGCCATATCTCCTCCAAACTGTTTACCAGATTTTATAGCATACGTACCATCACCACCATCCCAAGTTACTTGTTTTACTCTATAGTAATTACTAGTACCAGTTCCAGCAGAAGTTATTCTAAAAAAACATTGTGAAATATCTTGGTTTATTAAAGACTCTTTCCATCCAGCTAATTCAAAAGCGTCTTTATGTACGTTTACTTGGAACGAATGCAAACCACTTCCTTGTTCGCCTGGAAAGCCGTTTGAATTTGGACCTAATTGAAAGTGAGCGCCACCAGTCCCATCAGCATCAAAATTCCCATCTACAACAGCGCCCATGGATATGTTTTGTAGCTTTATAAACCTAGGAGCTTCATTTTCAATCGCAATAATTTTGTATCTAGCAGGATCGTCAATAGGAGTGTTATTGTCATGCTCTTTCTTTAGAATTATAAACGTCTCTTCGTCAACCTTGTTTCTGTCGGCGCTAGGAAATGACAACCATATATTACCATCTTCCGCGTCATACCAGCGGTCCATAGATAAGTTGTAGTACTCGTTAGAAGTTTCTTTAACAAAAAACTTCATGTGAGTAGCCCAACTTGGTGGATTATTTTTCATTGTCACTTGTAGAGCGTTTCTTTTTGGTGCCCTATCTTTATCAATATAAACAGATGCCTCTGAGGTTGTTGCGCCATAGTTAGCACCCCTTTTATCTTCAGAAAAAACTGGAGTTTCTCTTCCATATTGATCTAAATAAACAACTCCAACTTGATATGTTCTTAATGATTTAAGTGATTTTGCTGGGTAATAATCTAAATGTCTTTTAAGTCCCGCGTGGATTTCTTCTGGAGCCACATCTCCCACGCTAGTAGACAGCACACCCGCTTGTAAGTCTACTTTTATATTGCTATTTATAGAGTTTTGTAAATTATAGTTTTGTAAATAATTCCCATAAACTAGTCTATTACCAATAACCTCTTGTGCTAACGCTTTTCTTGGAACATTATCCCATGGTCTTAACAATTGATTTGCTGGTAAAACAGCGTGAATCATTTCTGTTGTTATAGGCATGTATCCCATAACCCTAGCTTTTGTATTGTTAAAATTGTTTAATGCTGGGTTCCAACTAGTGTCACTAGATAGAGCATTCCACTCGTTCCACACGCTAGAGTTGTACTCTCTTTTTTTGATTGTTTTTACGGAGTATATATTTGTGGAGTTTGATTCTTTGTATAGAATATCGATGGCAGTAACATCGTCTGGTATCTGTCTATCATGAACAAAATCTTTTATTGCTAGTTTTCGTAGGTTATTAAGCATCCCAAGGTTGTAACCTTCTTTAGGAACGTAATTAAATGGACCAGGTAAAAATGCTGGCTCTGTAAATGGAGAAAACGCAGAGTACTCACCATCTTCATATTTGTATCTACATGCAAATCTTGGAAATTTAAATTGAAAAAGAGCATCTCTTTGTTCTAGTTCAGCAATTAACTTATCGGCACTTGTAATGTCTTTGTTACCTGATAGTATCTCGCACGTGTACCCAATCGAACCACCACTAATAACTTTTACTCTAACCTTTACTGTTCTATCATCAAACTGATAAACGTTTAAAATATCTCCAGCACTAAAATCGGTACCAGCTTGATAACCAGTGTCACCATCTGGATCTGGAGACATACTGATAACTAGAGTGCTAACAAAATCTCCAGTATTAACATCTAACCAGCTTCCACTTAAGCTTGCCACCTCTCTTCTTAGCTCAACACCACCTAAATCACCATCACCATCCCAATCATCTGTTGAAAGTGTATCTAACATTTCGAGAACAGGTGCGGCTGGTGGCCCTTTTCTTATAACTGTTAAGTGTTCTTCTTCTATAAGCTTTCCTGAATTAACAAATGTATTTGGCGCAGCTCCAGTAGAGACGTCTTTTACCATTAAACTTGTATGAGTTGTATAGTAGTTGGCAGCACTTAATGTAGCGCCAAAAGCTTTACCCCTTGTTATGTTTATTCTTTTTGGCTCGGAATTGTTGTCTGTCCAAAACAATAAATCTTCAATAATATTTACACCTGTTATTAAGAAATCTTTGTTAAAGTTTAGAGCTCTATGCGCGTTGGCAGTGTGATTATCTACACATACAGGAAAAAACAACTGAGTGCCATAGTCGTATTCTATTATAAAATCCGTGTCTTCACCGGCTATCATAAAGTAAAGCTTATCGTTCTTATCGTCAGATATAGATCCAACACAAGTGCCACTTTCAGGAACACCATTAGTACCTTGCCATGATCCACCGAGAAGCAAGTTACCTTTTAGAGTTCGTAAAGTACCAAGATCAGAGGAACTAGTCGTTGCTATTTCTACGTTTAAAGCATCTCTGTACTCACCACTTGGCACTAATCTTTCATCAAGGTCCTTGTTCATTTTACCTCCCTGAAAGTTGTTCTTCATTTCCGGCATATTCTAGTGTTTTATAAATTTAGATTTACCTCTTAATATTTGAGTTAATTCTTCTAGTTTAATATTTGATAATCTTAATTTTGCTGTTCTAACAGAAGCAAATCTTTCTCTTTTGTATCTTTGCACTATGTTCTCTGATACATTACTACGAGTAGATAGTATAGCATACATTAAACTCTTGTACATCGCCTCTTCAGCAAACTTATGTACAACCATCTCCTCGTCTGTACCTAAACTATCACTAATATATCTCAGAGTAATAGTTGTTCCTGATAGATTTGAACTAAAGTGTATTAAACCCGCTACTTCATCTATGTAGAAATTACCATTTGCTTGAGCGCGTTGTGCACTTAAACCATATCTTTGACCTAGGTATGGTACGAAAGTATCATCATCAAAATCTACTTGCTGATTACTGTTATTAGAACTAGAAAAACTAGACCAAGTATCAGAATACTGAGGGTGTATTAGCATTGTAGTATCTTCAACGCCATCGTCGTTTATGTCAAAAACGTACTCTCCGATCGCTGATTGTTTTATAGCGTTTGGATTAGATGACTTCAATTCTGGATATAACAAATGCTCTATACCAGAACTATCTTTGTAAGTTAATTTAACGTAATTAACATAATCTTGAGGTAGTTGCATAACTAAAGAAGGTGGAACCTCTATCTCTTGAGCTTTTGAAGATTTAAAAGTGTCAAAAGACAACTCCTGTAAAGTTCTCATGGCATGAAATTGAACGTCTGTTCTACTTACTTTACTTATTATTTTGTCTTCCCCAGTGTAAGCTATCATAAAATTGTTAATAACGTCTCTAAGTGGAGTCACGTGGTATTGCTCGACTATATTAGTAGTACCTACGTTTGGACCAGAAGCAGCTGTGTTTGCGTCTAAATCTACTTTTATGTCTAACGATATCTTAGCACCACTAATCGGAGGCGTAATAAACATTATGGCCCATCCATTAATAGAGTCGTATTCAAAAGAGTAGTTAATTGTTACGGTACCAGATGCGTCTGCATAAAACTGAGGATATAGAGCGCCATCAATAAATAGTTTTACTCTAGCATTATGCGATCCACCCACTACATCTAAATGACAGTGAAGTGCTTCTTCAATTTTTGTTACAGTAAAAATGGTTGTAACACCATCTCCAGTAAACTCCTTACGTCCTATATAGTAATCTATTTCTTCTTGCGATAGTAATCCCATTTATTATGATTTTTCTTGTTGAATTTGCGTGTTGACTTTTTGATTAGCATACTGTACTAAATTAGGGTCTTCTATTATAACTCCAGCTAATTCTAATATTCTCATTACTAATTCTGTTTCTTCTGATGGGTGATGTTGAAAATGTGTGGTCTTGTTAGGCGAGCCGTTGTGTAGGGCTTTTTCTCCAATAACGTCATATCCCCACTCTACCTTATCAGGTTGTTTAATATAATTACACGTTAAATTAGTTAACACCTCATTATTAGTACCGTGAGCAAAAACTCTGTTGTTTTCATCTCTAATGTAAATAGGTCTAATATCTTTTGGTTGTAACAATGGAGCGTGTTGAACATAAAGCCACTCCTTTGCGCTTACCTCAACGCACTCGTAACTTTTATAAACCTTTGTTTGATCTCCACACTTATATGGATCTTCTAACGCATATATAATTGAATCTAATCTATATAGATCGTCTGGTAAGTTAACGCTAAACGAAATGTTTCTACGCTCAAAAATAGATATCTTCTCCGTTAACATCGAATCAACATCAGAGTGATTAATTTTACTACCAGGCATTTGAGCCGTCGCGTGTCTGTCATAAAAATACTGTTCAAACACGATGAGTTGCGCTTGATTAGCTAAAAGATTATATTCTAATGGAGTTATATAACCACGCTGCTCCTTGTTTGCTATAGCTAAAACTCTCTGATATACAGTATCTATATTTACCATTGTTTATTTTTTTTAACGAAATCTTTGGCTTAACCAAGATCCATTTGGGTTATAAGGGAATTTTTTATTTAAAGCATTTTTTCTTGCACCACATCCACAATCCTTACCAGTTGCTTTGCTTACTGTGTCTACAACTTTTTTTATTCCCGTTGCTTTTGTAAATTTTTCTATTGAGTCTCCTAAACCCTTTGATTTATTTGTCATAAAATTAAATTTTAATAAATGGTTGCCCCGAAGGACAACCATATTATTTTGTTATTGATTTAATCTTTTCTCTATGTTAGAGTAGATTTCCATACCTTCATCAGTTTTAAACCAGTGTGCTAAAGCAGTATATGGATGCTCATCAAATGGTATAACCATTAGCTTTCTCCCGTTACTACCCCACAAAAAGTTTCTTTGATCAGAGGATAATCTTAGTATTCCAGCTTCAACAGCTTTAATACCAAAATTTCTTAACATTACATTCTCGTCATCCGCTAACTCTAAGAACAATTTAGGATTATTACGAGCAAATACTAACAAATCTCTTCTAAGCTCCTTAGAACTTAACTCTGATACCTTAGAACCTTGCTCAACCCTCATGATAGCTTCTGCTAAATCAATTTCAATATTTCTAGCAGCAACCAACGCTTCAACTTGAAGTTCTAAAACGTCTATCTCTTCAGCTGCTAATGCTGCTGGTTTATATTCTTCAAAGATAGTTTTTCTATCTGGGTGGTATAAGCTTAATAGTTTCTGTAAGGTTGTTTTTTCTTTTCCTACAAACAAACTGCCAGATCTAAATACGATGTGTTCTAATCTTTGATCGCCTTTCATCTCATCTACAAATGGAGTTTTTTGATTTTGACAATATTTAAGTTCTCTTTCGTAACCCTTTTCTTTGTCAAAATGATAAATATTTGCAGACTTAATAGATCTTGATAATGGTTTTTTACCATCTCTTAAAAGATATAATCTATCTTTAATTTCCCACTCATTAGAAGATACTTTTCTTTCTCTTGTTTTTGGTTCTTCAATTACAGGTTCTTCAAAATACTCTGTAACTACTTCTTCCATTGTTTCGATTTGAGGTTCTACCTCAACCTTCTCTGTTTTTTTAGCTTTTTTAGCCATAATATAATATAATATAAATTAATAAAAAATAAAAGGGACTGGGAAATTAATCCCAGTCTCTTTAAATATAAATGCTTATTTCATTAACATGAAATTGTTAGCACCTTGTGTAACTAAACATCTTTCTGATAACATGTGGATTTGCATCGCATCTAAAGCAGATGTAGCAGCTCCAACAGAACCAGTAACCCATGATTTCATTCTTCTATCATCAGTTTGAGAAGCTCTATAACGAACATGTAAGAAAGGTCTCTTAAGATTCTTTCCTAATTGTTGGTCATAAACAGTTGAAGTTCCAGCTGGAACCATAACCCCTCTAATAGCTTCACTACCAGCAGCAGTATTAATACCACCTCTTGTAGCTTTGTCATTTAAGTATCTCATGTCAGACTTGTAGAAGTCATAAGAACCTCTTCTGAAACCAGAGAAACCTAAGTTTAAAGCCATATCTTCAGAGTTATTAAACACTCCATAAGAAGTACCACCAGCTCCGTAAGAATTCATAGAAGCCAACATGTCATCCATTGCTAACGAAGTAGCTCTGTTTACAAACATCATGTTTTCTTCAATAGCACCTTGCTTGTCAAACTCAGCTAAGATAGCATCAAACTCAGCTAAATCAGTAGCAGCATTAACACCAGTAACACCAGAAGTAATATTACCTCTATCTTCGATAGCTGCAAATAAACCTTCAGTACCAGCTCCGTTTAATCCAGCATCAGCAGCGCCTCTAACTTGACTATTAGCACCAAAACCAATAATAGATGCAGCAGCAGTTTTCTCAGCTTCAAGCATAGTCATCTCTAAGTAATCGTTAAAACGAGCTCTTGTATCAGCTTCAGCTTTTAAGTACCATAAGTAACCTGACTGACCACCTTCAGAAGCAACTTCAACCCAACCAACTCTAGAAACATCAGAACCTGATATCTCGTAGTAATCCTTCATAATGATCGGTTTGTTGTGGAACGACTTGAACGTAGGTTCGTTAGCACCTCTTGTATCAGTTTTGTATGTACCAGTTTCATCAGCGTAAGAAGCTCCTTTACCGTACTCAGAACCTATAACTAATAAAGTAGCTGCTTCAGCAGTTTCAGAGTGAGCCGTTAAAACAGCTTCACCATAAGACTCAAGTGAAACAACGTTTGAGTTTGGAGTTTCTACTACCAAACATTTAGAAACTTTTCCATCAGTAGCTAAAAGTACCATGTCATTAACTCTGATACCATGAACTCTACTTGCTGTAGCACCTACAGCTGTATCACCATCGATATCTTTAACAACAGCAAACGTACCGTTTGTGTCACCGTCTAAATCTATCGTACCCGTGTAAGATAAGTGTAATCTTGATTGCTCAGACCATACAACTTGATCAGCTTGCATAGCCTCTTCAGCTCCAACTTGTGAAAGAAAACCAGATATAGTCCTAGGACCAAATACCTCCGCTTCTTTCTCCATTAGATCTGGTAAATATTGTTGCGCCCAGCCTTGATTTGCTGTAGACGCAAGATCTAAGTAATTTGTAGATAGTGTTTGTTGCACTGAAGCTGGAACACTATTCAAATTATTTCCTGCAGTAATTGCCATAATTTTTAAATTTTAAATTGTTATTTGTTTTTGTTTTTGATTTTAAACTTGAAATCGGCAGTATTATCACCTAACACTCTTACTTTAATTCCACCAGCTTGTACCTCGCCATGCGCTTGTCTGGGTTCCATACTAATGTTTTTCCCCTTTTCAACACTCTGCCTGATAGCGTCTGATTTTCCTTGTTCGTAAAAATGCTTAGCAATTGCATCAGCATTATTTGCTGTAAAAAGTGATTTATGATAACCTTCAGCATCTTGCATAGTGTTATTTTCATCTAGAAACTTTCCGATAAAATTACTTATGCTACTTTGGTCCTCCACAATTTTTCCAGCATCCTGAACATTATATCTATACTTTTTATCACCGACGTTGTATTCAAAACCTTTGAAATCGTCGTTAAAAACATTATTAGTTTTTTCTTTAAAAATAGAAATACGCTCTTCTGCGCCTTGCTTGTTTTCTGCTTCTTCCTTGTTGTATCTATTAAAGAAATCAATTGCTTCTTGTTGCTCTTTCGTGAGCTTTGAACCGCTTTTGATGTCTTCATAGTATTTGGATTTGTTCTCTTCCAGTTGAGTTTTAGCGTTGGCAACTTGCTCTTTTAACGCTAATTTTTTTCTTTTAATTTCTTTTTCATCATCCATATCCTCATCGTAAGAAAATTGATCTTCCATTAAGAAGTTAATTTCTTCACCATTTAAATGAGGTTTTGATTGAGTGTAGTATTCTCGTAACAGATCTTGATTGTCTAATTCTGAATAATCTTGATTAAGCTTTACGTAGTCGTTAATATCACCACCAGTTTCGTCCATAAAACTAACTAGCTTTTGTATTCCATCCGGAAGTGGCTCTCCTTTCTCTATAGACTCTTTTACTACTTCTTTAACAGTTTCTACTATCTCTTCTGTTTTTTCTTCATTAGTTACTTCTTCTAAAGCAGGCGACTCTTCTTTAACTGGCTCTTCAGTTTCTGCTTGCTGAGCGGTGGGTTCTTGAGTAACACTTTCTTCTACGCTTGCTGGTTCATCTAAACTAACTTTAGTTATAGACTGCTCTTCAACCATAGGTTTCTTTGTCATCTTTTCTTTAACCTTAGTAACATTACCTTTAGTTTCATTTCCTGTAGGTTGTACTTCTTGTTTTTCTTTTACTTTTAACGAACCAGTTTCGTTATCCACGACTGGCTCTTCTTTTTGTTCTTCTGCCATAATATAATATAATAATAATTAATAATTCTATAGTCCTAAACCAAATCCTCCTAATGTATCATTACCTGTAGACTCAAAGTTTTTAGGTGGTTTTTGATTGTTTCTTTGGTCAATCAACTCGGACTGTTGAGTTGCTTGTATTTTTGTTCTTTCGTCTTTTCTGTTTTCTTTTTCACTATCTCTTCCTTGTGTGCTTTGAACCTCTTGACTCTTTAACTGCATGTTGTATTGGAACTCTAACTCCATTAACTGTTTCTTTACTTCACCTTCGTGTGATACAGCTTGAGTTTTCATTTGAGATTTTGCTTGCTCTAGTTGGATTTGACTTTGAGTTAAAGCTTGTTGTTTTTGAACTTCGGCTTGTGCTGCAGCTTGTTGCTGCTGTGCATTTGCTTGGGCTTGAGCTTGAATGTTCTCTTGTTGCATTTGTTGATCCCGTGCCATTTTTTTCTTTCTTCTAATCTTCAGTACTTGATTAGCAAGTTTTACGCTTTTAATTTCCCTTATATCAATTGCATCTTCAAGATCAACAGAACCTTGTTGTAACGCTACCTGTATGTTATTTTCAAGTAATTGTTTTTCTTCTTCATCTGGAGCTAACTCTATAAATATACCAAAATCATACAAATACAAATCACTTACTTCTTTTAAAGTTGCCACATTGTGAACGCCAATACTTTGTTTAAAGGCATTTGCAGTAGGAGAGTATTCTAATATATCAGATATTCTAAGTGATAAACACTCCGCAACCTCTGCTGTTAAAAACAAACCGCTTTGCAATATGTGTCTTGTTGCTACATTTGAATTTGCAGCCGCTAACTTTTGAACACCAACTAAAGAGTATTTATCTGGAACACTTCCATCTCTAGCTTCATTTAAACCAGTGGTATCCCTTATCATTTGTAGATAATAATTATAATTACCTATTAAAGCTTGCATTTTGTTACCAGCACCACCTCCACCATGTATTTCTTGAATAGGTATTTTACCTGGGTTTTGATCACCTTCAGAAGTAAAACTTCTTCCAATTACAGAACCTGTTTGAAAGTACATGTTAAGTGCTTCTTGCGGGTTGTAGTTTGTTCCGTTACCTAAATCAATTTCAGCTAAACCATCAGCATCTAAGTAAACACCATCAGGAACCATTCTAGACAACACCTGTTGAAGCTTTAAATGAGTTAGTTGTATCATGTCAGCAAAACCAGTTATCCTGCTTACAAGTGATTCTATGCGCCCCTCGTACATTCTTGGAGCTACAATAGAGTAATTCATTTTAACTTTAGTGTAATCGCTTTTAGATCGCATCATGTTTTTAGCCATCTCCCACTTTAACAATCTATCGGTACCAAGAATCATAGCACCGTCATAAAGACACTCTATAGATCTAGCTACCTTACTGTATCCGCCTTCCATTCCTTCCGGTGGGTTGAATTGATCATTTTTTTCTATTGTCTTCTCTGCACCGCTGCCAGTTTCTTTAACTTTGTAAACTTCGTTCATGTAAGTTTTATAGTTAAAATATAACACTTGAACAGCGTTGTTATCTTCTTCTTGTCTAGTATTGTAATTATTTCTCTTTAAAGTTTTTTTACTTAATATCTCTTCAAGGTCTTCCTGTTCTAAAAACGGAAATTGCTTAACTAACTCGTTTATAGGAATAGTTTTAACTTCACCAACATAATATATATCGTCAAAATAAGGGGAATCAGTGTGAGAGTACACTAAATTAACAGGATCTACGTAGTCTATAACAACACCCTCAGAAGTGTTAAAAGAAGTTTTAACAGCTCCAATACCAATAGTAGCTAAATCATAGTAATAACGTTTTCTTATTAAGTCATAGTTATTACCCTCAAATAAAGTGTTTAACGCTTGCTCTTCCGCTAGCTCAATACCTTGCTTGTAAGTAAGCTGCATGTGTAGTTTTAGTTCTTCTTCTGTTTCTGGAAGGTCTCCTGGATCACTACTATATAAATTAATACCAAAAGCTTGTTGGGCATAGTCATTTAGTTCTTTACTACGCATATCTTTTAATATAGACTCCATATATTTAGTTCTCTTGCTAACACCAAATGGATCTTGAGAATATGCTTTTATATCATAATTTCTCTGTGTCATTCCGTTTACTAAAATATCCACAAACTTAGGTATAATTGGGACTGGTTTCCAGTCTAAATTTAAATAGGACAAATCACCGTTTATAGATAACTCATCCTTATATTTTTGGATAGACTGCTCGCCTCTAGCGTATAGTCTTAAATTGTGAAAATTATTGTTATTACTAGACCATCTACTAGAAGCACCATCAAACCACTCTGATTCAATAGCTTTTCCAACTTTTAAACCATACTCGTAGCTAGTTTTTTCAACATCGCTTACTACTTGACTAGGAAATTGACGGTTTGTATATATTGCCATATTTTATTTTTCTATTATTTTAGACATACCACCTTTATTTGAATACTTAGATATATGTATGTTTAATTTTGGTTTTTCTATTTTTGCATTTGGTGCGTATAAATGCCTATTGTTAGCCATAATAGCTAAACCAGAACTTATTGTTGCATCAAACTTTGTTCTTTTGTTTATATCAAACCTACTCCAATCGTTGAGCAATTCATTAAAATACAAATCTCCAACACTACCATCTTGTTGCAATCCAACGTGACTTTGTATATACATTTCAATTGCGGCTGCGTGAGCTTGTTTAATATCCTCTGAAGAGTTAGGTATACCACCTACTTCTTTTTCTGCAACAGATAACTTGTTCCAAACTTTATCAGGCCTGTTCATGCTAAACCCTCTATAACCTCTTCTTCTTAAATAGTATAATAATCTAGGTTTATTATTCTCAGCAAGTATAGGCATACCGTAAAAAACTATAGCCATTAACATATCTTCAAAAAACATTTCAGCTGTTGGTGGTCTTGATAGGTATTCTAAAAAGAAACTGTTTGCGGGTGCGTCTTCCATACTAAACTTGGTTAAACCATGCAAAGCGCCTTTAGATCCCTTACCGTCTACCGTTCCAGATATATCATAACTATCACAACCAAAAGCACCCATGTGCTCGTTGCCAGGATATTTAATACCGTTTTTTAACACTATTTTATTTTGCAAGTGCACCGGTGGTACCCAACTAACTTTAAATCTACCTTTTGGATCTGGATAAAATATAACTTGAGAATCTTTAACGCCATTCACCCACTGAAAATTACCTGTTGTAACTCCTAGAGTTCTAGACATCTCTTCATTGTAATCTATTTGCTCGTATATTTTAACAAGATTAAATATACTGTTTTTAGATTCATCTCTAAAAGCGTGTTCTGTAGTTCTTGGAAACTGACGGTAAAACTCGTTTAAAGCATCGTGATCACTTTTTAAACCATCAACCTCGTTTTGCCAACTATCTATTACACCTACATCTATTAATTCACCGTCTGGTGCGAATCTATCGATATCAGGAGTAGTAAAGACTGGAACTCCATGCTCATCAATAAATCCCTCGTAGTTCCACTCCATTGGGATAAACAAAGAGTATAAACCAGACTTTGTCTGACCATTTCTATTTCGGTTTGTGACATCTGAGGCATTGTATAGTTTTTTAAAGTTTTCTCCACCTTTATCTAAAGCATTTGAAGTTGAGCCCATCATACATTTACCAATAATTCTACTACCTAACCGTAAACATGTTTTTGTAACTCTCCAGTTATTTAAAATATTATCAGGTCTCTCCCATTTACCACTTTCATCATGAACTAATAAAGCTAGCTTTTCACCATCATAACTATTGTCTCCAGTGTTCTTCCAGTCAATAGTTGTATCCAAGCCTTCCATCTCTTCCATACCGTCAGTAGCTGACATCTTTTTCCTTGTAAACTTACTAGCTGGCACTCTATACGCTAACTCTGACTTTGGTCTATCCATACCATCTTGAATAGGTTTAAAAAAGAAAGGGTAGTTGATTGATATTGGTACAACTTTGTCTGTGAACATCTTTTTCGCATCTGATCCAGTTTTAGATAATATACCAAATCTACTATCACTTGCAAGAGTGGCTAAATTAACTGTTTCTGCCGATGACATGAAAGAAAATCCAGAACGTCTATTTTTAAGGTAGCACATTCCATAACATCTTTTATCTGCCTTGCAAGCTTCCCAGAATATATAAAATAATCTGTTTGCTTCTCTAAAATCTGGAGCACCTACATCAATCTTACTCCATTGCAAGTACATGTACTGCGTACCCGTTATCCAGGTTGGTTTACCATTATTCGTGAACCAGAACCCCTCTTCCCTTCTTCTGAACTCTTCGTCTATATAATCGTACCATTTTTCTTTACTGCTTTCCGGATAGTTTCTCCAATCGAATATATTTTTAATTCTCTGCAACTCCTTGGGATACTCGAATTTCACCCATTTGTTCTTCGGATCTTTGTATACTTCTTTAGGAGCTTTTGGTAGCGCAATAACTAGCCCTTGTATTTCTATTATCTCACCTATTTGTCCGTTTTGAGATAACACTATAATATCGTGTTCTTTATCGTAACCGTATTTCCACTTCTTGCCTTTGTTAAGACGACTGATAGTGGTCTTTTTTACAGGCTCAACTGTATTAACTAAACTTTGCTCGTACATTATTTAGATCTACTTTCTGCGAATCCTTTAAAAGTTTTTTCCTTTGCCTCTTCAGGTGTTTTACCCTCAAGCAGGTTTTCTTCTTCTTCAATTCTGTTAAGTATCTCAAATGCGTCAAATATAGCTAATTTTTTAGAAGCCGCGGCGTTCTTTAACTTATCAGCTGTTAAATCATCTTCAGAGTCAGTAACAATAGCTTCTTCACCTACTTTAATAAGTTCTTCAACTGCTTTGTGCCCAGCTTGGATTATACGTTTCTTCGTTTCCTTGATGTTCATATTTGATTGTAATAAAATTAGATAAAACTCGAAATAGTCTCTCGCCATCAACGATAAACTCATATTCACTACTTGGTCTAAAACCAATTAGTTCGTCAACCTTAACCGTACCGTCAGAATATTTAACAATACCTTGCAAAGGTTTTTCAGATTCAATGTTAAATTGATCTGTAGCTTTTAAAGGCATTATGAAGCAATATCCTTTTGGAGCTATCCACTTGTCCTCTTGTTTGTATAAAAATATTTGCTCGTGGTTTATAAGGTAAGTGTCTTCATTGAAATAGGCTTTACTGTTTCTTTCCACGCCCTTAACGTCATTCCATCTTCTAAAAACATTGTGGTGTACTATAACCGTGTCACCTGGTTTTATATCTGTATCACCAATGATAGGTGTTGATATTACAATAGCTTCTCTATTAACGTACTTATGTTGGTAGATATCGGTGTTAAGGATTAGCTCTCCACCGTCTAGCTTTTTAGTATTGTTATATCTTTCTCCTTTTGGCTTTACAACAAAGTTGTAAACGCTCTTCATTAGTATTGTAGATTGTATTCTACAGATACAGCCATATTCTTGTTAAAGTCCTTCCAAGGTAATACGTCTTTATTTTTTTTAATATAGACAGAGAACTTGTCATCTTCCTCTATAATATCGCAGATAGTATGACCACCATACACTTCTTGCCCCACGGCATAGTGCATAGCGTCATTCTTATAATCTTTACCGATACTTATCTTACGAATTAGCTTCGACATTTTCTTCTTTATTAGGGTAAGCTAGCTCACCTGTCTGAATGTTAACATTATCAGTACCATATGTTTTCATAAAGTTCTCTCTTAGACCTTGTATTTGCGCTTGTACTTCTTGCACAGAAGCTAAAATAGTTTGTTTTTGTAACTCAAGTCTACCTACATCAGATGTTAATCTATCCATAGTTCTAATTGTTGTTTGTAAACCTGTTAATTCTGCTTCAGAAATATTTTCAGGTTTAACACCCTTAAGTTCTTTGATTTTTTTACTTGTACCTTTTGTTTTTGTTGTTGCCATTTTTTATTTAATTTAAGTTAATTTATTTTATTTTTATCTACACGTACCAACTTTACCTTGTCCGCTTCCTCCCACTATAGTCAAGTAGTTATTTGCACCACCAATACTTGCTTTGTAAAAACCATCTTCTAATAAAAATTTTTCATTTTTCCTAGCTCTAGTATATATTAAATCAGTTTTTCCTGGTGCAGCTGACGAGCCATTGTGATAAACAGTTGTATTGACACTGGCCGAGCTCTCACAAGCGTATCGAACTCCTGCAAAGCTATCTTTTACGATTTCAAAAGATTGATAGTCTTTAGCTCGAACAACTTCTTTACGTCTTTTTACTGCAACGGGTTTGTTTTTACCTCTAGCTTGAGCTGATGTGTTTGCGTTACCTAATGCCATTAGTATCCGAAATAACAGATTACTCCATGAGCACTATTTTGGAATTCCGTCCATCTACCATATATTGTAAGACCAGCTGGATATACCGCAGCAGCAGCCGTTATCCCACCCGCACCTTGTTGAGGTCCTAAAAATATTAATGATTGAGAAGATGTTGGGGTTGTAGGTTCTGATAAAGTTACCACTGTTGGCGTGTTTACTTTGTCATATGCTGTTACATAAACACCCTGTTGATTTGGCCCAGAATATATTGGTGTTGGCGTCTCTGAATCAATAGTTATACCAGCGCCTTCATGATCTGCGTCATTTACTATTAAGACATATTGTCCTAACTGAATTTTTGTGTTAAGTGCACTTATTGTAACATCGTTACCTGAATTAGAACCGGTGCAAGCTGAGCTTGTTAAACCGTGAAAGTTCATGTAGTCGTCAGCTGTACCAACAACGTCCGTAGCAGTTCCACTAATTGAAACATAACCAGGACCCTTATCATCTAGTTTTTCTGGTGTTAATACTGTTGGTGTGCTCTCCGCTAAAAACGTTATAGCTACTATAACCATTCCTTGAGGTGGTACGATTAGTTTTTCTAAGTCCGTGTAAGCACTACCTAGTTGACCAAAGTTATAAGCTGTACCTGTTGAATTTTGTCCCATAATTTATTTTTTTACTTTTTCTAATGATCGTCCACCAAAGTAAGCACCGATCACGGTTATTAATACTAATTGCAATAAGTCTACCCAAGAAGCCTTAACTTCAAAAGCAATAACACCAGCATCGATAAAAACTAACAACACTGTAGATACTACTAGAAATATCAGAACTAATGGTCTTATGTTTTTACTTAACCAAGAGTCAGACTGCATATCCATCTTCCAACGCTCAGTTACTTGCTTTTGCATCTCTGCCTCATAGCTCATAATCATTTCCTTGATTTTAAGCTCAGCAGCAAGCTTTTCTTCTTTAGACGTGTGTAAGTTGTCTACAACACCACCTATGCTTTTTACTAAATCCGCAGCACCGCCAGAAAGTATTTTAGTTAGAATACTCATTTATTTTTTATTTGGTTTTCTGTTTCTAAGAATATCAGCTTCTTGTTGAAGTTTTTTAGCAATAGCTAAGTATTTCTTCTTTTCTTCGCCTTCAGCAGATTCAGCATCTGATCTTGCAAATTCAGCTCTATCTTCTAAGTCATTAATTCTTTCATTCCTAACAAACCTTTTGCTCTCAGTTTTGTCTTCTTTTGGATTGTATACACTACTTTGATCCATATTTTCACCTGGTTGTACTTTAAGCTGATTTTTATCTACTGGTCCTTCTTGTTTAGCTGGAGAACTTTTGAATCCACCAAAGCCTTTCATTTTATATGCCATTTTATTTTTGTTTGTTTGTTTGTTTAATGTTTTTCCCAAGGGAATTCTTTACTTCCTTCGTCTATCCATTCACCCTCGTATAATATTTTGCCTTCTGCTCGCGGATATTCCATCCCGTTATATTTTATCCAATTGTCGTCATATTTCATTTTACCAATTTTCATATCAGTTAAATGCTTTACTTCATGAGTCAAAATTTGTCTTTCTTCTGCGCTTCCAGGTTCTACTGATTCGGCTATAAATATAGTACCATCATTGTTAGCTTCGGCCTGAATACCTTCGCCTAGTTTTTTTCTGTATAAAGGTGTGCCAGGACACGCTTCCTCAGTAGAATGCGAGAAACGTCCTTTAGCTACTTTTTTGTGATTTTGATTTGGTAATTTAAACATTATTCTGGATAATAACTCTTCCATTCGGAATCAGGAGCATGCGAGGAGCTTTCGGTTGAAGTAGTACCCTCTGGTGCTTCGTTAATTACATGATCTGTTTTAACTTTGGTAGATTTTTCTTTACCTTTTCCACCACCTCCACCACCACCACCGCCATTACCATCACCACCACCGCCAATGCTTCCGGCACCCATAGGACTAAAAACCTTTTTAGCTGCTTTACTCCATCCTGGTTCATTCCAACCATCTTGAATTTTATCAAGGTTCGCTTGTGCTTCAACTACCTTGTCATCACTAACTTTTGCTGGCGATGATTTACCATGACCATAAAAAGTAGACCCTTTCATTTTGTATCCTGTGCTTTTTTCAAATTCTGGCATATTACCTGTCTTTATCTTTTATCATATCGTCTATAGCTTTATTGTAAACTTTATCTGTATATGATTTATTCTTATAAAATACACTTCTCTCTGAAGTGGGTAAGTCTTCCTCACCTAATAGGATTCTATATATCCTACTAATCATTTGAGAGCATTTCCATGAGGTTTTAAATACTGAGTATTTAATCGTCGTTCTATTCCTGTGTCTCCAGGTTTCGATCCAACCTTGGCGTTTTAATCTCTCCCATCTGTTTTTATCCCACGAGTATGTGTAAACTCCGTTGATAAAATCGTTTCGTGTAAATCTTCCTTTACAATCTAAATAAATTAATAATTCTAAATCTGCATCTTTTAACCCGTAAGTTTTACAGACCCACTTTCTAGTGAGCCTGTAATACTTAAGGATATTTAATTCACGCAGATCCTGCGCGGTTAGTCTCACTTACTATGATAGCGCGCAAGTAACTAGTGCAGTGTTAGCTGTGCCACCAGTATGTACAATACCTGTAGCAGAGTGAAAATCTGCAATAGAAGGAATCAATTCAAAAACTTTAGAGCTAGCTCTACTACAAATTTGTTGAACCGATAATGCAAAATAGTCACCTATTTTTTTACAGTTTACTAGTTTTTCAGCTGAATCAGCACCGTCAACAGTGAATGTAATAGTTCCAAAAGGACCCACTACAGTTGTCGTTGTTCCTGATGCACCAATGTTGATTTCTAAATTGTCAACATCTACGTTTACAATGAAACCAGTGTTAGCTGTAATTACATCAGAGCCAACAGTTTCAATTTTCATCATTTTCATAATCTTTCTTTTTTTTTATTAATAATTTGTTTTCGTTTCTAAGTTTAAGGTTTGCGGTTTTCGGTTTAGGTTAATCTATTAGTACCACGCTACCCGAATGAATAGCGTGGCATAATATTTTGTTAAGCTAATTACTCAGCAGCAACTGTGATATGCGCTTTATCAGCAGCAAAGCTAACAAAGTAGTAACTTACACCATCACAAGTTATTCCTACTCTATCTCCTTTTGTTGCACCAGAAATAATAGTAATTACATCAATACCAGTTCCTTCTGTTACTGTTTGAGCAGCTCCATCTTCACCGTCTAAACCAATACCGTGAAATAAGTCTGTACCTACGCATGTAATTGTTTGTGCGTTTGCGGCTACTGTTCCTACAATAAACTCAGCATTCCATCCTCTCTGTGCGTCAGCAGGAGCAGGTAGTGTTATTGCGTAAGCAGCACCTTGGTTGATCATAAACACATTACCAGAATCACTAGGTAAAATTGTTGTAGCAGCCGTAATGTCCACTATGTTTTTTCTTGTATCAAAAAATACTCTTCCCATTTTTGTTTTTTTTTAATTAATAAATTTGTTTAAATCGCCACCGGGTTGTAGTGACTAGCACACTAAAACAACGTCGCCATCACGGATGACTCTATACAGAGTGTCTTTCCATGATATGTCGTGTCCAGCATGTTTATCGTAATATATCACATCTCCATCTTTTAAACCTTCTACAAGATTTCCACACGATATTATTTTTGCTTTTATATAACGGTTGTCTACATCTGTATCATCCGTCATTATAAGACCAGCAACCTTTTTAGGTTCTGTCTTTATTCTATCTACTATTATATATCTATTAATTGCCTTCATTGTGTCTCATGTTTGAAATTACACAATCTGCAGATATAATAGTTGCAACTACACTCACTGCATTTTTCAGGGCCGATTTTGTAACCAAAACCGGATCTATGATACCAGCTGAGATCATTGTAGCTCTTTCGCCAGTTATACAGTCAATACCATAACCTTCGTGATCTTCATAGCCTTTTAATAGATCTATACCAGCATTGCTTAGTATTGTCCAGAAAGGAGCTTGAATAGCTTTTAGTAGTATCTCTTCACCCACCGCTTTAGCGGGGATTTTTTGAGATGCGTTTAATAGCGCAACTCCACCACCTGGAACTATACCTTCTTTCAAAGCGGCTTTAGTAGCGTAAATAGCATCTTCTATCCTATCTTTCTTTTCTTTAAGCTCTACCTTAGAATCAGCACCAACTTTCACCATACCTACGCTACCTGATAGCATGGCTAACCTTTCTCTATGTTTCTTTTGTATAAACGGGTTTTTCTCCCATTTATCTATAGTTTTCTTAATACTAGCAATTCTCTCCTCCATAGCCTCTTGTGGAGTCTCTATAGTAAGTACTGTTGTTTTATCGTCTGTTACAGCTGTATAAGCCTCACCTAAGCAACTAACATCAATTAGATCTAAATCATCACCTAGATTTTCATTCATTATAGTAGCACCTACTAATAATGCTAAATCTTCACACGTATCTTCTTTTGTGGGACCAAAGCCTGGTAAGTCAACAATGTTTACTTTAATATTACCTTTTACTTTATTCATAAGTAAGGCAGCTTTGACTTGTTGGTCAACTGGAGCGACAATAAGTAAAGAACGTTTATTTTTTATAACATGCTCTAATATTGATTGTATCTTCCTTACGCTTGCGATTTCTGACCCTACGATTAACACTAACGGATTATCAAGCTCGCAGACTTGTTTATCTTTATCAGTAACAAAATGTGGGGATGTGAGTCCTGAGTCGATTTGAACACCGTCTACAATCTCGACGTATGTCTCTTCAGTTGGAGACTCTTCCATTAGTACCACACCATCTTTACCTACTTTAGTATAAGCTTCCGCTATAATCTCACCTAGTTCCGCGTCATTATTGCAACTTATTGAACTAACAGATTCGAGCATATCGCCTTCGATCTTGACAGAAATCTTATCTAGGTAATCGTTTACCTTCTTAAGACCGGATTTAA
>UEXM01000548.1_pt1 | contig 39064 bp, 65 predicted proteins | sample 1796661 | NCBI WGS metagenome assembly UEXM01 (sample SAMEA4772469, study PRJEB27181) | metagenome | reverse complement strand
AGAAGGATATTAACAATAGAGTAGCTTCTACAATTAGACATAATAGAGCTAGAGGTAAGCATGGAGTTGATTCTATGAGTGATATTGTTGTTGATTTAAAAAAGAGAAATTGGTCTCCTACTAAAATAGCAAAAGAATTAGGAATGGATTCTGATGAAGTTCTTAGACTTTCTCAAATATCGGGGTTGGTAGAGTTGTTTAAAGATGAAAGTTTTTCTAAAGCTTGGGATGTTGACTATCAAGAAGAAGGTAGTAGATTATAACTAGAATTATTCTAAACCCCTTGCATATTAAAAAAGAATTACTATCTTTGGGGTATAGTTAAGAGTTGAAGCTTAGTTATAAAACGAACTTATTAGAAAACCTATTATTTGTGCGGTGTCTTCAACAACAGCCAATCAGATAATAGGTTTTTGCGTTCTTAAAAGTTTACGGTTATCTACAAACCGTTATTATTATGGCAGTAGAATTGAAATTTCATTGTTCAGATGTTAAAGAAGATTATTTAACAGTTAGTATTATAGAGTATGTAACTGAGGAAACAGACATAAGAGTTTCTGGTATTCAAAATTCAAAAAAAGTTGACTATATATTCGATGTTCAAACAGCGATAAAGCTAACTAAAACACTTAGAACTAAAATTAATCAAATAAAATCTTCAAACAATGGCTAATATAGGGTGGATAAAACTACACCGTTCTATTTTAGATTGGGAATGGTATGACGACAAGAATACAACAAGGCTTCTAATACACTTATTAGTGTCTGTAAACCATGAAGATAAAAAGTGGAAGGGTAATATTATAAAAGCTGGTTCAATGGCTTTTAGTTGGGATACTTTATCTTTAAAATGTGGGCTTTCAAAACAGCAATTACGCACATCTATGGGTAAGTTAGAATCTAGCAATGAAGTAACACGTAGTCTAACAGGTAAATATCAGCTTGTAAGCCTTTGTAAATGGGGAGAGTTGCAAGGTGTTAACAGTAAAGTAACAGCAAAACCAACAGATAATCAACAGAAGAACAACAGCAAAGTAACACCAACTAAAGAAGAGAAGAAGTTAAAGAAAGAAAGAAGAGAGAAAGATTTTAATTTTTTTTGGTCTTTATACCCTAATAAAGTTTCTAAATCTAAATGCTTTGAAAAGTTTGTAAAGTTAAATCAAAACGATGTAGATTTAATAATGTCAACGATTAGCAATTATGTTTCTTTTAAACCATTTAAGGATTATACCCATCCAAATCCTTTAACTTACTTAAATCAAAAAAGATGGGAGGATGAAATAAAAGGGTCGAAAATAGAAACTCCTAATCCAGATAATGAAAAGATAATAACATTTTATTCGAACATTGACAGAACAAAAAAGAAGTTGCCAGAAAGTAAATTTTTAGCTCTTCAAAAAGCCATGAAAGATGGGGGTTATATTTACACAATAGTTGACTAATGAAAGAAATAAACGGATTTGAAATTGACGAATATAATATTCACAGAATACCAAATGGAGCAACTACAAGCACTTGTCCTGAATGTTCGGAAAGTAGAAAAAAGAAAAAAGATAAATGTGCTTCTGTATTTTGGGACACTGGATTATTACAGTGCAATCATTGTGGGGAACGTATTCAAATGCATACATATAAGAAAAAAGAAGACAACACTAAGAAGGTTTATGTAAAGCCAGTTAAAAAAGACAAAGCTGTTTTAAGCGATTTAGCGATAGATTGGTTTAGTAGTGAGCGTCACATATCAAAACAAACTTTAATTGACTTAAAAGTAACAGAAGGTATTAAATGGATGCCTAAAGCTAAAGCTAACATAAATACAATTGAATTTAATTATTATTTGTTTGGAGAATTGATAAATACAAAATCAAGAGGTAAGAACAAAGATTTTAAATTTGAAAAGGATTGTGAGTTAATAATGTATAATTTAGATTCTATAATTGGAAAAGATGAAGCTGTATTAGTAGAGGGTGAGCCAGACGCATTAAGTTACCATGATTGTGGTGTTAAAAACGTTGCAAGTGTGCCTAATGGATTTACCTTACCTAAAGCTGATGGTTCTAGTTCTGTTCAAACTGCATACTTAGATGATTATTATGGTGTTTTTGAACCTATTAAAAAGATTTACCTAGCATTTGATAATGATGTAGCTGGAATTGAAGGTCAAAAAGAATTTATAAGGAGGTTAGGGGCTGAAAAATGCTACATAGTAGATTTTAAAGATTGTAAAGACGCAAATGATTACAAAATAAAATACGGTGGTGAAGCATTGAAACAAACTTTAGTTGATGCTAAAATAGTTCCTTTAGAGGGAATTATGAATATAAGCGATGTTAATGACGAGCTAGAAGATTTTTGGATTAATGGAGCTAAAAAAGGTATGACTATTGATATTCCAGAAATAGACAATATATATTCTATAGTTAAAAAACAACACACTCTTTTAGTTTCTGCACCGGGCTCTGGGAAGTCTGATTTAATAGACCATATAGTTTGTAAAATGGCAGTTAAATACAATGAAAAAATAGGTATTTGCTCTACTGAAAATAAGCCAGAAATATTTCATTATGATAAGCTAGTTAAAAAGATTAACGGAATGCGACCAACTGCTGACAATTTAAAAAGTAAACAAGTGTTGGAGTGTAAGGAATTTATAGACGAGAATTTTTATCATGTTGATATAAAAGGACGTTACTTTCTTGAAGATGTTTTGGCTAAGTTTTCAGAATTGAACAAGCGTAAAAATGTAAAGATATTTATATTAGACCCTTACAATAAAATAAGTTTAAAGAACTTTAGTAAATCTGACATAACTGCTTACACTGCTGAGTATCATCAACAAATAGATGCTTTTGACCAATTGCACGATAGTCACACTTTTTTAGTTGCTCATCCAGTTAAATTAGCTAATAAAGAAGGAAGTACAAAAACATTTGTAATGCCTGACTCTTATAAAGTAAAAGGCGGTGGAGAGCATTTTGACATGAGTTACAATATGTTAGGTATGGTAAGAGATTACGAACATAATATGGTGAATATTCAAACTCTTAAAGTTAAATTTCAGCACTTAGGTGTTTCAGGTCAAGACGTTTGGCTAGGGTGGAATATTAATAATGGTCGTTATACGTCAACAAATAATGATTGGAGACCAGAAGATGAATGTGAGCCAGATGTAACGTGGGATAATTCAAGTTGGTTAAAGCCAGAAGAAAAAAACATATCAAAATTAAACGAAGAGTTAAAAGAATTTGACTTTTCAAAAGTTAGACAAGAAGATGACGACTTATTTTTTGAAGAAGGAGAAGCGCCATTTTAAATACAAATAGTAAGACTACAAACTAAACTAAAAGAATATGAAAAGTAAATATAACAAAGTTAGAAAAAGGCTTAAAAGCCATATAGAAGAAAATAACGGCAAAGGGTCTTGGAATAAATATTATGGTAGTCAGCTTGAAAAAGACTTTATAGTATTTAACGAGATTGAAAAAGAAAAAGTACTAGTTGATTTCTTAACTTTTCTTAAGGCTAAAGATTTCTTAACTTTTCTTAAGGCTAGAGATTTATTGACTTTTGACTATTCAGATTTCGAAGAAGAATTGCAAGCTTTTAAAGATATAAACTAGAATTACAAACACAATTAAAAAACAAATAGATTATGAGTGAAGAAATTAGATATTATTGCGACCAAAAAGACGATTTCGAAATGTTATATTGTCAATATCCTAATTGCAATTGCAATACAATAAGTGATAAAGTAAAAATAAGGATAAAAAAAGAAGAAAGAGAAAGGCAAATGAATATTGCTAACAACACATTGGCTAGAATTAAAAAAAATAGTAAATGACAGAACATAAAAGACAAAGAGCAGACACTTTAGTAAAGCAAATAAACATAGAGCATGACTTTGATAAGTATCTAAAAGAAGAGTTAACTAAAGCTAGGAATAGTTTAGGACTTCCTAACATAGCTACTAAAGATTTACTAAGGATGCTTAGAGAAAACAAACAAGATAAGCTGTATAATAAGCTAAAGACTTTAATTAATTTTCGGGAGATTTACTACAGTAAGAAAGAATATATACAAACACAAATAAAATAAAGTTATGATAGATAAATTAAAGAGTATAAAGGAGTTTAAGGATTTAATAGAGATAAAATACCCTCTACAGAAAGGTGTTAAGTTTGATTTGTTGTCCAACTACATAGACCTACTATACAAACCTTTAGAACTAGGAATGTTCGTTCCTTGTGTGGATGGTGTGCCGTTGCCAGAACCAGACTTAAATAGTTCTTTTTATGACAAGCAAATTTATTATCAAGCAGAAAAGAAAGTGTTATTTAAAGGTTTTGAATGGGAATCAGCTTGGGAAGAGCTTATATATAAAGGAAGTGAACATATAGTGTTGAGTGGTAGATATAGTAAAGTTAAAGACTTATTTAAATTGACATCACAACCTATCGAACTAACAGAAGCTTGTAAACAATTAATAACTAAATAAACTTACCTTTTGTTTGGAAATGTAAATATTATTGTTACCTTTGGATAAATTAACAACAAGAGATTATGAGAGAAATTAAATTTAAAGCACAAAGAACAGATGGTAAAGGTTGGGTTTATGGCGATTATAGGAGGATGGTAATAGGTGGTAATATAAAGTATTATATTCAAGAATTAGACTGTAAGCCTATTCGAGTAATTCCAGAAACTGTTTCGCAATTCACTGGCTTAAAAGACAAGAACGGTTTTGAAATTTATGAAGGGGATATTGTAGAACATGATGTTCAAAGTAATTATTTAGATATTTCAGATTGGGAATTGATTAAAGGTGAAGTAGTTTTTATAAATGGCTTGTGGTGCGTTTGCTCTGAATGCCATCCTTTATGGGGTTTTAATAATGAAGTAATAGGAAGCATCCACGACAAAAACTAATAAAATGACAGCAGAAACAATAGAAGAAGTAATGGTATTTCTTATTCAAGTTATAATGGTATTATTCTTTATCTGGTTACTAGCAATAACTATAAAGAAAGAGTTAGTTAAGATTAAGAAGAGAAGTGTTAAGCCTAAGCCAATGAATATCGTAAAAATAATAATACCAAACGACTATATATCTAATTACGAAATATGGTTAATATATGTAAATGTATGTAACTTAAGAAATTAGATTATAAACAACTTAATATTAAAAGATATGGGAATTAAATTTAAGGAATACTTGCAATTAATTAATGATTTTGCAGATGAAAACCCAGAATTATTAGAAAATGAAATTTCAACCTATAGGCACGGTTTTTTTCATCCAATATACACAAGTCAAGTTATTAGACCAGCTTTTAAAAATAAAAACAAAAGTCATGACGGTATTGAATTTTTTAGTGAAGACGAACCTCAAAAAGATTTTAAACCAAATGCTGTATGTGTTGGATTTGTTTAGTTTTAACAACTGTTATAAATAGTAAATACAAATTATATGAAAAGTTCAAGAAAATGCACGTCATGCGAAATGCATAAAAAACATAAGTACTTTAGGAAGTATGAAAGAATATGTGATTATTGTAAAAGTATAATAAAGGATTTAAAAGAAAGGAAAACTGAATACATGGAAAATGAGATTCTAAAGAACTATAACATCAATGAATGTATTTTAACTAAACCTTTAGAAGTTACTTTAAACAAAGTAAAAACAAGAAAAGTAATAGGGAGAATAGAACCACACAAAAACCCTAGTAAGTGTTATTTAATACTACCTAGTAGGGTTTGATAACGCTTAGTGTAAACACAGATTTTTAACCGAATAAAAGAATAAACATGGATTTAAGAAAAGAGTTTGAAAAAGAAACTAAAGACCAATTATACTATTGGTTTCAAGAATATGCAGGGGCTTCAATGGAGGAGCATGGATTCTCAGAAGAGTATGTTGAATGGCTTGAAGCTAAGGTTAAAAAATTGAGTTTACACCTTGTTAGCAAAACGAAGTGAACGTTTTAATGTTTGCTAACGCCCATATAAGAAAACGTTTTAATGTTTTTTATATGTAGTTATAAATTATTAATAAGTAAATAAAAGATTATGGAGATTAAGAAATTAAATATGGCTAGTTGGTATGCTTCTTATATGGTTAATGAACAGGGAGAAGCTTTGATAAGGTGTCAAGAAGAAAAGATAAAACAATTAACATCTGTTATAGAAAATATAAAAGGTGAAATTGAATTAACTAAAGAACCTAAAGAATATAATTCTGATTTTGTATTGTCTTCTGTTGAAGCTTTAATAAATCAAATTAAACAAATCGAGTATACAGTAGGTCACTTTAAATGGATAGGCTGATAAATTAGTAATTAACCCATTTTTTCGAAGCACACAACCAACACCGAGAGTAACCGACAAGGGGCTGAAAAGGTAGCGGTCTAGGTTGGTGTTAAAAATAAATGTAAAGTTTTTACGTATTGTAGTTGTATATTTAAAGTATTATAGTATCTTTACACCGTAAACAAAAACAAATAGATATGACAATACAAGAAAGAAAGGATATTTTAGAACTAAAAAATACACTAAACAAAATAAAAAATAAGCAAAAGGTTTTTTTTAATGTTGCTTTGTTTCAAGATTTAGGTTTAATTAAAATAACAAATAATTATAGTGTTGATGCGTTTGGGAACAAATATTCATCATCTAAAAACTTTTTTTTAACTGAAAAAGCCAAGAAGTACTTAAATATACAATTTTAATAATATCGTGTTTAAGACCGATAAAAAAGAATATCTGACAAATGACCGATAAATTAGATTTAAAAAAAGTAGCATTAAGATTGAGCGAGATGGTACATGATGGAGATAATATTCAAAATAAAGTAGAAGTTAATGAATACTACAATTTAATAAACTCCTCTATTTGCTTTAATAATAAAGAAGAGTTTATAACTTTATTAGTTGAGTTATTGGTATATAAAACAGACACAACTATTAATTTAGATAGTTATGACTCGTTAGTTTGTTTAGCTACTGATTTTATTGAAAATGAAACAAAATTATGAAAACTAAGGAAATTTTAAAAAAGCTATCAATATTATTGGAAGAAAATAATGTTACAATAGTGAAATCAGCACCTAAAAATATAGGATGTCATAATAATGAAATTTGCATTTCTATTTTATCTGATGATAACTCATTTAAAGATTATATTTTTAATGAAGATATAACAAGTGACAAAATAAAAGAAATAATTAACTATGAAAATACCATATCAAATAAGAATTGAACCAGAACAATTAGAGCAACTAAAGAAGTTAGCTAAAGAAAACGGGACGAGTGTAAACCACGAAATACGTCAAAGCATAAGGGTAGCGTTGGCAAAATAATTAAGCACAACGATTAGTATATGGTGCGTGAGGAACGAATGCCCTTTATTTGTTGTTATATGCTTTTATTTTTTAGCGTTGGAAAAATATTTTTAATATTTCTTTGTATATCTATTATATATATAAAATATATATGTATATTTGTATCAGTTAATCATTAAAACAAAAACAAAAACAAAATGACAACAATTGAACTAAATAACAACAACTGTAAAGAATATACAACCGAAGAACTTGAAGCGAAATTAGACGCACTGATGAACGAAGAAACAACAATAGAGGAAGATATTAAAAAACTTCATAAAGTTTGTGAAGCTGGCAAAAAAGTAACTTTTAAAGTTGAAGGAGTAATTACAGAAGAATATAAAAAGCAAGTTAAAAAGGAAATTGAAGCAAAAAAAGAATTTCAATCTAAATGGGGGAAACAATGTTTGACAACTTTTGTTATTTACTCAACTCTTAAAACAAGGCTTCAAAACGTTCCAAACAATTTAAACAAATCAATTTGTAAACTTCAAAACTCTAAAGGTAACGGATATGGAAACTTGTAAAACGAAAAAGAAACTAATTGAAATTCCAACCGAGTTATTTGAAAAGATAGTTCGGTTGGCTTCTGAAAATGATAGAAGCGTAAACAAAGAAATTAACCACTTACTTAAAAGTGCGTTGGATAAAAAATAATATCATGAATATTTTAGAAAAAGCAAATGAAATAACAAATAAAAGGTCTGAAGAAAAAGAAAGAATGTATGGACCATTTGAAGAGAGTATGAATAAAGCAGCTAAAATAGCAACTCTAATGACTTCTAAGACAATAACAACAGAAGACATGTATAAATGCATGGTAGCATTAAAATTATCAAGAGAGAGTTATTCTCATAAAGAAGATAACTTATTAGATGCTGTTTCTTATTTAGGTAGTATGAATAATTATATAAACAATAAAAACAAATAAAATGGAAAACTTCGATTTAATTAGACAATGGGCAAAAGAAAAAGGTATTTATAAAAGTGGTGATCCAAAAACACAGTATGTTAAATTACAGGAAGAAGCAGGAGAGTTAGCTAAAGCTATATTAAAAAATGACGAACCTGAGATACTAGACGCTTTAGGTGATTATTACAGACAGCCTATAGAAATGCAATGGGGAGTAGTACAAGCTTTTGGAGATAGTGTAGGTTACTTGTTAGGTGTAAATGAGTTTGGAAAAGGAGATGTGTTTTCTCCATACTATGACGGTAATTTATTTGAATCCCGTCCAGAAGCCCAACAAGAAGCTATAACACAATTCGAAAAGTGGTACAATGAAAATAAGTAAATAAAAAACAAAAAATATGAACAAAGTAATAACAATTAGATTAAAGAACGGAACAGAAGTAGAAGTATATAAAAGCTCTCTAAGAGATACTTATATAAATGCTAAGGATTGCTCTACAGAATATAATGTTAAGGATGTGGTTAAGGTTAAATAAGTAAGATATGAGTAAATATAAGATAACAGCAAAAGGAACTTTCTATATAGAAATGGAACTAGAAGCAAATAGTATTGATGAAGCTATTGAGTTAGCTCGCGAGGAAGGGTCTGTAAATGGATATTGTGGTAATGGAGGGTGTGACAAATTGATAGGTGTTACAGATTCTGACTATGGCAGTGTGAGTATAGAAGCTGATGACTATATAAATATAGACGAAGAAAATATTAAAGAGTTATGAAACCAACCTACACAATACCAAAAACTAGTAAACTAATAGAAAAGCTGTTTAAGGCGTGGATTAAAAAGAAAGAAAAATGAAAGCACAAGATTTAAGGATAGGTAATTTAGTATACGACAAGCATTACAACTTAATGGAAGTGGTTAGTTTAGATTCTAGACAAGGTTATGGCAATGTTTATAAGGATGCTTACGGAACTTCTAGTGGAGGTGTTATCAAACCTATACCACTAACAGAAGAGTGGTTGATTAAGATGGGGTTTGAAAAAATAGGTACAAACTATGAAAAAGATTGGTTATTGTTACATGGAAATATTAAAACTGGAACCGTTGATTTTTTATTAAATGAGCCTAAAACTGGAAAATATAAAGCAACTATATTAATGTATTTACATCAATTACAAAACCTTTATTTCGCTTTAACTGGTGAAGAACTAACTATAAACAATTAGAACTATGATAAACTTTATTACAAAAATACTTGTTTATTAAAAATAAGTTATTACATTTGTCATATCTATTGTCGCGCTTTAGATAATCTTAAAAGACATTTGTTGATTTATCAACGTTTAAAAGCTTACTCAACGCGACCTTGGAGTAGGCTTTTTTGTTTTAAAGCCATTACATAAAATTAATTGAGTGGCTAAGTAATCAATCAAATCATAAATAGCATAACGGATAACACCTAGGATTCTAACTTTTAAATCTTAAGAAAGTGTTTCGACAAACTTGTCACTACTTAAGAGCCTAATCTTATCTTTCAGAACTCAACGGAAGTAAAACAACTATTTGGTAAGTTAAATAGGTTTATCTTCTTATAAGGGGTAAGGGGATAAACTTAATTTTTCTTACCTTTCTTAAACTTTAGAATCTAACATAAGTAATATATTAACTAATAAAAACAAACAACATGAAAACATTAACTACATTACTATTAACATTAATTGCTTTAACTAGTTTTAAAGCTCAAATAACACATACTGACACTACAATACTAATAGAGTACTTAAGCGTACAAACTTTATACATAGATATTGTAGATGATGTAGATGGTGTAAATGATATATCTATATCTAATAACGACTCAATATATAATGCTATTGGTGTAATTTATGGAGGTGAAATACTATCTATAAACAATAACGAAATAGTAAGAGAGTGTCAAGGCTATTTAGATGAGTTTAAGGAATGGCAAAACACTTATGCTTACATGAGAGAGCAAAACGTTACAGAAGCTACAGAGGGAGAGTATAACGTACCTTTTAGGCTATTAAGGCTAGACACTGTAGATAATCAACATAAATACAAATACGGTTACTTAAACGTTTCTATATTAAGTAATTTAGATATGGTAGTAACAGGTTGGAATATAAACAACACTTGGGACGAAGGAATAAATTGTGATTATGCTTATACTGAGATAAAAGAAGAATCAGTAAAACAAGGTAATGGAGCATTTTTTTACTATGACTTAAATGGCAGAGTTTTAAATCAAAACAATTTACCGTTGAATCAGATAGTTATTAAAGCTTATGATAATGGTTTTAGAGAGAAGGTTATTAATACTTATAATTACTAAATTATATTTACCCAACAAGGTAAACCCTTACTATTAAATTAGTAGGGGTTTTTCATTAAATAATAAATTCGTATATTTACACATGAAACATAAAGGACTAGGAGATACTATCGAAGCATTAACAACTATTAATGGCTTAAAAAAATTAGTTCCAGAAGGTTGTGGATGTGATGGAAGAAAAAAGAAACTAAATAAATTAATTAATACCCTATGGAGCAAGAAAGCAAAAAAAAAGAAAGTTCACCAGTAAATAGAAGGACTGGGAATAGTTTTTGGACTATGAGGTCAAGACATGGAAGGAAAAAGCTTTTTGAAACTCCAGAAGATTTAGTTAACTCAGCTTCAGAGTATTTTACATGGTGTGACAATAACCCTTGGGAATCTACAAAAGAAGTGCAGTCTGATAAAGGATTTATGTCAGAAGTTAAGCCAACACAAAGACCATATACTAAAGCTGGATGGTATCATTTTATCGGGTGTTCTAGGACTTGGTTGACTAATTTTAAGAAGACTGCAAGTGACGATTTTTTAAGCGTCATAAGGGAGGTAGAGGATTTTATTGAGAACCAACAATGGGAAGGAGCTACTGTAGGTATATTTAATTCAAACATAATAGCTAGGACTTTAGGGCTTAAAGATAATCAAGACCATACTACTAACGGTAAGGAAATAAAACAAGATACAGCACCACAAATAAACGTTTATCAAGGTAACGCACCGAGCTTTTCAAGTAGTGAAACAGAAGTAGAGTAAATAAAATAAATATGATAAATACAGAAATTATAATTAACACGCTTATAGCTATTTTCATATATAATATGGTTATAAAGTCAGTGTCAAATGTTTTAATTAGGCACGCTTTAAATAGTAAGCCTATGCAAGGAGTTAATAAATCTTTTAGAGATAAAATAAAGGATAAAATGAAAGAGAGTGAAATAGATTTACCTCTTCCTACTGTAAGTAAAGATTAAATGTATAAATTCGATGTAGCTCCACTGTATTACGCTAATTACAACTCTAAAGCACAGATAGTAATCAATCAAGGTGGAACTGATTCTGGAAAAACTTACGCTCTATGTCAACTTATGGCTATGTACGCTACAGTTGATAATGCCCCAGACGTTGACCCAATAATTACCATACTAGGGTCTACTGTTCCAAACCTTAAAAAGGGAGCTTATAGAACATTTAAGAATATAGTATCATCTACTGAAGGGCTAAGAGATTATATATCTAACTGGAATGAAACCGATAGGACAATAACGTTTAAGACTGGTTGGGTAGTTGAATTTATATCGTGTCAATCTGAACAAGAAGCTAAACAAGGTAAAAGGCAATATCTATTTGCTAATGAAGCGAACGGTATTGATTGGAATATATTTTGGCAGTTAGCTAAACGTACAAGAATAAAAACATTTATTGATTACAACCCCTCAGCACCTTTTTGGGCTCACGATAAACTAATAGGAACTACTGGTACTAACAACGATTTAACAGCTACAGTAGAGCTTATTATCTCAGACCATAGACATAACACTTTTTTAACCGAACAAGAGCATAACCGTACTGAAGGGATAAAAGACAAAGAAAGGTGGAAGGTTTACGCTCGTGGATTAACTGGAAATTTAGAGGGTATAATATTTGCTAATTGGAAAGAGATACCAGACGATCAGTTCCCTGATGTTGACTTCTTTGGAGCAGAAGATTATGGGTATACTAATGACCCTACAGCAGGAGTTAAAATAGCTAGGGTAGCCAACAACATATACTTACATGAAGTTTGTTATGAATCAGGAATACCAGCGAAACAACTAAAGATAATATGGGAGTCAAACGGATTTACTTCTTCTACTCCTATATATTCAGAACATGACCCTGACATGATAAGTCAACAAAGAAGATTAGGATTAACTGTTCTACCAGCTCGCAAAGGTGCTGGAAGTATAAAAGCTGGAATCTTAAAATTACATGAGTACAACGTATTCTATACAGCTAGTTCTAAGAATATAGCAGAAGAAAGGAAGCGTTATATGTGGATGATTGATAAAACAACTGGGAAGCCAACAAACACTCCAATTGATAGTTGGAATCACTTAATGGATGCAATAAGGTACGGGGTTTATACTCACTTCTTTAGAGCTTAACAATCTCTTTTATTTCTTCTTCCGTAAAGTCTCCAGTTGCTTTTAACTTAGTATAAGCATCGGCTTTAAGGTTTGCAGTAGTTGCTTTAGTACCTTCATTTTCTTGTAGACACTCAATGTGTGAATAGTCCTGTTCGATAAACTCACCTTTTTCAGTTAACCCTAAGAACTCAGATAAGCCGTTACAATCTTTATTACTCAATGGAATAACAGCATCTTGATAAGTAGACTTTAGTCCCTCTTTTACATTCTCATAAGTTGATTTACTACCAGAAAACACATTTTCATTTACTCCATAAGCATCTAGTAAGGCTCTTTTGTCTGCGTCTATTTCTTCAAACAACATTAAATCCTTAGTCTTAAAACTTGTTGACTGCCATTTAGTTGGTGTACTATGTATTCTAACTTTAGCTTGTCCCTTTCTTATTCCGTGACTTTTAGAGTATTGTTTTTCTATATCTAACCTTTGTTCGGGTGTCATTGGAATTGTTCCCATAGTATCTTTATTGTCTCCACTAATAAAACCTAAAGCTCCGTGTTCATCCATTATAACGTTCCTAAAAGCATAAGATAAACGAATATTAGATATAGGTCTTTGCAATGCTTCAAAAGGAGATACGCCTACTAAAGGGTCTACTGAATTAGCGCTTTTAATATGTAATATTTCAGAAGGTTTAAATATATCATTTGCATAGCCATCATTTAACAACTCATAGCTAGTTATTATCTTATCAATATCTGTTTGCTTCCAAATCTTACCAGTTCTATTGATAATCATTTTATTAGGTGCTAAGTTCCAAAGAGCTGAAGGCACCTCTGTAAGTCTTGAACCTTTTAATGCGTTAGTGTAATCATTTCCATAAATCAATTGATTAACCGTTCTGTTAATTTGCCATATTTCACTAGATTGTAAAACATTAGGATTGTTTAATAATTTTACATAGTCAGAATCTAATACCTCTTCTTTTTCTCCTTTAGAATTTAATCTATAGTGTTTAAATATTCCGTTAGTTCTTAAAGTTGCTATCTTATTGATTATAGCAAATAGCTCTGGAGTAGTTTTGTAAAGTTCAAATTCAGCACCGCCAACATTTACCCATGTTGCAGATTTTTGCAAGTTTACTGGTGGTGAATAGGGAAAAGGAGTATCTGTATATTTTGAATCACCTCTTAATGATGGGAATAACGAATCTAAAACGTTTGAAAAAATTGTCATAAAGTTGAATTATTTATCCAAATGTAAGTATATTTACATAAATTATTATACATTTGATAATATTTACTATGGAAAATAAGAAAAAATTGACTAGCGATGAGATAAATGCTATTAAAACTGCTAATAAATCTAAGCTTAAAACGGCAGTAACAAACGAAATTATAAAAAAATGATAGTAACTAAAGATTTTATTGGAAAAGAATTTGAAAGTAAAGAGTCTTTACATAAAGCTTTAAGAGAAAATAAAAAGTCTTTGAAGTCTACTAAGATTATATCAGTTAAAAATGCTGATGCAGTTTATAATAAGTTACAAAGTAGTAAATCAATAGCTAATAAAGCTAATCAATCAATAGAAGATATAAAGGAAATTACTGTTAAGTTTGTTGTTAACTCTTGCGGTTGGTATGATTCACATGGAGATGTTCACTTAAAAGGATGTTGGAATCAAACAGTAAAAAATAATCCTAGATTTATACATTTACAAGAGCATAAAGCAATATTTGATAATGTAATTAGCTACAATTCAACTCCTAGTGTTGAAGAGATAGAAATACAAGGTAATAAGGTTGAAGCTTTAGTTGCTACTTCAGTTATAGAGAAGGAGGTTAATAAATCAATGTTTGATAGGTATGCAAAAGGTCAAATAAAAGAGCATTCTGTTGGAATGAGATATATTTGGGATAAACTTTATTTATGTATAGACTCTAACCATGAAGATGATAAAGAGGAAAAAGCTAACTACGATAAATACATTGACCAAGTAATCAACAAAGAAGATGTAGAAGCAACTGGTTATTTTTGGGCGGTAGGAGAAGCAAAAGCTTTAGAAGGTTCTGCTGTTGTATTTGGTAGCAACTCGCAGACTCCAGTATTAAACATAGAAGAAACAAAAGAATTTGAGCCGTTAGAAAACACTCAAACAAACGAGCCGTCAAACGACACTCAAAAAAATAACATACATTTATTCATTTAAAAAACTAAAAAATGTTCAAAAAGAAAACATTAAAAGAGGTGGTAGCAATGAAGCTTGAAGAGCAAGAGGCTTACCAAATCGCAAAAGAAGCTCACGAGGCTGAATTAAGAAAGGGAGAAATTGAGGAAGCAATTGCTAAAGCTCAAGAAAACAACGTCTCTAAAGAAGAGATAACTAAGCTAAATACTGAGTTAAAAGAGCATTTAGATGAGATTGAAAGAATCTCTTTAGTTGTTAAAGGTAATTCTGAAGGAGGAAAGCCAATGCCTAATGCATTAAAGCAGTTTATTACTGATAACTCAGAGGTTTTAAAGAATATTAAAGCTAATAAGACTAACGCTAAAGCTTTTGATATTACATTAAAAGGTTCACAAGTTGCCCCTGATATTGTTGGGCGTGATGCTTATGCTCAGATAGAAGCTGGAACTATTAGAAAGCCAGTTAGAAGCACGGCTATTTTACCGTTGTTTAGACGTAAACCTGTGTCTACTGAGTACTTCAAGTATAGAGAAGAGAATGTTGTAACGCGTGACGCTAAATTTGTTGTTGCTTGTGCTACTTCTACTCATACAACCAAAAAGACTTGGGAAGTTAAGACTGTAGAAATGGCGAAAATTCGTGATATTATAGACGCATGTATCGACATGTTGGATGATTACACATGGGTTGAAGCTGAATTAAAAGAGTTGATTAATGAGTCTATTAAGTTAAAAGCTGATTACGAATTATTACTTGGAACTGGAACTGGAGCAACTGATATGTTAAGTATTAATACTATTGCTTCTGAGTTCAATCCAGCTAATGTTTTAGCTCCTTTTGTAGGTGCTTTTCAAGACGCTAACTTAGAGCAATTAGTTGATGCTATGGGTGCGCAAATATCTGTTTTTGGAGAGCAAAACTCTTGGATGGCTGGCACTGTAGTTATGAACTTTACAGATTTTGTTAAATACAGAAACTTAAAAGATGCTAACGGAAATAAATTAATCCAAACTATGAGCGATAGTATTGCTACAATTGCTGGTATGGAGGTAATTACTTCACCTATAGTTGCACCTAATACTTTATATGTGTTTGATAAAAATCAAGGTGAAATTTTAGACAGACAAAGTATATCTGTCAAAACATCTTTTGAAAATAAAGATAACATTGAGCATGAAACTGTAACGTTTGTAGCTATGGAAAGAATACAATTCCATGTGCCTACAATTAAGCGTGATGCTTTTATGAAGTGTTCGGATGTTGCAACTGCAATAACTACAATAACTGCACCTTAATTAACGTAACCGCTGAATTACTAATTAACCGCTTTGATAGAAATATTAGAGCGGTTATATAACTTAAAAAAATGGCTAAGAAAAAGGAAGTAAAAAAAGTTGTTAAATTGAATAACAATAAAAAGACTGTAGAGGTTGAATTTTTAGAAGATAATTTACACTTTAAAAAAGGTGATAAGTCTTTTACATCTTCATTAAACGCACAGCAATTAGTTAACCTAAAAAAAGCTAAAATAGTATAATGAGTATATTAACCCCTTCTGATTTTGTTGGTAGATTCTTGATTACTAAGAACGCTAATAATGTAACCAATATTCAAACTGTTATTGATGAAACAGAGTTTTCAATAATGAATGAATTATTAGGAGCTGAGTTGTACGCATTGTATTTAGTTGGAGTAACTGCAAGCGACCCAATCTATTTAAAGCTTAGAGATAAGTTTTTTGAGTCTGACAGTTGCGGTAGACATATAAAGTCTTTAGGAGTTGTTAGAATGTTGTTAGGGTTTACTTATTTCGATTATTACCAAACTGATGGGATTACAGCTTCATTAAATGGGCAACAATCTACATTATCAGAGAATAGCGAGAAAGTTTCAGTTATTATGGCTAACAATCAAATATATAATGATTCTGTATATACTTTTATTAATATACAATCTTATATTAGAGAGAATTTAGAAGTGTACCCAACATTCAAAGGTATTAAAGGAAAACTATTAGCAAATTAATCAAATGTCAAAGCCTAAAAACATAGACGATATCATACATGATGAAGTTCAATTAAATATTGACACTTCTATTGTTGTTTCTTCGGTAACTGCCCCTTACCAAATAGATTCAGACTGGTATCAAGATGTTGTGTTTTGTGATGATAAATGGGCTTCTTTGTTTAGTGAGGTAAACAGAGGTGTAGATGTTTTTAAAATAGCTGAAAAGCTACCAGACAACGTGTATAAACTTCTTTTACCTACTCCTAGTACTATTATTGCAGTTGGTGAAAAGTTAAATGTAGAAAACTTCTACTACTTTAGAGGGACTAAAAGAGCTACTAATACCGAATGGTTGCAATTTAGCGATGATGAAAGAAATAAACTTCCTATGACATGGCTATCATTTACTCCATTAGTTAAACAAACGTTCTTAAATGATGATTTAAACCCTTTAGAGAGAGAATCAGACATTAGAATGTTCTTTGCTTGTAGTGCTGACTTTGCAAACGATACGACTAAGCAGTTTTTAAATAAAAACATTATACCATTAAACTCAATGCTACATGAATTTATAAACGCTATTAAAAGAAATAAGATGGCGTTTATGAGTGATGACATGCCTTTTGATACTTACGAGTTCCCGAAATTTGGACAAGAAGGTACAAACGGCACTATAGCAAACATAATAGATAGTAAACTTTCAGCGGTTGAACTTAGGTTGACATTGCCTATTAATAAAATGTACGATTGTAATTGTTAAATAAAAATAAAAAATAAATAAAATGGCAGAATTATGCGATTGTTCAGAAAAGGGTATTAGCTCTTTAAGACAAGAAAAAGACTGTAAGAAAGTCTTACAAAAGGTTGTTGCACCTATGCCCATCCAAAGAAAGGACGGAGGTATAAAAGCGAGTATTGATGTATCAACGGTTCCAGTTCCTGAGTCTCTTTTTCAAGGAATGTTTTTAGAACCTGACTCTGGTAAAAGGTTGCATGTTATTTACGACATAAAGAACACGGCATTTGAACCTCAAGACGGTGTTACCGTAGATTGGGAAGATGGTACAAGCTCTACTGTTAGAGATGGTAATTTGCAAATGACTTTTATCGTTGCAGAAACTAATCCTATTTTCAACGGAAATGTAAAAGATTTAGATTGTAAAAATCCTGATACTTTCCTTTATTTAGCTGATGGATCAATTGTTGGTTATGCTGATAGAAACGAAATAGCTTCAGACCAAAAGGTATATCCTTTGCCAGTTCAAAAATGGACTACTGTAGTAACTCCTATTAAATCAGATACTGGTGTTCCTCAAGTTGCTGTAACAATAGATTTTCCAAACTCTATGAGTTATAAAAATTGGGTTGTTATTGCTCCAGACGAACACGATTTCGATATTAGCGAAAACTACGAAGCAAAAGGAGCTTTATTAGTTCAAGGAACTGCACCAACTACAGCAACTTCTTTAGAAGTTAAGGCAACTTTATACGGATATGGAATCTTAGGTAATAGCTCTTTAATTAATGGGCTTACAATTGCTGATTTCCTTATTGATAATAATGGAACGCCTGTAACTGTATTAACGGCTACAGCTTCAGCTACTGGATATGTATTAACTTTCGCTTCTCAAACGAGTGGAGATACTTTAATCACAAACCTTGCGCCAGCTAGTGGTTATGTATCTGATAAAGTTACTACTTTAGTACCTTAATGAGAGTTGTTTACAACCTTGAAGCGTTAAAGAAATTATCTAACGAAGAACTGGAAAAGATTTTCACAGAGAAAACTAATCCAAGTCTTAAATCGGTGCTAAGTAAGATAAAAAGAAAAGCGACTAAAAAGGCTAAAAAGGAAGAAAAGTAAAATTAAAGGGTAGGCGTAAAGTTTACCCTTTTTTTGTATCTTTGAAATTATGGCTAAAGGCTTGCTAAATACTAAATTAGGTTTATTTGTTGCTAAAATATCAAAACTAAAAGTTAAAGATGTTGAGAAAGTGGCTTATAGCAGTAGTGTATTGGAGCAAATGGCAGATTTAAACACAGACGAACAGCTATATAATAAAGGTGTTTTAGCTGACGGAAGTAAGACACCAGACTATTCATCTGTTACAGTTGCTTTTAAAAGAGCAGAAAATAAACGTTATGACCACATGACTTTTAAAGATACTGGGGAAATGTACGACAGTGTTAAATACTATTTTAATGGTCAGTTAAAAGCTCGTTGGGTAGATAAGTACGAATTAGAATCTAATTATGGTAAAATAATAGGATTAACAAAAGAATCAATAGCGTTTATTCAGCCAGAGATATCGGAAAATATACGAGACTTAATACTAAGTAAAAGATGAGATTATTCAAGAAAAAGAAAAAAAAGGAAAAGATAGGCAACTATACTTGGGACAACATAGTATTAGAAAAGTTTATTAAAGCTAGTAAAGGGGACTTGTCTCATGTTTCTACTGATGGCGTTATAAATAATGACACTATTTCTGCATGGTTTAAAATTCAAGATGAATATGTACTAACAATGGACTCTGAAACTATCGAAATAAAGAAGTTTAAGAAGGTTTGTTTTAAATACGCTACAAAACTTCGTGAATACTTGTTAAATCCTAAAGAGGGAAGTCGATTAAATACTGAGGTAAATCAGTTATTCATGGAGAAAACAAAATTAGCTAAAGAATTATTTAGTGAAGAATCTGTAAAATGGGACGAAATAATCGCTAAAACTAGTATTGGAATAGGAGGAGCTAGAATAATAGCTACAGAAATAACTGCAAAGGAGTTTTTTAATTATATAAAAGTATTGTAATGGCTGAACAACCAATTGATAAGAATCAAATCATAAAAGATGGTACGATTGAAGATGTAATAAAGCAATTTAAAGACTGGGAAAATCAGTTGAAAAAGAACAATAAAGCTTTATTGGAATTAGCTAAGAATACAGAGATTAAGCCAGTTATAAATACTGAAGATTTCGCTAAATTATTGGCTAAAGTTGAAAAGCTAGAAACTTTATATAAGAAACAATCTGAAAACACCAAGCAGTTAACTACAATAGAACGTGAGCGTTTAAAACTTATTAAAGCAACTGAAACGGCAGAAGCTAAAAAGATAATCGCGATAAATAAAGAAAACAAAGCTTTAATTGAGTTACAACAAGAAACTAACAAAGCTAATAAAGCTCAAAGAGATGCAATAAAAACTAGTGAACGTCAAAAAAACGCTTATACTAAACTTTCAGATGAGACTTTAAAATTAAAGAATGAATCAAAAAGACTAGGGGCTGAAATGTTGGCTCTTGAGGATAAAGGTCAAAAGAACTCAATAGCATGGAATAAACTGTCTAAAGCTTACGATAAAGTAACTAGGAGTGCTCAATTAGGGGATGCTAGGTTGAAAAGATTGGATAAAACAACAGGTGACACTTTTAGAAATGTAGGTAATTATACAGAACGTCTAAAGCTTAGATTCAGGGATTTAGGTAGTCAGGTTGGTATAACTTTTGGAATAATGGGTGCTTTTAGAGTTGTTAAAAGTGCTGTTAATTCCGTTAGAGAGTTTGAGCTTCAAAATGCAACCTTAGCGGGTGTTTTGAATAAAACTAGAGTAGAAACACTACGCCTTACAGCTAGTCAGATAAAATACGGTAGTTCAACACAGTTTACAGCTAAACAAGTAGGTGAGTTACAAACAGCTTACGCTAGAATTGGTTTTACACAAACTCAAATACTTGGAGCTACAAAAAATACATTAGATTTAGCAACAGCTTTAGATGCTGGACTAGGTGAATCCGCTGAACTTGTAGGTTCTACAATGAAGTCTTTTAATTTAACTGTTAATGATACTGATAATATAGTTAATTCACTTACTAGAAGTACGCAAAAATCAAAGCTAGATTTTCAAGCATTAAAAGAATCTCTTTCTTTTGTAGCTCCAACTGCAAAAACATTAAATATATCTTTAGAGGAAACTTTAGGTTTATTAGGTGTTTTAACTGATAACGGAATAAAAGCTAGTAGGTCAGGACGTTTATTATCTAGTTCTTTCTTAAAGCTAGCAGAAGAAGGAAAAACGTTAGAATTTGGATTAAATCAAATAACAAAAGCACAAGAAGAAGGGAAAACAGCCTTAGAAGTTGCTTCAGTAGCTTCTGAAACATTTGGTAAAGAATCAGCTACACTAGGGATAATACTAGCAGACAATAGAGATAAAGTAAAAGAATTAACTAAAGAGATAGAAAACAACGGAAACGCTGCGAAAGATTTAGCTAATGAAAAGTTAAAGACATTAGATGGAGCAATTAAACTATTGACTTCCGCATGGGATGGGTTTATATTAAAGCTAAACGACTCCACACAAGGCGGTAATGCTCTTAGCGCTGTAATAGTATTCTTAGCTAAGAACTTGGAAACTTTAATAAAAGTACTAGGAATTACTATATCTACTTTAGCTTCTTATGCTATAGGCACTAAAATAAATGCAGTATTAACAACGGCTTGGACTGCAGCAACAAAAGCCTCAACAATAGCTCAAAGAATACAGACTACAGCCGTATTACTAGGGTCTAAAGCTGTTAAAGCGTTTAATTTAGCTATGAAGGCAAATCCTTTAGGTTTAATTATTGCTCTTTTAGCTTTGGCTACTTCTGCTTATTATGCGTTTAGCGATTCAGTAGATATATCTATAGAAGCTCAAGAAAAGTTTAACAAATCTAGGGAAGAGTCTTTAGAAGTTCAAAGAGATGTTAATTCACAAGAAAAAAAGCTTTTAGAAGATAGGTTCGATTTGCTAGGAAAGGATGCAGAAAAAAGAAAAACATTAGGAGAAGATTCTAATAAGGTAGATATAGATTTGCTTAAGAAGAAAAAGCAAATAATAAAAGAAGAAAGAGAAGCTTTAAAAAAACAAATTGACGACCAAAATAAAATAAGGTCAGGACAGTTGATAATTGAAGACGAACAAGGTATACAAGCTCCAGTTAGTGAAGCTAGAATACAAGGAACTATAGAAGGTTTAAACGAAAGGGAATTAGCTTTGGATAAAGCTATTAAAGAAAGTGAAAGAAAAGCTGAGTTATCAAACATAAAGTTAACCAAATCACAACAAGCAGAAGCTGTAAAAAGAGAGAAGAATTTACAATCATTCCTTAGAAGAACTGAAGATTTAAGAATACAAGCTTTAAAAGATGATGAAGAAAGAGAAGTACAAGCTACAAATACAAAATTTGATAGAGAGCTAAAAGCTATAAAAGGAAATACTGAAATAGAAAACAACTTAAGAATACAATTAGAAATAAATTTACAGTTAGAACTATCTGAGATTAGAGATAAATTTAGACTAAAAGAAGCTGAAGAAAAGCAAAAGGTATATGATGATGATGTAAGAAGACAAGAAGCTTTAAATAAAGAGTTAAAAACTTCTATTCAAAAACAAGAAGCTGACGACGCTAGAGCTTTAATAGCTGAAAGAAAATCACAAAGAAAAGCGGAGGAAATAGAAAGAAAACAAGAAGCTGAAAAACTAAAGGAAACTTACACAAATGTTTTAAATACTGTTTCTAGCACTTTTACAACTCTAAACTCTATGATTAGCGACTCAATAGATACAGCTATTGAAGGACAAAATAGATTAATAGCTAATTCACAAAGAACTATTGATTTAATAAAGCAATCTGCAATAGCTGGTAATGAACAAGCAAAAGAATCTATATTAGCAGAAGAAAAAGCAATTGAAGAAAGTCAAAAGAGAATTGAAAAAGCTCAAAAGAGAAAGCAGAGAATGGAATTGATAAGCACAGGTATAAACACTTTCAATCAAAAAGTAGCTTCTGGACAAGGTGGATTACAAGCTTTAGGAGAAACTGGCGCACAAATGGCTGGGCTTATAGGCCTTTTAAACGCCTTACCTTCGTTCTTTATTGGTGCTGATAGATTAAGCTCTGACGGTGCTCCTATAGATAATAAAGGAGGTTTTCTAGCAATTAATCATCCAGACGAAAGAATAGTTCCAGCTTCTAAGAATAAAATAATAGGTTTTGACACTTCAAACGAAAAGTTAGCTAACATTATGAGTTACTATAACAAAGGATTGTTAGTTCCAGCTGGACAAGTTGGAGTTATGCAAGTTCAAAACGATAATTCAGAAGTATTAAAAAGTATTGAAAATGGATTTTCAAAAATAAATAATTACAATATGTCAGTAGAGGAATTATTCGGGCAAATATCTGTTATTGTAGAACAGAAGAAGAACGGAAACATTCACAGGTCAAAAAAAACCTTTAGATAATGATAAATAGAATTAAGCATTTTATTAATGGAGTTGAATTTGTACCAACTAACAAAGATACATTTTCTTTATCTGCTGTATTCCCTGACGAGTTCGGAGAGTGGGAGAACAGTTTTACAACTAGTAGTAAGGTTGTTTTACCAGAAGAAGGATATAACGAGTTAATGAGACATTTAAACGATGTAGGAGTTCAGCAAATGCCTTCATACAACATAAAAATAGACGATCAGAATAATAACTACTTTGCTGATTTGTATCAAGGTGTAAAAATAAGAGGTTCTTTAGCTGAAGTAACAATAAAAGCTTTAGAAGAAAAAGACAATATTAAAACTTCTATAGATACTTTAACTTTTGAATATCTAAAGCAAAACGGAGATATAAACGACTCTCATTTTGTTAATATACCTTACGCTGTCATACCTGATGATATAGGCATTAAAATAATAGGTATATCTAGCACAATATTCACATTGACTAATGAAGCCATTAACAGAACTGAGAAACTAAGAACAAGAATAGCTGATTTGATTGGAGCTACTTCTTCAATACCTCCAAGTACAGGTATGATAATTAGGTTTAGTTTGTTAGTTGCTTTAGATATAGCTGTATTAGTTCTATTAACTATAGCTATAAAAAACTTAGTTACTAGAGTTTTTGAGTTGCTACATCCGCCTTTAAGGAACTTTAAAGCAATGACTGTTGACACTTTGCTTAATGTATCTTTAGCTAAGTTTAACATACAGTATCAAAGTAGTTTAAAAGATGAGTTTAAGAAACTAACTGTTCTTCCTGTTCCGATAGATTACCAAAATAAAAAGTTTTTTCAACTATTATTAAATGAAGATGAAAGGATTTTAAATAGAGGTTATCCTACCGCTTCGGATACTATACCGACTTGTGGAATATTAATAACAGAACTTTGTAAAATGTTTAATATTAGACCTAGAATAGGAGGTGGAATATTGACTTTAGAACCTAAACAAACCTCTACAGATATACACGCTACAAATCTTGATTTAAACTTTAATTCGCAATCTGAAAAAGAGACTGAAATAACGCTTGATATGTCAAGGATTTGGAATACTAAAATATTAAGTTATACAAATGATTCAAGCGATAAAATGCTTTTCGACAATCCTCAAGGCTTGAGGGTTGAATACAAAAGTGTGCCAGATGGAGTTATTGAAGATGACTTAACTATAATTAAAGGCTTTGATGATAATAGAATAAATTTTGCATTAGGAACTATAAAAGAAGGTACAAAGATTGAAGAGTTTTTAAAAAGGTTAGCTAAAGTTTCGGACAAATTACTTGGAACTTCTTATCAATCTCAATTAGACGAAAGAATAGGTATATTGGCAATATCTCAAGAACAATTTGTTGTAACTAAATTACTTTATCAAGTTGGAGGTAGGCAGACTAGCAATTATTTATCTAAAATAGGTGCAAACTCATTGTATTCAAATTATCATTTAATAGATAGCTCTAAAAACAATTTAAGTATTGAAACGTTAGAAACACCAGTGAGAATGAACAACGAGAAGTTTTTATCTATTATACAAAATAATTTAGTAAATTTGGAAGGTAAAGAGGTGGAGGTTATAGGAATGGAGTATTTTCCAGAAAGTTCTAGCGCAAATATAGATTATAGAGAAGCTAAAACAGAATGGTCTGAAAACATAAAAAGTATAAAAGTATATGAAGAATGATGTTATAAACAGTTTACAAAAGTCTTTAGAAATGTTAGATGTAAGTATGGAAACAGCTTTAAAGACAATACCATTAATAAAAGACGTTGACCCTTCTATTTCTAAAGATATTCAAAACTTAGTTAACCTATCTAAAAGCAATAATAGTAGTAGTGTAGAAGCTGTAGTAAATAGCATTATTAAGAAGAACGAAAACAAATTAAAAGACTTAGACAATGTTACAGGTAGTAAATAGAAGTTATAAAGACCACTTAGGAAGAACTATAATAGGCTCTATGCCTATAGCGAATCAAGGAGATAAAGGAACTTATGAAGTAGATTACGAGGTTTATTTCGGCACTAACTTATCTTTTGACTTGTCAATATCTGTATCTGACAATAGTAACATACTTACTTTAAATGGCTTAACATGGGCTGAATTAGGGGTTGCTTCTGGTGACGTGGTAAATGTATTTAGTGCATTATCCAACATAGATAATACTAATCAAATAACTGGAACTTTTACCGTTAATATAACATCTGGTAATGAAGCGATAACTGCAACAACCTTTGGTTTTTCTGATGTACTAGTGTCTGGTGAACTTTACGTTGATAAAGCTCCAGAAGCAATAAGAACAAATATAAATTTAATTCCCAATACTCAAAGCTCAGGCATAGAAAGTTTAATTGATGCAACTAGTATAACGCTTCAAGAAAATGACATATCAGCAATGACAGTTGGGTCTACTTTACCTTTAAATTTAGTAGGTAATAAGAGCGGAGGAGGGATTATAGACTATACAATAACTAGAATTGAAGACACTAAGTCTGGAAGAGCTAGAAACTACACTATAGAAATTAGCTTTTACTGGTGGTTGTATTTATCGAATTTCGAAAACTATTCTTTTGACGTGGATTGTGTAACTCCATATATAGAGACTTCTTTCTTTAGGATATGGAATAATCCAGCTGTAGTTTTATCTGATGGTTTTAAACCTTCTGGAGATGGTAATTCTGGATTTAGAGATGAGAACTTTAACCAAAACCCTAATAATTTTGAAGTAACTTCTGTAGAATGGAACGACGGAACTAATGTAATTGATGGATTTGACTATTCAAAACAAAGCTTTTTTAAAATAGATATACAAACTTTGATTGGAAATGGATTTGGAAGTGATGTTGGTTTAATATTCTTTAACGACATAAGTAATAGCGATAAGTATTCAGCATCTCAAAACAATAACAAAGGTGATTATTCACACTTACAACATACTACATTTGCTGAGAACGCTAACATACCCACAACATCAACAATAATAAACTTTGACAGCTTTATAGGTGATAATGGAGAGAAAGTAACAATAAATGTAGAAGCTTCTATTTCTGGAAGTACTTTAACTTTAGAAGGAGATACAACACCTAATCAACCATTTATAGATAAGTTTTCAGATACAACTAACTTAGATAACGTTTTTTGTTTGCTAGCTAGAGTAGAAAGCTCTACTTTCTCAGCTTCTAACTACTCAGATACTGTTAATCTTTTATCTTGGAGGGGTGAAGCTAAAAAATACTTGCCAATTTTAGGGGAATATTTCGACGTTACAACATTAAACGACCATGCAAACAATTTAATACATACTTATTTATAATGACTAACTATATAATATTTAGATTATCTGATGGGGTTCAACAAAATATTTCTTTTGATGGAACATTAGATGTTAACGGCGTTTACAAATTTCATGAATTAGATTGTGATTGTTATGGAATTTCAGAGATAGGAGGAACTGGCGCTCTAGTTGTTACAATAAGATACTCATATACTTCTGGTAATCAAACAGAAAACGGGATTGAATGTTTAGCAGACACAGCACCTTGTATAGACTTTGCAAAAGACTTGATTATTGAAGATGATGTTAATCTTCATATGTACAAGAAAATGAACGCAAATGAGATTATAAACAATATAAAGACATCGGTTGTTATTTCTGATGGTATAGATACTTATACTTTATATTCGTATAATATTCCAACTCCTAACACTTATATAGGTGGATATTTAGTTTATAACGCTGTTATTGATATGGATTGGATAAACTTCTTCCCTAGTGGCGCAATAAACAATAAAGCAGTTATAAATACAGTAGGAGATAATTTAGAATTATTATTACCTAACTTAATAAATTGGAGATACTTTCAAACATTACCGCAATTAACATCTATTTTTGGAGTTAACGCAACTAATAATTGGAGATGGTATGAGCAAAACGGATGGAATATATACCAAAGGGTTGAAGTTGAAACTCCAGATGGAAACTATGTAAATAATTACGCTTTTTCAATAAGAGATTACGACGACAACGATAAAATTAATTGGACTTGGGAGTTTTATAAATTATCCGATAACACGCCGTTAACTGTTCCTGTAGCTGGTGAGCTTGTAAAAGTTGTAGTAAAGGGAGATATGCCTTTGAACACAACTATAGATATTGACTATGCAACTGTAACGGTTGAAAACTTTGAAAACAGTAATAGATACTTAATATCTTCTTTTTACGACCAATTAGGACAACCTCAAAGCCCTCTTTTACCATTTGATACTAATACAAAGTTATTTTTAAATAATATAACTGGAGCAAACAAATCTTTTGAGCTGACTTGTGTTTTAGACCCTTCTAAGCTTACTAATGGGGATAATATAAAGTTAACAGCTAGATGCTTTGAAAGCACTGGAGAATATTCAGAAAGAAGTAAAAAAGAATTTCCAGTACCTTCTTTACCTACTCCAAAATTAGAGGATGAATTTAAGTCAGATTGTTGCGAATGTTTGCCAGAGTTAAAGTTAGCATCTTACTTATTAGATGATATAATTTATAACGATATTACAGGAGTTGCCCACAAAAATCAAAGTGATACAGATACTTGCGAATTTAAAATATACAAAGGTAGTGAGCTTTTAGAAAATAACGGTGTAGACTTTTCTTCTGGATTTCCTAACGATAGTAACGTTTCGGCTTTTGTTTACAACTGGAGGCACTACTTAGTTAATAAAGGTGTGGGATGTTATCATATAAAAAAGGTGTTTACAGTAGCTGGTATAGAAATAACTGAAGATATAGGAGTTTACAACTTAGAGGAATACACTTCTGAAAATGCCGAGGGTTCTGTTAGGGTTCTTTATCAAAATAATTTTGAAACTCTTTACAACGAATCAATAATAAATTATGCTGATAGTGGTTTCGAGGATTCTTATAGGTTTAGAGGTATGTTTGGGCAATGGCAACCTAATGTATTTAGCGAGTCTAATTTTACGGTAAGAAACGAAAATAGGGTATCGTCTATTAAAAGTAAAGACACTTACATATTGAATCATTTTGATGCAACAGAGTGCCATATTGATAGACTGCATAAGATTGTTTTAAGTGCTTCTGTTTGGAGAATGTCAGACCACAACAGAAGTAACACTTTACAAGCTTTAAAAATTTATGATTGTGTTCTTGACAATGATAATAGAGAGGAAATAAAATACAATGTAGGAAGTAGAGTAACGGGAATAGATGTAATTCTTTCAAAAAGACAACAAAACTCTGTAAGTTTATTTGATGGTTCAATACAACTAGTTCAAGGTGTGACGTGGCATTTCCCTACTGTAACAGGTGAAGTAGTTTGTAAGAAGTCGAAAGTTATAAACTCAAGCGGAAGTTATGACGTTGATGTAAATAGTGGAAGTACTTTAAATCTTCCTAATATTAATTTTACAGATAGCAATGGAGTTGTTTCTAATATTCCTTCTATGGAGGATATAGTAGCCATCCCTTCCGTTCCTGACAGTAGATATAACCCTACAAAAAGCGGTAAGTCTGTTATGGTTGCTGGAGATGATGGAGATACACAAGCAGGTAGAAATGTCGATTATTTAACTTTGGATTTTACAAGTCCATTTGGGAATACTGTTAGGTTTACTAACGATATGGGTGGAGCATGGAACGATAATAGTGACGGAAGTACTCCAGATTATGTAATTGATAATGCTACGAAATTAGGTTATCAAATAACTCACTACTTTGGTATGTTATCAATGGCTGTGTCAAATGCAAGCTCTTTAGTTGTTGGAACTTACAACGATTTTAGAGTTATGAATCTACAAGAATTTGCACCAATAAACAATAACGGAGACGGATTTAGACCTTATACTGTAATTTTTGGAAACCTAACACTATGGGGGTTTAATTGCCAATGGAACTCAACTAATTATATAGCTACAGCATCAAACGGAATACCTCAAGCTGTAAACGTGGCAAACAATAGAAGATTTTTAAACGTGAGAAACCACGTATATTAATAAATAATTTAGTAAATTTGAACAAAACTATCGAAAAATGGCTTGGAACTTATCAATAAAAGGGAATTATTTCTATGCAATAGACACAGAAGACCCATTCACAGTTAACGACTGTCCTAAATCAGAGGTTAGGATAGCAAAATCAAACACATCATCAACATCTTTTAGATTTATCTACAGAGGTTTAGATGTTACAGGTATGAGTAATGTTCCGATGACAGATATAATAGCTGAAAATGGAACGGACTTCACAGACTTAGCTACTTTTGAAGTTTGGAAAAACGAAAATACGGGAAAGTCTGATGCCTCAGCGAATGGGGCAGGTTGGTTTGACTACAATGATTCAGCAACTGCAATAACACCTATTACTATTACTGGAGGTGGTGGTTTTGTAGATTTAACTAATGATGAATTAGGAGGTTTTACAAATAAGGATTACCCTCCTTTTGGAATTGCTGACGTTTACGATGCTGATAACAATAGATTTGACTGGAGTGAATTAAAACTAGGTGACACCGTAGATATACGTTTAGATTTAGAGGTTACTACAGTTAGTACAAATACAGAAATAGACGTGTTTTTACTTATGGCTGATGGCGACGGAAGTTATCAAATACCTTTTGTGGCTGAGCAGAATTATAAAACAGCTGGAACTTATAATGTAAATAGATACAACGGTGTTTATATGGGTGATTCTAATACTTTAGATAACTTTGCAAGGTTTCAAATGAAATCAGATAAAACATGTGATGTAGTAGTTCGTGGATGGTATTGCAAAGTAACACAACGATAGTAAATTATTAACTTTGAACAAATAAACAAACAAAAATGGCAAAAATAACTATTACAGCTGTTATCTCATTAGATGATAATACTGAAAAGACATCAGAAATAATCTTTGACAACGTAGATGAGGGGACAAATACGACGTTTGGATTAGAGTATGTTTGCGCTAGTGAAGGAGGACCTTTAGTCCATCCAAATGAACCGCCTTCATGGTAAAATTATCAGTCATACTCATTTTATTAATGTGTATGCTTAATTTGATTCCCCCACTATTTGCAGATTCAGGAGCTTTTGATGTTTTATATTTAGAAACAAATGAATGTGGATTAACAAAGGTTAAACATGGACTATATTTTAAAGATGTGTATTACACTATACTTCATCTAACATTAGGATTTATAGGCGTCTCGTTACCTTTTATGGTTCCTAATATTCCTAAGCACTTTAAAGTTATAAGTATTATGATAGGAGCTTGGTTTGTTGCTGGATTAACTTATGGATTAATAAAAATGTCAGTAAGTAGTGAAATTATAGATAATTCAAAACCTAGTATAATTTATTTAAAAGTGCTTATTATGTTTACTATAACGGCAGTTTTTACATTTTTAAACTCAATATGGACACAAGAGAGCAAGAGCTAATAAAGGTAATAGAAGAAGCAAGTAAGGGTAATTGGTATCCAGCTTTAATAGTTGGTGGTCTTTTCACCTTATTGTTTGTATTGTCAGGATATGTTATTAAATTAGTTTTAAAAGCTAACGAAGACAAACACAATGATACTTATAAGCTGTTAAGTGAATTAACTAAATCTCATGGAGAAATAGCAGAGTCTCAAAAGAAAACAGATATAGTTATTGCTCAGTTAAAAATAATGGTTGAATATCATGAAAAGAGATTAGAGAAATGAAAATAATAAACGACACATTAAAGAATAGTAATGGTGATTATAGTAGAAAATCTTTAACTACTTTAGTTTCTTTTGCTAATTCTATTTTGATGGGTTGGTATATAATTTTACAACCAGAAGTTAATAACTCAGCTTTAACCGTTTGTTTAGGATTCCTTGGTCTTGGAGGTGGTACATTAGCACTTACTGTAATAGATAAGATTAAAAATAAGACTACTAATGAAAATTGATTTAAACACCATATTAATAATTGCGGGATTTGTAGTATTAATGTTGTTTGGTCAATCGGACAATAGCGATATCAATTCGTCTATAAAAGTTTTAAATAATAAATTAGATTCTTTAGACAATAAATTGATAGATTTAAATACTGATAGTTTAGAAAATAACATTAATATACTTAAGCATGAGATCGAAATATTTACTATTGATTCTATTGATTACATTAAAGATAGGGATAGCTTACGGGCAAAATACAACCCAAGATAGTTGTATATGCTATACTTTAAAGCAAGATAAAAGAAGTCTTGAATGTTTTATTAATAGCGAAAAGAAAGACACTGTAATAAATAATCAATCAAAGGTTATAGAGAGGTCAAAACAACGTGAAGAAATCAAAGACGAAAAAATATCTATTCAGGAACAGATAATACACAATCAAGAAACCAAGATAAAAAGAAAGAACAAAAACATAATTAAAATGACGTTGATAGCTTTGGGGGTTGGAGTTGTTGCAATATTAAAATAGTAGTAATTGGTTTAAATCGACACCAACATTAAAAAAAAGTTGTTCCTTGCTACTTACGGTGGGGCTTATTTAAAATAATTTATTATGAGAGAACCAAAATATTTAGCGATACATTGTACAGCTACTAGAATTGACCAAGATGTTTCAATTGAAAGAGTAAAGAAATGGCATTTAAAAAGAGGGTGGTCAGATGTTGGTTATCATTACTATGTTAGAAAAGATGGGTCTTTAGAACTTGGAAGAGATAGGGATAATGATGGGGATATATGGGAGGAAGTAGGAGCGCATGTAAAAGGCTTTAATATAGATTCTATATCAATGTGCTACGAAGGAGGTTTAGATGCTAACGGAGAAGATTCAGACACTAGAACACCAGAACAAATGCTAACGATGGAAGCTGTAGTGAAAATAATAACAAGCCAATTTAAGGGTATAGAAACAAAAGGGCATAGAGATTTTCCTAATGTTAAAAAGAGTTGCCCTAATTTTGACGTAAAAGAATGGTTAAATACTTTTTTACACAAATAAAATAACTATATTGCAAGCTGTTACATGAAGGTAGTTTACATTACTAACAAGTAGCCTTAAAGCTTTGGTATTTATTTATCAGAGCTTTTTGCATTTTTAAATAAAATAACTATATTAGCAGTCTCAAGGACTCTTGTTCTTTGTTGATTTCATATAATTTTAGCACTCTATTTAACGATAGGGTGTTTTTTTTGCAATAAACTTTAACGTTTCTTTTGTTTATGTAAATAGAATTGTTATCTTTGGGGTAAATAAAAACAAAATATATTATGAAACAACTAAGAAACAACGCATTTAAGAAAGTAATGAACCACTTAAAGGAATTGCCTTTTATAGAGTGGGAGGAAAAGTATTGTGAGATAAACGAAGCTTACAAAGACAATGTAGAGCATACTATTGATAAGTATATATTTTCATTTGATTATTTAATTACTAAAGAAGGTTCTGTTACTATATCTTCAATTATGGTACACAACAATAACAAAGGTTTTGAATATGACACCTTAGATGAACAATGGTGTGAGTTGAAAAAACAAATAGAATCATTATTTAACTTTGAAAAATAAAAGATATTATGGAATTTAAAGGAACAAAAGGAGAGTGGGGAGCTGTATTTTTAGATGATACGTTTATAGAATCTACTACAGGAGATACTGTATGTTTAATGAAAGATAATGGTTTATATCCAAATCATGTTGAAAACGCCAAACTAATAGCATCAGCACCAGAGTTATTGGAAGCTTTGCAAATGGTTACTACTCAATTTGAAGACTTGCTACACAGTTTATACGGTCAAAATATTGACGTTATTGGTTGGCATAAAAATGGAGAAACACAATCTTTTGATTCTTTTATAGATGATAATGATGATGGAGGTTTAGAGAAAGCACAACAAGCAATAAACAAAGCACTAAAATAAAATGACAGAAGAAAAAACAAAGCTTAGAGAAGATATTCAAAAGCTAAAGAAGGAAGGGTTAAAACTTCCAGAGCTAAATAACATGTATAGGAGCTTAGATGGCTTACATTTTTTAATGCTTAGTTCTGACAAGTCTATGAAGGAGTTAAAAGAAAGCGTAGGAACTACTAGACCTAATTGGGACTTAACCTATAAGGGGTGTTACGATAGGTTAAACGAACCTAAGAAACTATTACTAGCAAACGCTCTAGGACTACCATACAAACAAGTAAACGAAGTAATAAAAAGAGATATTGAAAAGCAAAAAAAATAGATTATGAAAATTACAAAAACAATAGAAGCGAAATCTGATCAGTTAAACGCTGATGATTTAATAGTAGGATCAAAAACAATTAAAATAACACAAGTAAAAGTATTAGAGACTGACATGCAACCTATACATATTAGTTTTGAAGGAGACAATAACAAACCTTACAAACCATCGAAAGGGATGCGAAGAGTGTTAGTTCAGTTATTTGGAGACGATTCTGATAATTTTATAGGTAAGAAATTAACTTTATATAGAGATGATAATGTAAAGTTTGGAGGTTCAGAAGTAGGAGGTATTAGAATTAGTCATGCTTCAGGTATTAAGGAGCCTGTTAGAGTTCTCGAGACGATAGGAAGAGGTAAAAGAAGGCCTTTAACTATTGAACCAATTATAAAGAATAAACTAACAGATGTTAAAAAAGCAAAAGAAGCAATAGAAAAAGGATCCTATACTTTTGAGCAAATTAATGATATGTATGAATTAACAGCAGACCAAATTAAAACATTGAAAAAATGAAAGAGTTTAAAATAAGAGCATCGTCAGCAGGAAAGTTACTAACTGCAAAAGGCGCTATATCAAAAGGTGAAACTCCTAGATCTTTAATCAAGGAATGGTTTATATCTCAAATAACAGGTAAAATAAAGTCTATTGAATCAAAATATCTTAGAAGAGGTATAGTAGTTGAAGATTTGGCAATTGAAAGAATATCTAAAACCTTAGGTTTTAGTTTGGTAAAGAATGAAAAGTATTTTGAAAATGACTTTTTTAATGGAACTCCTGATGTTATAACAGAAGACTATATTATTGATGCTAAATCTAGTTGGGATGCTTTTACTTTTCCTTACTTTATGGAAACACCACCATTGTTATATGTAGCTCAATTACAGATTTACATGGAAATAACAGGTGTTAAAAAAGCTAAACTAGCTTATTGTTTAGAGAATGGAACAGATGAGCAGATTAATAAATTACAATGGCAAAAAGCAAGCGCTCAGGGATTAGATGAGCCTACTATTGAAAACTGGGACGAAGCAGAAAAAGATTTAAACTATGATCATTTAGATGATGATTTAAGAATTAAGATATTTGATATAAAATATGACCCTATAATGATTCAAAACTTAAAAGATAGCGTTATATATTGGCGTGAATACATCGAAACAGAATTAAAACCAATGATTAAAAAATAAAAGTTATGAAATTACAATTAACAGTTATAGAAGAAGTTGTAACAAATCACATTATAGATACTGAAGATTATGAGTTTAGCGAAAAGGAAGAAGAAAGAGTTCTACAAGTTGCTGAGTTTATAAACGAAATAAAAAGCGACCCAAGACCTTTTTTAGATGAGTTAGGACATCAAAACGTAAAACATATAATTGAAACTAAAAGCGTTGAAATAACTAATGCCTAACAACCTAATAACCAACATATCCAGAGAGCTAAGACTAAAGATGTTTGCTCTCTGGATTAAAGAGATAGAGAAATGAAAATAACTATTGTAAAGCAACTTAATAACACTTTTAAGGTAGCTTATGATTCTGACTATGATAAGTTAAAAAAAATACCCGTAGGAAAGGAATACGAAGTTGATATTAAAAACAGAAGGAACTATAAATTTCATAAGAAGTTTTTTGCATTAGTTAATTTAGTTTACCAAAATCAAGAACACTACAATAATTTGGAACACTTAAGAAGCGATTTAATTAAAGCTTCTGGATTTTATGAAGAACGTTCTACATTTGATGGTGAAATAGTTACTGAAGCTAAAAGCATAAGTTTTGCAAAGATGGATGAGATAGAGTTTTCAGAGCTTTACAATCGAGTTATAGACACTATAGTAAAATACTTTAACTTTGATAAGCAAGATATTATTGACAACGTAAATCAACATTTTTAAATATGCCAAGATGCAAAGTGTGCCGTGAAAAGTTTGAGCCTAAATTCTTTCTCCAAAAATCCTGTCTCAAGGCTGAATGCATTTTGGAGTATTCTAAGCAAGATAAAGCGAAGAAGTGGAAGATAGAAAAGAAGTTTAGAAAGGAAGCTTTAAAAACAAGGTCAGACCATTTAAACGAGCTTCAAGTAATATTTAACAAATGGATAAGACTTAGGGATAAAGGTAATAACTGTATAAGTTGTAACAAGCCAGCTAAAAAAGAAAACGCTGGACATTATCGAAGTGTTGGAAGTTGTCCAGAATTAAGACTAGAGCCTTTAAACGTTCACTTACAATGCGAATACTGTAATACTTATTTGCATGCCAATTTGATTAACTATAGAATTAATTTAATACATAAGATAGGGTTAAATTCTGTTGAATGGCTAGAAGGAAATCACGAACCAAAGAAATACTCTATAGAAGAAATAAAAGAACTAAAAATATTATACAAACAGAAAATAAAAGAACTATGAAAAACTTTAAAGAATTAAACGAAAACGTTTTAGACTGGGCGAAAGAAAAAGGAATACTTGACAAAGCAACTCCTTTAACTCAATGGGGTAAAACCGAAGAAGAAGTTGCAGAAACAAGAGAAGCTTTATTTTCGCTTCAAAACAACTTACTAACTTATGTTAATAGCAAAGGTCAAGAAAAGAACACTAGAGAAGAAGTTAAAGACGGTTTAGGAGATGTATTTGTGACTTTACTTATAGAATGTAAACTAGTTAATTTAAACCCTTTAGATTGCTTGGAAGAAGCTTATAATATTATCAAAGAAAGAACTGGAGAAATGATTGACGGAACATTTGTGAAAAACGAAAACCAAACCAGCTTACTAGACCAAGAAGGAGTATTAAAATAAATTATTATAAAATAAACTTTTTATATTGCATATATGTAAAATATATTTATATTTGCACTATAGTTGTGTCCGACAATAGCAACTAAAAGAAATTTTAACTAAGCTTCTATAATGAATTAACCGTCGGACGTTAAGGATTTATAGAAGCTTTTTAATTTTATAAATATGAGTAAAAGAATTTATCACCACTATGAGATGTGGGAAGATTATAAATTTGGATTTTACAATAATTGCTCTGGTTTTGAAAAAGAAACTAAAACAAAAAGTGTAATAAATCTATTCAACTGTAAAACAACTACAGAAAAATACATGAGACGTGTAATAAATGAATGGAAGTATTCATGTGAGCACAACTTAACTAATCCATCAATGAATAAAATAGCTTATTTAGGTCAATCAGCTTGTTGTTTGTATGATAATATTCCAAATACAGTTACTATGATTGCATGGAGTTTATTAACTGATGAGGTTAGAGAGAGGTCAAATAAAATAGCCATTAAATTATTAAAAGAATGGGAAGATAACAATAAACAAATACAAACATGCCTAAACATATTTTAAATAACGACGTGTACAAAGAATCTGTAGAGAGAGTTAAATGGACGTTTGACAATTTTAAACAAATTTACGTTTCTTTTAGTGCTGGAAAAGACTCTACTGTAATGCTTCACTTAGCGATAGATGAAGCGAAGAAAAGAAACATGAAAATAGGGTTAATGATAGTAGACCTTGAAGGTCAATACAAATTAACTATAGACCATATTAAGGAAACTATAAAAGAATATGACCAATGGATTGACTTACATTGGATATGTTTACCTTTGCATTTAAGAAATGCTGTTTCTGTTTACGAGCCATTTTGGAAATGTTGGGACGCTGATAAAAAAAAAGAATGGATTAGAGAGTTGCCAGAAAACAGTATAAGTGACCATAGATTTTTCGATTTTTTTACTGATGGTATGGAGTTCGAAGAATTTGTTCCTGAGTTTGGGGAGTGGTATTCAAAAGGAGAGCTAACCGCATGTTTAGTTGGAATTAGAACTGACGAAAGTTTAAATAGATACAGAACAATAGCTAGTGACACTAAAATAAAGTATAAAGATAAATGTTATACAACAAAAGTTACTGATAATGTTTATAACGTTTACCCTATTTATGACTGGAGGACTAGAGATATCTGGATATATCATGCTAAAAATCCAGATAAAAGATATAATAAATTGTATGAATTAATGCATAAAGCAGGATTATCTATTCATCAACAAAGAATATGTCAGCCTTATGGAGATGACCAAAGAAGAGGGTTGTGGTTATTTCATTTAATAGAACCAGAAACATGGGCTAAGGTGGTAGCTAGGGTTAATGGAGCTAATAGCGGTGCTTTATACGTTAATGAAAGCGGTTCTATAACTGGGTACAATAGTATAGCTAAACCAGATAATCACACATGGGAAAGCTTTTCTATGTTGTTTCTAAATAGTGTTCCAGAAATTACTAGAGAACATTTTCTTAATAAAATTTACACTTTCATTAAATGGTGGGAGGAGAGAGGTTATAGTAATGGAATACCTGATGAAGCTCCAACTATTTTAGAATCTAAAAAATTAGTTCCTTCTTGGAAAAGGATATGTAAATCTTTGTTGAGAAATGATTATTGGTGTAAAGGATTAGGCTTTACTCAACATAAAACAAAAGCATATAAAAAATATTTGGAATTGAAAAAGAAACAAAGAGAAGAATCTAAATTTTTAAAAAATGGTATCAGTAACTAAATTAATTGACTTATTAAATAAACCTGCTTTATTAGGATGGGCAAACAAAATAGGATTACAAGGTATTTCTTTAAAAGATTACTCTTGCAAGAGTAAAAATAAAGGCATAATTAAACATAAGCAAGTTGAAGATTATATTACTAAAGGTATAGATTTTCCTGAGTCTTATAGGTTTGATAAGTGTATAGAAGGATTTGAGGTTATAGGTTGTGAAGTAGACGTAAATAATGAAAGGATAGCGGGAAGGATTGACCTTATTCTTAAAAAGAATGGATATATATACATATGTGACTTCAAATCTAATGGAGGTATCTACTTATCTACAAAAATACAACTAAGCACTTATAAGCATTTGTATGGAGCTGATAAAATATGTTTTATTAATTTACACGACTTTAAAATAATAGAAATACAAATAGAAACAAAACACTACTTTAATTTAATAGGTAGGTTATATCAAGTAAACGAAATATTAACCAAAATAAACGAAAGATTATGAATGTAAAAGAAATGATAAAAAAAGAAACTTCTAACATGAGTTTAGATGATAAAGTTAACTATATAAATGAATTAAAAGTGCTACTACATGAAATTAGTCCTTTTAGGTCTGAACCTGTTGATTGTGTTTTATGGGTGAAAAACGATACTGTTGGAGCTAACGACTATAACCCTAATAGTGTAGCTCCTCCAGAAATGGAGCTTCTAAGACTTAGTATATCAAACGATGGATACACTCAACCAATAGTTAGTATGGATAATCTAGATGGAACTAGAGAGGTTATAGATGGTTTTCATAGGAATAGAGTAGGTAAGGAATGTCAGGAAATACAAGGTAGAGTTCATGGGTATCTACCTGTAGTAACGATTAGAGAGTCTCAGAAGGATATTAACAATAGAGTAGCTTCTACAATTAGACATAATAGAGCTAGAGGTAAGCATGGAGTTGATTCTATGAGTGATATTGTTGTTGATTTAAAAAAGAGAAATTGGTCTCCTACTAAAAT
>UEXM01000547.1_pt1 | contig 39069 bp, 32 predicted proteins | sample 1796661 | NCBI WGS metagenome assembly UEXM01 (sample SAMEA4772469, study PRJEB27181) | metagenome | reverse complement strand
GTGGGCCTGTTCATCGCCACGGGCTTGACCTTGAGTATGCTGGGCACCGACGCCGCCGTGTTCGGGGGCAGCTTCCGAATCGACACGCTCAGTATTTGGGCCAAACTTATCCTGTTGCCCGCCACCGTGCTTTCCCTGTTGCTGGCGCGCGTGGATGTGCGAGGCACCGTTCGTGAGGGCACGGTCTACAGTTTGCTGTGCTTTGCCACTTTTGGTGCACTCGTTCTGGCCGGAAGCGGCGATATGATGTTTCTAGTGCTGGGCGTCTTGTTGACCAGCCTAGCCAGCTTCGCGCTGGTGGCCTACCCGGACGATGACCCGGCCACCGAAGCCGCCATGAAATACTTTGTATTCGGCTCGGTTACCGGCGCGGTGATGGTCTTTGGCTTGAGTTACTGGTTCGGCGCCGCTGGCTCCACGCTGCTCTCTGATCTCGCGCGCGCCGACGCCATGCCGCTAGCCGCCATCCTCGGCCTGGTGACGGCGATTGTCGGCCTCGGCTATAAGGCGTCATTGGTTCCGTTTCATTTCTGGGTGCCAGACGCTTATCAAGGCGGGCCCTTATCGATAGCCGCCTACCTGTCTGTGGTGCCCAAAGTCGGCGCTCTGTTCGCGCTAACCCAAGTGCTTCGAGACCTGCCCTTGGAGAGCGGTTGGACCGCAGTTATTGCGGGGCTGGCGGTACTGAGTATGACGTACGGCTACCTCGCCGCATTGGCGCAGGATAATGTCGTTCGGCTGTTGGCTTACTCATCAATTGCGCAGTCCGGTTACTTCCTGCTGGGCATTTTGGCCGTGGGCTCAAGCTCGCTTGCCTTGCCATCGATCATTCTATTCGCCGCCGCCTACGCGGCCATGAACCTGGGTGCCTTCGCCATTGTTGCCATGGTCGGACGCACCTTGACCGATTTCAATGGCCTGGGGCGCAACAGGCCATTAATGGGGATCGCAATGGTGCTATTTCTGCTGTCGTTGGTCGGCATTCCGCCACTTGCTGGTTTCGTGGGCAAGTTCCTGATTTTTGCGGCTGCCATAGATGCCCAATTCACGTGGCTGGCGGTGGTGGGGATTGTCAATAGTGTGCTTTCGCTGGCGGTGTATTTGCGTATTATTGTACCCATGTACCGGCAAGGGGAGGCGGCTCCGAATGCCCCCGAATATTGGCTGAGCATGGTGGCGATAACCGCGCTTTCAGGCACGGTCATCATCGGGTTGGCTGCGCAGTTCTTCCTTGTGATTCCGATGACGTAATGGCATTCCTAGTACCATGGTCGCTGACGTTTAAAGCGACGTATTTTAAATTCAGACAAGAGGTTTAGCATGAAAGTTGAAACTATTTTTGACCTGATTGAATGGAGCCGAAAGTTGCACGGGAGCCTGGCAAAATGCCTGTCTCATTGCGCCTCGCTTCATCAAAATGAACGCGCTTCTCTGCTGCTTGAGTATCTGGCCTCGCACGAAGCGGAAATAGAGAAAATAGTGGCAGGGTTTGAACAGCAGGCTGATCCCAGGGCAGCTCGCACTTATGTGTACGATTACATGCCGCACAATCCTATTACCACCCACCTGGATTGCGACGATCACTACGCCAAAATGGATGCCACTTCAATAGAGACGGAAGTGGTCGATTTCCACGAACAAATCATCAGTCTTTACCGAACGCTTATCGAAAAGGCAGAAATACCCGAGGTCACAGAACTGGTGCAGTCATTGCTGGATATGGAAGAGCATGAAACCAAGCGCTTGGTACGGCAGATAGGGCGCATGGATGACATGTAAGTAAAATAGGGCTATCCGTTTTTGCTGGAGTCAGCGCGCGGAGGCCGCTGCCGGCCCGGTACTTCTTGGCGGGCGGAAATGTCTCCCGCTAGGTTTGCTTGAGGAGAACTGGTGCAAAGCCACCACCTGGGGTGCGAAAATTGGTGGTCTGGCCCCGATACAAGCGCGCCGCCGCCAACAGCAGCTCGCCGCGATAGGTATATAGACGTACGTCGACCTTGAGCATTTCCCTCTCGTCATCGACCATCACCAGGCGTTCTGAAGGTGGCACATAGGTCTGCGCGATGTAGTCGCTTTCTAGAATTCGGGCAAAGGCGCTTTTTGTGAGTTTGCTGCCTTTGTAAACTCCTTTGCTGCCATGACCCGCTACAGGTTTGAAAAACAATTGCCGTCGCTGCCGCCAGAGTTCTTCGCCATTGGCGGCATCGACTAACTGGGTGCGCGGAATACTTTGGCGAAGCAATTCGGCGTTCTCAGCGCTCAGGCCCCACTCCCTCAAGGTCGTTTGATCTGACAGAACAGCCAAATTGCGTTTGTTCGCGAACAGTGCGTGAATGTGGGGGTTGGGGGTTATAACAGCGCCTCCCTCCGACCAGGCCGCGCGTAAGGTGGCGTGATCGGGGGCTTCGAGTCCGAAGTCCACCAACCGATTGTAAACCAGATCGATTCGTTTGCCGTTGCCGTACAGCACTCCGTTATTAAGCTGAAAATCTTTGGGGGACAGAATGTGGGTCTCGATTCCGCCCCTCTGCAGCAACCTCTGAGCGAGCCTGAATTCCGGATAGAGGTACTGTTCCTCTGGCTGATCATCGACGATAGCGATTGTCTCCAGGCGTCTGCTGCCGCGCTGGGCGCGCCATTCGCTTTCGAACTGACGGATCACCTCGCGGTCAAAGTCCTCGGTCCAGAGTTCATTGGTCGCACCGCCACAGCATCGTTTTTGAGCACGGACAAGAATCGCATTGAGAAACGCACCTCCGGCATTGGTGTTAATCTCGATTAGACGTGGTCCATCGCCGCCAAGATGGAAGTCATAGCCCATAAAGGCACCAGCGGGACCGGGGTCGAGCCGTGCTGTCGATGGTGCCCAGGACAACACCTTCTCTCGATAGTCGGAGAGCGCAGCGGCCGCTTCCAATGCGCGAACCAAGGCCTGCATCTTGGCCAGATCTTGGTCGGGAACAAAGACAGCAACGTTGGAGAAAAGTTGATGCCAGGCCTCGCTGGACAAAATATCCTCGGCGTCTTCACCCAGTAGATGGGCGATATCCTGAGCTACCGCTGGCCGATCGAGAGTGACGCAGGAACAACTTTGGTTGAGTCTTTTTGCCTCTGCCTGCTGTGAAGTTTCATTAGTTGGGTGCACAGGTCATACCAAATGATCGTAGGTTTACGAAAGTTCTCGGGATTGTAGCAAAATGCGCTGTACTTGGGCCATGGAACCCGCTTGATGAAGCGGTGGATTTGGTAACGAGTGGTTTTTCAGTCCGCACTTTCTCAAATGGGCATTTCATCGTCCGGTACCGTAAGCCCAGGAAAGGGCGTCGGCCAGGGTAACTTGGCCCCTTGTTGGTTCACCAGCTACGTCTCTTCTATCGGGGTCGATTGTCCCGTCCGGCTCAATCCCGGACATTGCTCGGGGGCGCTTGGATGGAGTTCCTCTTCTTCCTGACGCTCCGCTTCCCGCTCAGACTCTCTCAGCAGCCATTGCTCCATGCGGGCATGCATCATTGCGTTTTTCTCTTCGCGGCGCCTAATGTCTGTCGCAAGGTCTTTATGAAGAGAGAAAGCCATTAGGACCATCAGCAACATAAAAGGAAATGCGGCGACAATGGAAAGAGTGCGGAGCCCGTTCAGCCCGCCGCTCAGCAAGAGCACGGAGGCCATTAACAGCTGCAAGCAGCCCCAGAGCACTCGAACAAAGCGTGTTGGCGTTAGTACACCCTTGGAGGTGAACATGCCCAGTACGAAGGTGGCTGAGTCCGCAGAGGTGACCACAAACATCGAGACCAGTATGACCGCCAGAACAGCGGCGACCCCACCCCAAGGCAGTTGATCTAAAAGTACGTAAAGACCGGATGGAACTTCTTCTGCCACGGCATCGGCGATACCGACGCCTTCAAACAGTTCGAAATGGATGGCGGAACCACCAAAGGTTGAGAACCACAGCATGCTCAAGGCGACGGGAATGACCATTACCCCCATGACGAACTCCCGAATGGTTCTTCCCCTTGATATTCGGGCGATAAAACTCCCCACGAAGGGCGCCCAGCTTAACCCCCATGCCCAGTAAAACATGGTCCACTGCTCCACCCACTTTTCGTCGGAGTGGGGGGCGGTTACCAGGCTCATTTCGATGAGGTTTCCGAGATACTCGCCAAGCGTTTGGGTGAGCTCACCAAAAATAAAGGCCGTGGGGCCCGTGACCAGGACGAAGAGCAGGAGGCCGCTCGCGATTACAAGGTTGGCGTTACTGAGATGGCGTATGCCCTTGTCGAGTGGCGTCATGGCCGATATGGTAAAAAGCGTTGCAAGCCCTCCCAGGATCATAAACTGCGATGTGGTCGAGTAATCCATTACACCCAGCCGGGAGAGGCCGCTATTGACCTGCAGCGCGCCAAGCCCCAGAGTCGTTGCAACCCCGAACAAGGTGGATACTACCGCCAGAATATCGATGGCTTTTCCCCAACCGCGGTCTACTCGCTCTCCCAACAGGGGGCGGAATGTTTCGCTGATCAAACCATAGCTATTGTGGCGAAAACGGACATAAGCGATAGCCAGACCCACAAGGGTAAAGTTGGCCCATTGGTGAAAACCCCAGTGAAAGAACGAGTAACGCATGCCCAGCTGCGCCGCCTCTACGCTGCGCGGCTCGGCAAGGCCCAGGGGCGGAACGTTCAAGTGCATGATGGGTTCCGCCACGCCCCAGAACACCAGTCCAACGCCCATGCCCCCCGAGAAAATCATGGCCAGCCAGCTGGTGAAGGAGAACTCCGGCAACTCGTTCTCCTGGCCCAGGCGGAGGTTTCCGAACCTGGAGAACGCCAGGAAAAAGATAAATAGTACAAAGCCGGTGGTTGCCATCAAGTACATCCAACCAACATTTTTGGCGGTTGCATCGAGGACTTTCTGGGCGATTGCTTCAACGGTTTCCGGCTGAAGGGCAGAGGTGACGACAAAGGCGGTAATAATGAGTAGTGAGGTGTAGAAAACCACCCCGACATCACCGAGGTGTCTCTTCAGGAAAGTTGTTAATCGGTTCATAAATAGCTCACCAGACAGTTCTCACGTTTCTACCCGTTTCGACCTAGGATCCATTAAAAATAGTCATTGCCTCTCTTTTGAGAACCAGCGATACAAAGACACAAACAGAGCCGCGATGTACCAACCGTACAAATAGGCTTCAACTAATCCAATTAAAAATCCCGACCAGGTAAGCCATTCGAAGCCGGGCAATAAAGGCGCCCAAGCTTCGTACATACGCATCTGCGCCGGGGCGAGCAGGCCAAAGCCTACGCACAGCAGATAGCTGATTACTAACAGAACTGACAGGGTGTTGCCTAGCGGAATAGTCCGCAAACTGGTATTCACTGCGGTAGATTGGTTCATGGCTCGTTTCCTCTTCTCGTTACAGAAATTCTGAATTCTTTGCCTTAAACAAGCTTTTGTCGGCGATTTTGTCTGCTCAGTTTTTGACTGGCGTAAGCGCTTGTGCCGGCGCAAAGAGCCAGTGCTCTTATGCAGCTAAACCGCACGACTGGATCGAATTGCGATGCAGCCAAGCATATGTCTGTGCGACAGCCACATTATTAGTGGCGGGAGAATAATCCACTGCAGAAGTGGAGCTAGCCCCACGCCTAACAGCGGTATGATCGGCATGGAGTCTGCGTATGTCCACCGCTCTAGCGGGCCAGTCGCCAGCCATTCCATGACGATGGTCACGAGAAGTGCCGCAACCAGAAGGGTGATAGCAGGCTTTCGTTTTCCCTCGAGGAGCCATCGACGGTGTCCAAAGACTATTGAGGAAAACCAGAAGCTGGCCAGTAGAATCAGCACATCGCCGCCGGTAGCCTGTATACACAGCCAAACCACTGAGCCGTGAGACGAATTCGCCATACCCATGAACCAGGGTACTTGAAGCATCTCCCATAAAAAGTTTGTCAAAAAACCAAATCCCGCCAGGGGGAGTTCCGGCAAGACTACGGATAATCGGCTGGTGGGTGCTTCTTGGCGCATTCGTTCTATCACATTTTACTCCTGTTACGGGGTTTTCCACTCCATCTGTATAGTAAGGAGGCAGGACTCTAGCGACTAAGGCGGTGTTGCGCTCTCGTCGGCGGCTGCCACTGCCACGGCACCTCTCCCTTGCATCATGGCTATACCGACAATGACAACAATTATTCCAAGAATTTGGACGGGTTGGAGTCGCTCTTCAAAGAATATAAATCCAATTAGCAACCCAAGTGCCGGGGTTAGAAAGCTGAAGACGTTCAATCGGTTTAAGGGTGCGCGGGCCAGCAGGGCGAACCATAAATACATCATGGCGGCTGTCGCCAGAGCGGATAGAATGAGCAGGGAACCGGTGAACCGAAATGTCCACCGAATTTCCCACTGTTCGCCACCCACCGCGGATGCAAGCAAGAGTATTCCGCCGCCTATTAATAACTGGACGGCCATGGGTGCGGCAACTGATCCCCCGGCACGCTTCTTTAATAAAATGTTGCCGATGGCTATTCCGATGGCGCCCACAAGAACCCAGGTAATTCCCCATAGATAACCGGCATTGTTATTGTCGAATCCGGACCAAGAAAGCAAGGTGACGCCCAAAAAACCTATGACAAGTCCGGCTATGCCCTTGGTCTTCAACGTTTCTCCGAGCCAAGCGGCGGCGATCGCTGCGGCAATCAGGGGCTGAGTACTTGCCAGGACAGTTGCCAGTCCCGGTGATAGGTGTCCTGCTGCTAGAAACATTCCGCCAAATCCCATCGCTGTATAGGACAATCCGATTAAGCTCAACAGCCCCAGGTCTCGGGGGCTAAAAGGGTAAGGCTCGCGCCGCCGCTGAACCAAGTGAACCGCGAAGAGCAGCCCTCCCGCAAGAAAAGCGCGCAAGGCAGCAAACAGCAAGGGGGGAGCGTCCGGCAGCCCCGTCACGATGAAAGGAAAACAGATGGCCCAGAGCAGTACAACTACCACCATCCAAGCAACGTTCGCGGCTTTTGATTGAGTCTTCATAGCGAATCAAGCCAACTCGCGGATACTGGTGGCCAGAAGGCCTCCGATATTGATGGCGTTGCTGGGATGTGAGATCGTATTACAAGTGACCAGTCGAGCTGATTTTTCAATTAGCTCCATATCGGCTCCTTCCGCAAAGATTCCGTGAACGCCGATGCAGACCACTTTCGGCAGCCCAAGGCGATTAAGGTGAGCCATGGTTTCCAGCATGGTATGGCCGCTGGAGATAATGTCATCGACCAGTACCGGAGTGTGATTCAGCCATTGCTCAAGGTGAGGCACACTGATCTCGACCTCACGGTCGCCACGTCGGGTTTTACTCAATACGGTAAAGGGCACACCTGCCTGCTTTGCCACCGCAGTGACCCATTGCTCGCTCTCGCTGTCGGGGCCGATCAACACCGGATTGTCGACGATGGTGGCGATCCACTCCGCAATTACTGGCGCTGCGTGAGCGACCTGGGTGGGAATACCGTAGATTTCCGACAAATTATGGTAGCGGTGCAGGTGAGGATCAACGGTGACCAGCGCTGAAAAGTAGCTGGACAACAATTGCGCGAAGTAACGCGATGTCACACCCTCCCCGCCGTGAAAGCGCTTGTCCTGGCGCATATAAGGGAGGTAGGGCGCCACCAACAATATCTCCTTGGCACCGAGGTCCCTGAGTGTTTCGACCAGCAGGAGTAGAGGCAGGATGCGGTGATCAGGCTGATAAAGGTCCGCCAGCACCACCACATTGAGGTCTTTAACCTCATCCAGCACCCGCACATAGCTTTCGCCATCGGGGAAGTGGCGCATGTCGAACTGACCCTCGCGAAGATCCAGCGACCCGCAAAGGGTTAGAGCAAGTTCTTTGTCACTGTGGAGGTTGAATAGCACATTCCAACGGATTGTCATGCCTGGTCCTTTTTTAAAGTCAATGAGCGGTATTGGACGCGAATTGAGAAGGCCTTATGACGGATATTCAGAGATGGAAATAACGTCAAGACGACTGTGTAAGTACTCCAGCGCGTAGGCAAGCACTCCTGCGGACTCGGCATGCAAGGTAAACAGAGGTTGGCCGGCTTCGACCCAGTCGCCGAGGCGTACATGTAAGTCGAGTCCCGAGGCTGGTGTCGCTGGCGCGCCGGCAAGCTTGGCTATGCGCGCCAGTAGACGGTTGTCGATAGCGGTGACGAAGCCATGACGATTTGCTGGCACCGGCTGAGTCTGAGCCGCCACCGGCAGTACGCGCATGCCGCCCTGGGCTTCGCAAATAGCTCTAAATTTTTGCCAGGCCCGACCACTGGTCAGGGATTGCGCGGCCAGATTGACGCCGCTGCCTTTTTCGACAAGCCCTGCGAGCTCGAAAATCGCACCGGCCAGTTGGATAGATCGATCCCTGAGATCCGCAGGTGCGTCTTCCTTGTTTTGGAGCACAGCCAGAACATCTCGGGCCTCCAGGGTGGGACCTATGCCTCGTCCGACTGGCTGCCGACCGTCGGTGATGACCGTCCGAACAGTCAGCCCGATCACTTCAGCGGTCTCGCGCAGCAGCCTTGCTAAACACTGGGCGTCCTCTTCACTGCGAACCTTGGCTGTGGGACCGACCGGAAGGTCGAGCACGACATGGGTGGCACCAGCGGCGGCTTTTTTAGACAGCACCGATGCCACTAGTTGTCCCTCGCTGTCGAGATCGATTGCCCGTTCGATACGAATCAGAACGTCATCGGCAGGGCTCAGGGAGACTGCACCGCCCCAGGCGATGCAGCCGCCTTCCTGCTCCACGACGCGCTGCATGTCGTCAATGGAAAGGGCGACCGGCGCCAAGGTTTCCATTGTGTCGGCGGTGCCTGCCGGAGAGGTGATCGCCCGCGAGGAGGTCTTTGGCATGATCAAACCCTCTGCAGCCACCATAGCTACCACAAGAGGCGTGGTTCTGTTGCCGGGCAGGCCACCAACGCAGTGCTTGTCTACGACCACATCGCGATGCCAGTCAAGGCGCTCCCCCGCGTTTATCATGGCCCGAGTTAAGCTGGCGGTCTCGGTTCGGTTTAATCCACGACTGGCGCACGCGGTCAGGAAGGTGGCCAGCTCCACGTCGGTATAAAACCCTTTGCAGATGTCCGAGATGATGGCGTCAAACTGTATGTCCTCCAGTGGCTTTCCATAGATCTTGGCACGCACCGAGCTCATGGATTCTACCGTGGGCGGGTGAACGAAACCGGCGAGTTCGCCAGGCTGGGGGGCAAGGGTGTGCCAAGCGGATTCCGACAGCCCGAATTCATCCGGTGCAAGCCAGTCTCCATGTATGACGTTGAGACTAGCCAAAACGCTTCGCTCGCCAATGTTGACTTGTACCCGGCTTTGGGCATTGAATCCTTCCGAGTGGCAGACGTGGCAATCATTGCGCATATAGACCACCAGCTCTTGATGGCTATCGATACCCAGTCGGCGCGGTTTCAGTAGGTAATGCTCTTCGGTCATCAAGGGCCCTTTTAATGGCGTCTCTATTTTCGATTGTGCGGAGGTACTCGGTGGCAACTCCAGGGTTCATGTTGGGCGTTGTCTTTAACGTTTTGGTCGACGAACAGGTAATACTCCTCTTTGAAGCGCGTCCACCAATCCTGCTTGATTGGAATGCCGAACTTGATAAGGATGTCCTCCACACACTGGAGGCATAGCCGCGATGCGTCATAGGAGAAATCGAGCCGGTCGGATGTCTCGACAAAGGCGATATCATCCAAGCCATAGAGCTGATCGATTTCCGCAATGGCTTCGGTCAGTTTCTCGGTATTGATGGGTCGCTTAAGCCCGAGGTGACGGGTCACCAAGTTAACTTCCGAAACTCCCAGGCGATGCTCTTTATGCTTCATTTTCTGTCAGCCTCCTTTCGGCCTTCTTCCAGGCCGCGGCGGTAAGCTTGCTCCGTGTCCTGGTGGTTGTGTTCGCCATGCCCGCTTTCTCCGTGACCGTGCCCCTTATGCATAAAAAGGTGCATTAACGGACAGAGGAGAATGATCAGGTAGGGGAGAAACGGAAAGACGTGCGCTCCGTGCTCTACAAATAGAAAGTAAAGCGCTGCGCCAACCAACAAGATCGTCGCAAATCCGTGAAGGCTGTTCCAGTAACCGGGTTTGTTAGCCATTAGGTTTCTCCAGTGCCGAGGTAGCGGCCTCTATCGGTGTGAAATCGAATCATTTATCGACACTCAGCTTTACACGCTTAAGAAGAATTGAATTGCCGATGACTGATAACGAGCTCACGGTCATGGCGATCACGCCGATCATGGGGTGCAGTAACCCGACGGCGGCGATGGGTATAGCGGCCACATTGTAGGCACTCGCCCAAATCAGGTTCTGAACAATTTTCCCAAAGGTGGCTCGGGAGAGGTGCATGGCTTCCACTACACCGGTCAGCTCACCGCGAACCAGAGTCACATCGGCCGCCTCAATGGCCACATCAGCGCCGGCACCTATGGCAATACCCACGTTTGCCTGTTTCAGCGCTGGCGCATCATTGATGCCATCGCCGACCATGGCGACATGATTGCCATGCTTTTTCTGCAGCTGACGAATTGCATCCACCTTGCCTTCCGGAAGTACCCCGGCCTGCACTTCGTCGATACCCACCTCCTCGGCAACAGCGCGCGCCGCACGTTCGTTGTCGCCGGTGATCATTACCACATGCAGGCCCAACTCATGCATGCCGCGTATAGCGGCTACTGATTCCTCTTTGATGGTGTCGGCCACCGCGACAATGCCACACGCTTTCCCATCGACAGCGACCAGTACGGCGGTGCGGCCGCGCCCTTCCAGGCTGTCCAGATCCTCGTCCAACGCCTCTAGACCGCTTACTCCTTCTTCGTTCAGCAATTTGCGGTTGCCAATCAGAACCAACGCACCATCGACTTTGCCGGATACGCCGCGTGCGCCAGTGGAACGAAATTCTTTGACCTCCCCCGGGCTCACCTGACGCTCGCGGGCGCCTTCGACAATGGCGCGGGCAATGGGGTGCTCAGAGGCATTTTCCACCGTCGCGGCCCACTGCAGCAGTTGTTGTTCTGTGACATTGTTGGCCGTAACCACTTCAGTCAGTTTGGGCTCGCCCCGTGTGATAGTGCCGGTTTTATCAAGCACCATCACCTTGACGTCTTTGAAGGTTTGAATAGCCTCGCCGGAGCGAATCAGAATGCCTCGCTCGGCGCCAATACCCGAGCCCACCATAAGCGCGGTGGGTGTCGCCAAGCCCAGAGCGCAGGGGCAGGCAATAACCAGAACCGCAATGGCGGCGAGAGTAGCCAGTACTGGTGTGGTCGCCGTTTGATCAACCCAGGGCAGAAAATCCGCGCCCCATGCAAGTATGGGGCGCAGGCTGTCGGCGGCAACAAACCACACCGCAAAGCTTGCCAGGGCAATCAGAATGACGATGGGCACAAAACGCCCCGTCATGCGGTCGGCGAATTCCTGAATGGGCACTCGCGAGCCTTGGGCCTGTTCTACCAGTTTGATCACCTGGGACAAAAAGGTATCGCCGCCCACCTTGGTGGCCTTGACCCGTAAACGTCCCTCTTTATTGATGGTCGCGCCAATGACGGTATCGCCCGGAGATTTATACACCGGAACCGACTCGCCGGTGGCAATCGATTCATCCAGATGGCTCTCGCCTTCTACCACTTCGCCATCCGTCGGCACCTTGTCACCGGGGCGGATCACCATGATGTCGCCCGGTTGCAGTTCCTTGACGGGAACTTCCTGCTCCTGGCCATCGCGTTCGACCCGTGCGGTCTTGGCGCCCAAGGTTAATAATTTTCGGATCGCCTGAGATGCACGGCCCTTGGCTTTGGCCTCAAGATAGCGCCCCAATAGGTGAAAGGTCATGATGGTGGCGGCCATTTCAATGAATGACGTCATGGTGACGAAAAAGCCTGCCAGGCCGATCAGGTAGGGCGGAACGCTGCCCATGGAAATCAGTACATCCATGTTGAAGGTGCGGTTGGTGAGCGAGCGCCAGGTGGACTTGTGAGTGGCTGCGCCGCCATATAGAAAAACCACCGGAAACGCCAACAGGGCCACAATCAAAAGATAACCGGGGATCGGTTTCCAGAACATGTGCGGGATCATCAACACCATAATCAGTGTTGTCGGTATCCCGGCGATCCAAAGGCGTTTCAAAGCCTGATTCAAGTAGGCGTCTTCGATATCGGCATCCTTTTCCGCTTCATCTTCCGCTGCTTCGGAGGAGGCTTGAGCGACATCGTAGCCGGCTTTTTCAACCGCCTGTTTAAGCTGTTCAACACTGGGTCCAGCGTCGGTCATTACGACGTGAACCTTGTGGCTGGCGATATTGGTTTTGATACTCTCAATGCCCTCTAGCCGCTGGAGCGATTCACGCACAATGCCCGCACAGTGGTCTGAGCCCATGCCCGGCACGATAAGCTGGGCGTTCTTTCCCGCCCCCGAAGTGTTGGCTGCGGCGACGTCGTAGCCGGCGTTTTCCACAGCTTTGCGGAGATCGTCCAGGTCCACCGTCGAGGGGTCGTAGGTGACTTCTACGCGGTGGCTAGCGATATTGGTTGTAATGTCGCCGACGCTGTCAAGACGCTGTAGCGAGGTCTTTACAATACCCGCACAGTGGTCCGACCCCATGCCCGGCACAGTCAGCTTAGCCACAGCGCTCGAAGGTTGTGAGTCAACGCTCATTCTTTTCCCCTGCTTTTTCGGATCGCGAACGCTTTCTTCGTAGGTTCCAGCCCACCAGCGCAAAAACCGCCAGAAGAACAATACCACTAATAATGGTTGTGAATTCTAAGCTCATTCAAAACTCCTGCTGCTGCAACTTATTGAGGCGGGGAATGAACATCGGGACGTGCTGTCGATAAGCCCGATATTCATCACCAAACTGTTCCAGCATCTGCCGCTCTTCTTTCAGAGCCAGTAGCGTGTAGGCTAGGACAATTACTGGGAAGGCGATCAGTGAGACAATCGTCGGCCAGTGCACAACCCCTTCACCGAACACGATGAGAAAGAGGCCAGTGTATTGGGGGTGGCGAACAATCGCGTAAATGCCATCGGTCATTAGAGTCTCACGGCGCCGTGCTTGATGTATCCGGCGCCAGCCCTCCGCGACCAGAGTTGCTCCTAGAAACACTAAACTGTAGCCGAGCAGCATGGCTATGATGTGCGCCGTAGGGGTGCCGAACAATTGCGCCCAGAGGTTGCCGCCTTCGTTCCATGCCAGATCGAGGCCGAAGAATCGAGTTAGAAAGTAGATCGTTAAAGGAAACCCGTACATTTCAGCGTAAAAGGCGATAATAAAGGCCTGCAGCACGCCAGCGCGCGTCCATTCTTTCCAGCTGGCCGGAGCTAGATATCGGTACATTAGCCATGAAACAAAAACTGTGACGATAATTGCTAGGCCCCAGGTTCCTACATGCATGCGCTTGTGCCTCTGTTTGTGTCAATAAGCTTTAGATATTCAATGATTGTGTCACACTGAACGTTTATCCTACCCGCTCTCACTGAACTCCTCGATCAGATGACAGATCATGTTGCCTGTTGGCGCCCGGTCCGGTTTTGTTTCCCAATCCCTGACTGCGGAGTACATACGTTGCCGTAGTCGCTGACTATCTTGGAAGCCTTTCTCGTTTTCCTCCAGACGCTTCTGTATAAGCCGCCTGGCGAGAGGACAGGGGGATTCACCTTGATCAGCGGTATCCAGGATTTCGGCGATATCGCTCACCGAAAATCCGAGTTGTCTGGCGCTGAGGATAAACCTCATTCGACGCTTTTCCTTGGCACAGTACTCCTTGTAGCCATTGGACGGGTTCTTCGTTGGTTTCAGAAATCCAATACGGGTGTAGTAGCGAACAGTATCTACACTTACCCCAGTCTCATTAGCCAGTTGGTTAACACGCATAGGGTCACATCCCTTTCGTCAGCAATGTAAACAGGGTGACCCTGGGTGTTAGCTCTCATATTGATCCACGTCAAGGTCCTGCGTTAAAGACATAGGTTCAACTATCAATATCGGTATGGTAGACCTGTGTCCTGGTCACAGGTCAACTTAAAACTAGAGTCTGAAGGTTAGCCCATTTCCAGGACGTGACGAATAGATTACAAATTTGTAATCTTGATGCCATCTTTCTGTTGGTTTTTTCTTCTTATCATGGTAGCTGAAAGATCTTACGCTTGGGCGACCGCCTTTTTGAGCAGGGGTGACGCGATAGACCGGTAGGGTAGAACTATTGCACCGACGCACAGGAAATATAGATCGTTCGGGTAATAGAGACATTATAGATTATAGAGATTGTCGCCGATTCGGCACAGACAAAGGCGTGACTGGGTGAACCGGATAACAGTTGTTGTAGTTCTACTAACAATGCCGTTCTTGTGGGAGGCCTCTGCCATGGGTATGCCCCGCTATTGCACTATGGATGATGGAGCGAACGAGCTATCCACGAACTTAAAAGGTGTTGCCGAACACACTGATCACCAAGCAATGGGCCCTGTCGAGAGCGTGCAGTCTGCAGAGGGGGCGTGCTGCGATACCGATAAATCGGGGGTTGGCTGTGCGGTGGTGGGATGTGCCTTGTCAATTCAGATGTTGACTTCTTCCGTGACTACCCCGGAGTCATTGGGGACTCGTTCTGAGACTTCAGGTTTGCGCTACCTTGCCCTTCCTCTGGCACCGATTTTCCCTTTTCTAAGACCTCCAATCGCCTGATTTCACTCAATTAATCCGTGCTAACCAAGTACTAAAGGTAATGTGCCGTCCCAAAGGGAGGCGAAGCGGCGTTGCCTTTTAATTGAAACCTGAACACGAAGTGGCGATTTGTCATGGGAGGCAAATATGCATTCATCACGCCTTAAAATTCTGATGCTGGGGTTGCTCACGCTGCCCTTGCTAGTTGCTTGTGGGAAAGTGGAGGAGAGATTCGCTAGTCCTGATTGGGCCATTGGTGGCGCTGAGGTGCTCACCGTCTACAAAAGTCGAAGTTGCGGCTGCTGCAAAAAGTGGATTGACCATATAGATGTCGAGGGCTTTGAAACAGATGTCCAACACCCATCAAGCCTGAAACTCATAAAAGATCGGTATCGGATCGCACCCAATCTCCGCTCCTGTCATACCTCCGTATCGTCACAAGGCTACGTCTTCGAGGGGCATATCCCGGCGCGCTACATCCAACAGTTTCTGGCCAACCCTCCGTCTGATGCTGTGGGTCTGACTGTACCCGCCATGCCCCTTGGCAGTCCGGGGATGGAGGCTGAAGATCGGTTTAGGGCTTATCAGGTCCTGCTGATGAAAAAAGATGGCAACACCGAAGTGTTTGTCAGTGTAGAGAACCCCGCCCAGCAATATCAGCCGGGTGATCAACAGGAAGTTCAGTTATGAGAGTACTAGTCATAATGCTATCCGTTATGTCACTTGGTTTGGGCAGTGCTACAGCCCTTGCTCAGCCGGTTTCGGAATCGCTGACCTTGGAAGAAGCGGTAGCCCTCGCCGTCGAAGCAGATCCTTGGCTTGCTGGCAGCAAGCACACCCAGCAGGCGCTCAATGATGAGGCGACTGCCGCAGCGAGCTTGCCGGATCCCCGCGTAAGTCTGATGGCGGGCAATTTCCCCGTAGATAGCTTCGACATCAACCAGGAGGCTATGACTCAGTTGTCGGTGGGTGTCACGCAAATGTTCCCACGTGGTGACAGTCTGGCGCTTGCCAAACGGCAAAAACAGCAGCTTGCTGGACAGCACCCTCTGCTGAGGATAGATCGCCGCGCCAAGGTGGAAGCAACGGCCAGTCAGTTATGGCTAGAGGCCTACAGGGCACAGGAAAGTATTCGATTGATCGAGCGGAATCGGGGGTTGTTCGAGCAACTGGTGGAATCTGCCGAGGCCCATTATTCGTCGGGGTTGGGTCAGGTCCGTCAGCAGGATGTCATTCGCGCGCAGTTGGAGCTAACCCGTCTGGATGATCGCTTGACAACGCTAAAGCAGCAGAAAGAGGCCGCACAGCGCCGCCTGTCTGAATGGATCGGGGCTGCTGCAAGAGTCCCCTTAGCGCCGATACTGCCGACGCCATCACTCGCCAGGCCGCTGACTATACCGACTATCGAGGCCGCTGACGAACACGCACGCTACCAGTTGATCCGCCATCACCCAGCTCTGATGGCGCTGGAGCAGCGCATTGACGCGACCCAAACCGGCGTCGATTTGGCAGAACAGAAATACAAACCCGAGTGGGGCCTGACCGCCCAATACGGCTCTCGCGCCAGCGATCCCATGGGGCGGGAGCGGTCTGATCTGTTCTCAATTGGTGTGACGTTCGATCTTCCTATTTTCACAGGCAACCGCCAGGACAGGGAGGTTAGCGCCGCCGTGAATCGAGCCGAAGCCATCAAAACCGAAAGGCACTTGCTTCGTCGCCAACTGATGGCAGAACTGGAAACGGCGAGCGTTCAGCTGACGCGGCTCGATGAGCGCTTGGCGCTGTACACCGAGCAGCTGCTACCGCAAATGGCCGACCAGGCAGAGGCTTCGTTGGCGGCCTATGGCAACGATAGCGGAGACTTCGCCGAGGCCGTCCGGGCGCGCATTGCCGAACTGAATGCCAAAGTCGAAGCACTTGTGATCGCGGTGGAGCGTCAGAAAATAATGGCCCAAATCAATTACCTGCTCGCCGAGCCCTCGTCGGACGATGCACGGGCAATCGAACCGTTTTAGGAAGGTCAATAATGAATACATTAACTAAAGTACTGCTTGGTTCAACCGTGGGTGCGTTGCTCGGTGTATCGGGATTCTGGTTGTTGAGTGACGTCAACGAAAATGGGACTACAGCCACTGAAGGCGAACGGCAACCGCTGTACTGGGTGGCACCCATGGATGCCGAATATCGGCGTGACAAACCCGGCAAATCGCCCATGGGCATGGACCTTGTTCCGGTTTATGAGGAGGGCAGTGGTAAGGATGAGCCTGGGACCGTCAAAATTTCCCCCGTGGTGGTCAATAATCTCGGGGTGCGTACCGCTAGGGTTGACTCCGGCAGACTTCAGCCGGAGGTTAGAACCGTCGGGTATGTGCAATACAGTGAGAATCGCTTGGTGCATGTCAACCCGCGAGTTGAGGGCTGGATTGAGAAGCTCTACGTTGAAGCAGTTGGCGATCCGGTCAAAAAAGGCGAACCTTTGTACACGCTCTATTCGCCCACGCTGGTCAACGCCCAAGAAGAGCTGCTAATGGCGCTAAAGCGCGACAATTCAGTGGCTGTAGGTGCCGCGGTGGACCAGCTGTTGGCGTTGAACTTACCTCAAAATGAAATCGACCGGGTGCGTGAAACCCGAAGGATTAATCAACACATCACTTTCGCGGCCCCTCAGTCCGGTGTATTGGAGAATCTCTCGGTGCGTGAAGGCATGTTCATCAAACCCGGCACTAATATGATGAGCATAGGTCAGCTGGAGCACATCTGGGTGATCGGAGAGGTGTTTGAGCGCCAGGCGAACCTGGTCAGTGAGGGCGATCCTGTGCGTATGCGCTTGGACTATCTACCCGGTCGAGAGTGGTTGGGGCAGGTAGATTACCTCTATCCGTCACTCAATGCCGAAACCCGTACAGCCCAGGTCCGGGTGCACTTCCACAACCCCGATGGGTTCTTGAAACCAGGCATGTTCGCGCAGATGGTCATTGAAACCGAGGCGGGAGCGGAAACCCTGTTGATTCCACGTGAAGCCTTGATTCGTACCGGCAGTCAAGCACGCGTGGTATTGGCACTAGGAGAGGGCAGGTTTAGATCCGTAGTCGTTGAAGTGGGGCGCGTCGGAGAGCGGCAAGTGGAAATTCTGGCTGGCTTAAATGAAGGGGAGCGTCTCGTCACCTCCGCACAATTCCTGATCGACTCGGAGTCCAGCAAAACCGCAGATTTAGAACGCATGACGCCACGTCCCGACCAGAGCGAACAAGCCTCTGTTGAAGAAGACATTGAACCCTCGTCGACTTGGGTTTCCGCTCGTGTTCTCAGCCTGATGCCCGATCACCGTATGGCCACTCTCGAGCACGAGCCGATACCAGATTGGGATTGGCCCGCCATGACCATGGATTTCATGGTCGAGGAAGGCGTCAGCATGGAGGATCTCGAGCCGGGGATGCGCCTGCATGTACAGATAGTAAAGGATAGCGGCGGTGACTACCGCTTGAGCCAAGTTCACATCCCCGGTGAAGGATCTACAGGCGATACCGAATCTTCTGAAATGGACCACAGCCAGCATGAAGGGGGAGGCCAGGGCTCGATGCCGGAACAGAGCGAGAAGGGCCACGATGAGATGTCTATGCCGGACCACGACAGCATGAGCCAGGACGCCATGGAGCACGATCATCACGACAAGGAGGAGCATCGTCATGATTGAGTCCATCATTCGTTGGTCCATCAGCAATCGATTTTTCGTGCTGCTGGGCACCTTGATGCTGGTGGGTGTGGGCCTCTATTCCGTGAAGAATACCCCCGTAGACGCGATCCCGGATCTATCCGACGTACAAGTCATCATTAAGACCAACTACCCCGGGCAGGCGCCGCAGGTGGTGGAGGACCAAGTCACCTATCCACTGACCACGGCCATGCTATCGGTGCCGGGCGCGGAAACCGTGCGGGGCTATTCTTTTTTTGGCGATTCCTATGTCTATGTCATTTTTGATGATGATACTGATGCCTACTGGGCCCGTTCGAGGGTGCTGGAGTATCTGTCCCAAGTGGCTCCCACACTGCCACCAAGCGCTCGGCCACAACTTGGGCCGGACGCAACCGGGGTTGGCTGGGTCTACCTCTACGCGTTGGTGGATCGCAGTGGCAAGCATGACTTGAGCCAGCTGCGCAGCCTGCAGGATTGGTTCCTGAAATACGAGCTGCAAACGGTGAGCGGCGTTTCTGAGGTATCGGCCCTTGGCGGCATGGTTAAGCAGTACCAGGTAAAGGTCAGTCCAGAAAAGCTACGTGCTTTTGATATTCCTCTGTCGCACATTCAAAACACCATTCAGCGTGGTAACCAGGAAGTCGGTGCCTCAGTGGTGGAAATGGCGGAAGCAGAGTATATGGTGCGCGCCACGGGTTACATCCAAGGCGTGGAGGATCTCGGTAACATTCCCTTGGGTGTGAACGCTAACGGCGCTCCGCTGTTACTGAAAAACGTAGCTGAAATCGAAGTGGGGCCACAGATGCGCCGTGGCATAGCTGAGCTCAATGGTGAAGGTGAAACTGTGGGCGGTATCGTGGTGATGCGCTCGGGAGAAAATGCTCAAAAAACCATTGACGGCGTCAAAGAAAAGCTGGAAAAGCTCAAAAGCGGTTTGCCCGAAGGGGTAGAGATTGTCACCGTTTATGATCGTTCCGGATTAATCTCCCGGGCCGTTGACAGTTTATGGAAAAGTCTGCTCGAAGAACTCGCCATTGTGGCGCTGATCTGTGTCATTTTCCTCTTTCATGTCAGGTCATCACTGGTTGCTGTCATCAGCCTTCCGTTGGGCATTTTGACGGCTTTTATCGTGATGCATCTTCAAGGTCTGAACGCCAACATTATGTCGCTGGGCGGTATCGCGATTGCAATAGGCGCGATGATTGACGGTGCCATCGTTATGATCGAGAACATGCACAAGCACATGGAGCGGACGCCTTTGACGCCGGAAAACCGTTGGCAAGTAGTGGCGAAATCGGCTTCGGAGGTGGGCCCCGCATTGTTTTTCAGTCTGCTGATTATCACCGTCAGCTTTATTCCGGTGTTTACCCTGGAGGCCCAGGAGGGACGGATGTTCAGTCCGCTGGCATTTACTAAAACCTATGCCATGGCGGCCAGTGCGGCGCTCGCTGTTACAGTGGTTCCGGTTTTGATGGGGTATTTCATTCGAGGAAAGGTGGTCGCCGAAAGCAATAACCCGGTAAACAGGATACTGATTGCTGGCTATATGCCATTGCTCAAAGGCGTCTTGCGGTTCCCTAAAACCACGCTTGCAATGGCTGTTGTGATACTTTTGATTGGGATCTGGCCAGTCAATCAAATCGGCAGTGAGTTTATTCCTGACTTAGATGAGGGCGACCTGATGTATATGCCCACCACTTATCCGGGGCTGTCCATCGGAAAAGCCAGGGAGTTACTGCAACAAACCGATAAGTTGATTGCTACGGTGCCGGAAGTCAATACCGTGTTCGGCAAGATCGGTCGTGCCGACACGGCGACTGACCCAGCGCCACTGACTATGATTGAAACCTTCATACAGCTCAAACCCAAAGACCAGTGGCGCGAGGGCATGACCACAGAGAAACTCAAAAAGGAGATGGATGCTCTAGTACGATTCCCCGGCCTGACCAACGCCTGGGTGATGCCCATAAAAACCCGAATTGACATGCTGGCGACCGGCATCAAAACGCCGGTAGGTATTAAAGTGGCGGGCGAGGACTTGAAAGAAATCCAGGCCATTGGCCAGCAGTTGGAACAGGTCCTCAAAGATGTGCCCGGAACCGCCTCGGTTTACTCTGAGCGGGTGGCCGGTGGTCGCTATATCAAGGTGGATATTCAGCGGGAACAGGCGGCACGCTATGGCCTGAATATTGCCGATGTGCAGCAGGTGGTGGCTACCGCCATTGGGGGAATGAATGTGTCGCAGACGATTGAGGGGCTTGAACGCTATCCGATCAATTTGCGTTACCCGCAGCATTACCGGGACTCGCCGGAACAATTGGCATTGCTACCCATTGTTACGCCGGCCGGAGAGCGTATTGCACTTGGCGATGTCGCAAAGGTATATGTAGAGGAAGGCCCCCCGGCAATCAAGAGTGAAAATGCACGGCTCAACGGCTGGACTTTTGTGGATATCGAAGGCGTGGATGTAGGCACTTACGTTGAGCAGGCCATGGTGACCGTTCAGGAACAACTGGATTTGCCGGCGGGCTATTCGGTAACCTGGTCCGGCCAGTATGAATATATGCAGCGCGCCAAGGAGAAGATGACCTATGTAATACCGCTGACTTTGGCTATTATCATCATACTGCTGTACATGAACTTCAGGAGCTTCGCTGAAGTAGCCATAATTCTAGGAACCTTGCCGCTTGCTGTAATCGGTTCCATCTGGTTAATGTTCCTCTTGAATTTCAACTTTTCTGTAGCTGTGGCGGTTGGGTTTATCGCTCTCGCGGGTGTCGCGGTAGAAATTGGCGTCATTATGCTGACCTATCTCAATCAGTCGTACAGTCAATTCGTAAGTGATTGCAAAGAGAAAGGAGCGCCATTCCGGCGAGAGGAACTATTTCAAGCCGTGACACACGGAGCCGGGCTACGTGTCAGACCAGTGATGATGACGGGGGTTTCCACTATTGCTGGCTTGCTGCCCATTATGTTTAGCTCTGGCACAGGTGCAGAAGTTGTTAGCCGAATTGCGGCTCCGATGGTAGGCGGCATGTTGAGCGCGATGGTTCTGACACTGCTGGTGTTGCCCGTTGTATATTATCTTTGGAGGGGATATTCGCTAAAAAGTTAGGATGATCTGTCTGAATCTGTTTTGAGCGGCATTTTTATTACTCGAGGTTAGGGTAGGCGCGTAAAAAATGTCTGGATTCGGCTGGCGGTCATTGGCTGATCGAATGTTCTTTAAGGGATGTTGTCGGTCAAGCCGCCGGGCATCTGATAAAGGTGCGTTCTGAGCATTATGGTGCCTCTTCCATGAACTGTTCCTAGCGCAATCAGTGACCTAGGGAACCTCAGTGCAGCTTGAGGCCCTGCGTCGCACTTGCGTGCAATTTCATTCTATCGATTCCTCAACTGAAGCTACAGATCATGAATAAACGCGCAACCATCACCGCCGCTCTTTTTATCGCGCTAGGCGTCGCCACAGCAGGTCTGCTTTAAACCAATTCTCTACGGGACAGCGCGATAAAGCCGTGGCGCAGGAGGGGGGGGGTGAGCTGATGCCCTCGCACTTGCCGGTCATCGACCCCGCCAACGCGCCGGTGAGGATCGTAGAATTCTTTGATCCCGCTTGTGAGGATTGCTGGGCGCTTTATCACATCGTCAAGGAACTCATGGCTGAATACCCGGATGATGTGCGACTGGTCCTCCGTTACGTCCTCTTTCACCGGAGTTCGGAAGAAGCAGCGCGGATCGCGTAAACAAGGAGTTTATCTACCGGTGCAGGAGACGGTCTTTGCCGTTCAGCCTTGCTGGCACGGCGATTGGCAAGCAGCCAAAGCGACGGGGCTGGATGTTAAGAGGGCCCGTGAGCAGATCACTGGGCGCGATATTACGGCCATTCTGGAGCAGGATACCGCCGAAGCCAAGGCGATTGGGATACCCCAGTCACCAACGCTCTGCGCACCGGGCCATTCAGCCATGCACCGCGTAGCGCAGGGAGCAGTAGTCTCAGCGTCAACTTCCAGTCGGTCGAGCAGCGGCTGATCATGTGGGCGGCAAGGGCGTTGGTACCTAAAATAGCGCCCAGTACATTCACGTCAAGCATCAGGCGAATGTCGGCACTATTGAGGTTACCGGTGCGTCCGCTGCGCAATACACCGGCCACATTCGCCAGCATTTCGATGGTCTGCTCTTCGTCTTCAAGCTTGCTGATCAGGCGTTTCCATTGGGCTTCGTCGCGGACATCCAGAGGTTCGCAGCGTACCGATGGCTGGTGTTCCCAGCGTTGGTTCAGCGCCTTGATGTCTGCATCTGTGGCGATGACCCGGTGACCTTTTTTCATGGCCAGTTCAGTAAGGCTGGCGCCGATACCGTTGGCTGCGCCGGTAACCAATAGCTGCATGTTTCGACCCTGGGAATCCATTTATAGTCAGGTTAGTTTGGCTGAATGGGGGGCGGTTTGCTTGACAGGGGCTGCCATGAATTTAACACTTTACGCCAACAGGGTTGTCCAATAGCGAGATGCTCATGACTGTTCCTCATCGGCGCCGTATACCGGCCAGCTTCGCGCTTGCGTTGTATGAGTATCTGGACGTAAGAGGGCTGGATAGTGATAGCTTGCTGCCAATATCACGACCACCGGCAGATATTGCCTTGAATGCAGATTTGCCGATTGATGACTGGTGCAGGCTTCTGGAGTGTGCAGCCGGCCACCTTAATGATCCCCTGCTTGGGCTTCATCTGGGACAAACGCTGAGCCTGCGCCACATTGGTGTGCTGGGTTATGTAGTTATGGCCTCTCGGGATCTGGGGGAAGCCTTGAGTCGTTTGCACCGATATCAGCGGTTGGTTTACGACGTGACTCCTTTGGAAGTACGAGTAAGCGGCACTGCCGTAGAGCTTGTATGGGATGCGGAGCATGGCCGGCCGGGCCCTTTGGTGGATGAAACTGCTATCACGACGTTGGTGCATCTGTGTCGGAGTCTGACACGCCCGGATTTGTCTCCGTCCTATGTTTCTTTTATTAATCCAACCCCAGCCGCCATCAGCGAGTACAGAGACTTTTTCGGCTGCCTAGTCGAATTTGAGCAAGCAGATACGGTGATATGCATGGATGCTGTGACCTTGATGGAACCTCTCCATACGGCAGATCCGGCCATGCTGTCCATATTGGAAGAGCAGGCAGACTCTCTTCTAGCATGCCTCCCTACGCAGTCCCCGTTGATTGATGAGGTGCGTCGCCGCATTGGGCGCTTGTTGCCTGATAAGAATCCGGAGATTTCTTCGGTTGCGCAAGGTATGGATTTGTCTGTTCGTACCCTGCAACGTCAATTGACGGCTGCGGGCACCAGCTTTCTCAAGGAGGTGGCTGCAGTACGCCAGGAGATTGCTGAACGCTATCTGCGAGAAACCCGCCTGGGGCTGGTGGATATCGCCTTGCTGCTGGGCTACTCCGAGCATAGTGCGTTTACCCGTAGCTTCATCCGTTGGACAGGTATGACACCTCAGGCTTATCGGCAGCGGCACGCTTGAAAGAAAAAGGCTGATCATGGCTGGCGCTTGCCATGCTCCGGTATCGCGGAATTTTACTCCTTAGTTAGCACTGCATCTGCCACTTTATGCGATGGCCTTTTCTTATATGTATATCAGTCCATCTACATCCGCCTAAATCCAGACCACAAGTGTAAGTTCTGGTGTAGCAAGAGGGTAAAAGGATGGCGCAGCCCAATAAAATCAGCTCAAACACACCTGTGCATCATAGGTGTATGTTGGCTTAGGTCCGCGGTCACAGGTCCTCCATGGGGGGTAATGAATCAGTGGGCGGTCATGATATAGCGATATGTGAGAGGATTCATGGGGAGATCTGGATGGTTTTTAGGAGGGACTATCTCTGTCTGCCCATTACCGAGTTTATATGCAGGCCGGGTGAGGCCGTTTGGCTTGCACGGAAGGCATCATTCTTTAGGGCTGAATATATGCGTCTCCCCCTATTGCCTTCTTGGTGCAGGCGCTCCTCAGGGCCAAACGCAAGGCCCGACACAAACCGCTTCAGCACAAACCCTGATACTTGGCGTCAACATGAATAATATGACTGCCAGTTACCAGAACCGCGAACGGGAACAGATTACCCATGCCACGGTCGGCGAGGGCACCGTCACTGCTCGCGGTGACCAGGCCGCTGGCGGAAACAGCCTGGCGGGCCTCAATCGGACTCGCTGGCGAAGTACGCTGCGGCTTTTTTTAAGATGTCTCGCTCTTCGGTAACGCGGTTAAGCTCTTTCTGGAGCCGGCGGGTCTTGACCTAGTCATCAGCATTGGCCCGAGGCTGCTCGGAATCCGGGCCAAGCTTTCTGATCCAGGCGTACAGGCTATGGGTGGTGACGCCGAGCCGGTCGGCGACTTGGGCCACACTGTGACCACGATCCGTCACCTGACGAACCGCTTCAATCTTGAATTCTTCGGGATAGCGTTTGCTGCTCATGGGTACCTCTCTGGTTGCCATTTTGGATGGCTGAAAGGTGTCTAGCAAACTGGTGGCTATTCAATTTGCTCACAATGAAAACATACCTGGACCAACACTTGCGGGTGTTATCTGCACCATCTTTGACAGACTACGTGGCTGGAAAAATTGAAGCTTACGGTGTAAATGGGTCAGCTCTTGTTCTCGAAGCAGCAGTATCACCGAATAAAGTTAATGTAATATACAATACCGTTGGCTTTATGGATAAGCTTTGGGGGTCTGGTTCGGTCCATGGTTTTACGCATAGTGTTAACTGGGGAAATTCAGGCTGTAGTGTTCATTTATATTCAGGTATTTAGGGTTGATGATGAGGTTGCTTCCTGTTGGACTATTATTTTTTTCGCTTTCCAGTGTATCCGATGCGGATCAAACATGCCTTGATATTGAAAGAAAATACGCAGGGAGCACATTCGCTGAATCTGATGCTGAATCGCTTGATCAGCTTTTAAATGATGCAGGCATAGACGATTTATATGGTGAGAGTTTTTTGTCTTTGATGGATAGAGATAAAAAAGTGGCGAGTGAAATTTCTTCTTATGTGGTTAATCCTTATATGCTGGAGTCAAAAAAAGGAAAAGTTTTTTTGGATACTGTTTTTGATGAAATGATTAGCATGCAGGATTATAGTCCAACAGGGTCTATGCATTTGTATAACTTTATTTCTTCTAGGAATGCTGAGCATGCTAGATATGGGGTTTTGAGATATATGGATGAAGAGAGAAAGGTTAGTATTGATGAAATAGATGAAATTCTGGGATGCTTTGGTTTTTCTGGTGTTGATCATATTCTTTCTCGTTGAACTTGGCTTCTGCGATTAATTCGTTAGGTCTTTCGGGTTCTTCTCCTGCCCGTAATTAGGGGTGCGTACCAATCGGGTGATCTCCTGCCGAACCTAATTGGGGTTGCCTGTGAATTGGGGATGGCTTGGATGCTTTGTAGTTTCTTAGTGGTATAAGACTATTCTTATTGTAGTGGTCAACTAATACCGGACAGTGATTTAGGTTTTTCCTCTGCCCTGGCGGGTGCAATCCCGCCGTTGTAACTGTGAGGCCTGTGGTGATTGTAGTAACCCATTAGATAGTCACCGATATCTTTTTTTGCTTCGGGCAAGTTGCGGTAGCCCATCGTAGGAACCCACTCTGACTTTAGGCTTCGGAACAGCCTTTCCATTGGCGCATTGTCCCAGCAATTGCCCCGTCGGCTCATGCTTTGCTGCATCCGATAGCGCCATAGACGCTGCCGGAACATGCGGCTGGCGTACTGGCTGCCCTGATCCGAGTGGAGCATGACTTTATCGGGTTGACCACGCTGTTCCCAAGCATGATCCAGGGCCTTTACCACAAGATCTGCATCCGGGTGGCTGGAGACCGCCCAACCAACAACCCGTCGTGCGAAGAGATCAAGCACGACGGCCAGATAACTCCAGCACTGCCCCGTCCAGATATAGGTGATATCTCCGCACCACACCTGATTAGGGCTTGCCACCGTAAACTCTCGATCCAGATGGTTCGGTATATCTGGCCGCTCTACCGTCGCCTGCCTGTAGGCATGGGGCTCGGGCTGCTTACAGATCAGCCCCAGTTCACGCATAAGACTGCGTACTTTGAAGCGGCCAACTTTCTCCCCCTGCTCATTGAGAAGCCCTTGTATCGTGCGGCTTCCCGCTGAACTTCTACTCTGCTTGAATAGACGATTAACCATCGCCTTAAGGGTCACACGCTCCGCATCAATGTAGTGGTGTCGCTGGCGATACTCGTAGTAGCTGGAGCGGCTCACATCAAACGCTGTACAGACCAATTCAACAGGCTCCTGCTCACTCAACTGGTCTATCAGCGCGTACGATTCAGATCGTCCGACATCAAGAGAGCGGTGGTGAGTTCAACCGGTCAACGCAAATATACTTTGTAGCTTCTCCACAGGTGTCAGGTAGTCGAGTGTTTTCCTCGGTCGTTCATTCAGCTTCCTTGCAAATTCATTTAACTGCTTCTGGGAATAGCCCGATAAATCGGTCTTCTTCGGGAAGTACTGGCGCAACAGACGATTGGTGTTCTCGTTGCTGCCTCTTTGCCAGGAGCTATGCGGGTCACAGAAATAAACCTGCATGCCGGTCGCAAGCGTAAATTTCCTGTGGTTACCCAGCTCACCCCCTCGATCCCAGGTCAGGGTTCTCTTCAACTCCTCGGGGAGCTGGCCAACTTCCCGACAAAGCGCCGAAACAACGCTTTCCGTATCTTTGCCGCCGACATGAACGAGCATCGTAAATCTAGACTGCCGCTCTACAAGCGTCGCAATATGTGAGTTCTTGGATCCGGATATCAGGTCTCCCTCCCAATGGCCAGGAACAGCTCTGTCTTCAACCTCTTTTGGCCGAGCACGGATAGAAACTAAATCCGTGATGCTGGTGCGGGATTCTGCCTCTTCAGAGCTTCTGTGCCGTGATCGACGCATACCGCGTCTTGATCGGAGGTGTTTGACAAGTTCCTTCTTCAGAACACCTCGGGCTTGAATAAAGAGACTTCGGTAAATCGTTTCATGGGACACATGCATCGACTTGTCGTCCGGGAACTGGCGTTTTAGCCAGCCTGCTACTTGCTCTGGAGACCAGTCAAGGCTCAGCTTTTCGGCAACGGCTGCACGGAGGGGCTCATTCAATGCGAGAAGGCATTTTTTCGGACGTTTTGATTGGGTCCAGGCACGCCGATCTGCCACGTTCGCCCTGTACCGACTTCTTCCCCCGTTACGACTGACCTCTCGACTGATGGTTGAGGCAGACCGTCCCATCGAGTCGGCAATCTGAGTCAATGTCAGTCCCGCTGAGATGCCTCTTGAAATCTCTTCGCGCTCAGAGCTACTAAGCACTCTTGCCGACCTGGAACGTCCCAGAGGGGCAATGCCGCCATGTATGGCGAGCATTCCAGTAATCGATCCAGCATGCTTCCCAAGGGCTCTGCCAATCTCGCTAAGCGACTGCCCTTTCTTCCATCGAGCCCATAGCTCCTTCTTCTGCTGGCAGGTCAGCCCTCTGGTCTTTAATACTTGCTGCGGCATTCTGAAAGCCCCGATAGTTACCAGTGTGCATTATGTTGCACTGACCAGTTGAATCTACCACCGTCACTGCTCGCGGTGACCAGGCCGCTGGCGGAAACAGCCTGGCGGGCCTCAATCGGACTCGCTGGCGAAGTACGCCGCGGCTTTTTTTAGGATGTCTCGCTCTTCGGTAACGCGCTTGAGCTCTTTCTGGAGTCGGCGAATCTCGACTTGATCATCTGCATTGGCCTGATGCTGCTCGGAATCCGGGCCAAACTTCCTGATCCAGGCGTACAGACTGTGAGTGGTGACACCGAGACGATCAGCCACTTGGGCCACACTGTGACCACGATCAGTCACCTGACGAACTGCCTCAATCTTGAATTCTTCGGGATAGCGTTTGCTGCTCATGGATACCTCTCTGATTGCCATTTTGGACGGCTGAAGGGTGTCTAGCAAACTCATCCCCTTTCAAAAACAGACATATTTCTGTGTCTTTCACGTAATAATCACCTGCTACTTTTCCTTCTGGTTTTCTTCCCGTATTTGACGGAACGGATAACGAAAGAGGGTGAGGGTATGAAAGGGCGTTTACTGGCTGCGCTGCTCGCGCTGGCTGGCTGTAACCAGGTGTCATATGCAGCCAGCGATCTGCATCGTTTGGCTTGGACAGATGATCCGGCAACTACTGCAACACTCGGCTGGCGTCTGTTATCCGGGTCGGATCCCCATGTCATGATCGGGACTAGCAGCGACGGTACCGGTTGGATTCGTGAAGAGGTGGATGAGACCACTGAGATGTTGCACCCCGGCGATGCCGCCTCTGAGACGCTGGAAACCCAGCTTGCCCGGATTACCGGACTTACTTCCGATACCGCTTATTATTACCAGGTCTGTGACAGCGAAGGGTGCAGTGAGTCCTCCTGGTTCATGACGGCACCGGACAGTGCCAGTGATTTCCCCTTTATTGCCGGTGGTGACTCGCGGACCAACCGTGAACCCCGCCAGATAGGTATGGAGCTGGTCGCCACCATTCGCCCCCTCTTTGTACTGTTCAACGGTGATTTTACCGATGTGGGTTCCCATACCCAGTGGGTGGAGTGGCTGGAAGATTGGCAGCTTAGCCGCAGTAATGATGGCCGGGTTTACCCCATCGTGGCTTCTCACGGTAACCATGAAAATGATGTTACTGACATGCTTAGCCATGTATTCGGGATTCCCGAGGATGGCTATTACGGCTTGAACGTGGGGGGCGATATGATGCGTATCTTTACCCTTAATTCTGAAGTCGAGCCTGGCGTTGGCTATGGCGCGTATGCTACCCAGGACAGCACCGTTTGGGATGCCCAAACCGTGTGGTTGGCCACCGATGCCGCCGCTTCCTCTGCGACATGGAAAGTGGGGAATTACCATCGCCCCATGCGCCCGCATACCAGCGGAAAATCCGAAGGTGACGGGCGCATCGCCGCCTGGGCCCAGACCTTCACCGATACGGGGTTCGACGTCATCGTTGAGTCTGATACTCATATGTCCAAGTACACCTTCCCGGTGGTCTATGACACCGGCGAAGGCAGCTACCAGGACTTCAAGCGCGATGATACCAATGGCACTCTGCTGATCGGTGAAGGCAGTTGGGGCGCCCCGACCCGCCCAACCGATGATGACAAGCCCTGGACCATGGACAGTGCCTCCTTTTGGCAATTCAAGCTGGTCCATGCTTCCCCGGACAATCTGGATATCCGTACCATCCGTTTCGGTTCCGAAAACGAAATGAATGCGGGCACACTGCTTGACCCGACCACGGTCACGGCGCTGACTCAGGCGGAGCAGGATGCGGATGTCTTCGCTATGCCGGCTGGCTTGCCGTTCTGGCAGCCGCTGTCCGGTGAAGTTATCAGTCTCCCGGATACCGGATTTGAAGGCGCTGACATCGATAACGTGCAACTGGTCGGAACCGGCAGCCAGTGGCGTTATCTGGATCACGGCGGTTCTGCGGATGGCTGGGAGCAACCGGGCTTTGATGACTCTGCCTGGGCCGTGGGCAATGCCCAACTGGGCTATGGTGATGGCGACGAAACTACCGAAATCAGTTTCGGGGCTGATGCCAACCATAAGTTCACTGCCACCTATTTCCGTCGCAACTTCACCGTGGATGCCCCGGGGGCCGTGATCAAACTGACACTGCGTCTGTTGCGTGATGATGGCGCCGTGGTGCACATCAATGGGCAAGAAGCCCTGCGCAGCAACATGCCTGGCGGTGAAATTACTGCGTCCACCTTCGCCAGCAATGCCATTGGCGGTTCCGCAGAAAGCACCTACTACGAATTCCATCTGCAACCGGAGCTGTTGCAGGCCGGCAATAACGTAGTCGCCGTGGAGCTGCACCAGGCGGATGCCGGCAGTTCCGATGTGAGCTTTGACATGGACCTGACGGCGGTACTCTCCAATGTTGTCGATACCGTTCCGGTTGTTACCACCACGCTGACGGCTACACCGCGGTCAATCAGCGAGATCGAACTGAACTGGGATGATGCCGACACCTTCGAGGAAAGCGGCTATCAGGTGGAGCGAAAAAACGCCGAAGGTTACTGGGATATTCTCACTTGGCGCCTGGAGGCGGATACCACTACCTATGTGGACAGTCAGCTTGATGAAGGTGTGAGTTACGAATACCGGGTACGTCCCTATAGTGCTGCGGGTTTGGCTGCGGCCAGCGACCCTGTGGCTGCGGAAACCCTGTCCAATGCGGTGCCAAGAATCTTCGAGGAAGACTTTGAAAGCGCTACACTGGGTGAACTGAACCAGTTCAGCGTCACCAGTAACAATGACTGGGCAGCGGCGGAATTCGGTGGCGCCAATTATGCTTACATGAATGGTTTTGGCGCCGATGCCATCAGTGATGACTGGCTGATCATCCCGGCCCTGGCGCTGGATTTCTATGCTGACGCCTCTCTCAGTTTCGAAAGTGCCTATAACTTCGATGGCCCCATGCTGAGACTGGCCTACTCCAGTGACTACGATCCGGCGGTGAATGCGAGCCCGGCGTCTGCAAACTGGACGACTATCCCCGAGTGCAACGACACCACCGACAGCTTCTGTTGGTCGGCACCGGCGGAAGGCGGCTATGTGTTCACACCCACCAGCGTGGATATTTCCGGCATTAGTGGTGAAGCGCTCTATCTGGCATTCCAGTATGTATCTACCGGCACGGGCGGCGGCGGTGGCCGTGCCTGGGAAGTGGATAACATCGTGGTGCGGGGCAACTATCAAAATGCCACAGTTCAAGGCACTGACTTTGCCTCCGGTATTCCTTCCGACTGGACCAACCACAGTGCTGCCAGTGCCGCTAACTGGGAAGGGGGCAGCGAACTGGGTATCAATGGCGCTTTCATCAATGGCTTCGGTGCCGATGCTGCCAGTGACGACTGGCTGATCTTCCCGGGCACCGACATCGGGGAAGGCGCCGCGCTGGAATTCGACTTTTACCAGAAGTACGACGGCCCGGCCCTGAAGGTGATGATCTCCACCGACTATACTGACGGCGCCGATCCACAATCGGCCACCTGGACCGACCTGAATGTGGATTTCCCGGTGCTGTTTGATCAGTGGCAATCGATGGGACCGATCAGCCTCGCCGGTTACGAAGGCATAGCGCACATCGCGTTTATCTACACTTCCACCGGCACCGGTCCGGGGGATGGTGCGGGCATGGGGGTGGCCAATGCCCGGATCGTGAAGACCCTGGACGGCGTCAAGCAGGAAAAGGAAGTCACCAAGGAGGAGTTTAACGACGTCAGCTCCCTGGGTAGCTTCGGCGCCTACTCGCGCAGCAGTAACGCGGACTGGGTGGTGGAAGAGCGTGCCGGCCAGACCGGCGCTATCGCCAGCGGTTTCGGTGCCGATGATGTGAGTGATGACTGGCTGATTTCGCCGGAACTGCAAATTCTGAGCTGGCAAAATGCCCTGGCCCGTTTCCACATCTACACCAACTACGGGGGGCCGGCTCTGGAAGTGCTGATTTCCAATAACTACTCCGGTAGTGGTGACCCGCTGGCCGAAGGTGTTACCTGGAATACTTTGGACGTGGATCAGTCCGGGGCAGAAGATGACGCCTGGACCGACTACGAAGTGAATGTGGCCCAGTACACCGGCCCGGCGCACATCGCGTTCCGCTACACCACCACCGGCACGGGTTCCGGCGAAGGCCGTCGCATCGGAGTGGACAACTTCCAGGTGATCAGTACCTATGGAGAAGAGGCCATGAACGCCAGCTTCAATTTGGCGCAGACCGAGTACACTACCATCCAGCCGGTGACCTTCAAGGCCTCTTTGAGTGGCGGCGTGGCACCCTACACCTACCTGTGGGAGTTCGGTGACGGCAACACCGCCGCCGACGCGGAGGTGGAGTATACCTATACGGAAGCCGGTAATTACTCCGTGACGCTGACGGTGACCGATGCCGATGGCATCACCAGCACCGTGACACGGGATGATCTGGTGACCGTGGTGGCATCCACCAACGAAGGAGTGCCGGAGGCGCAAGGTGATCTGCGGGTGGCCACATTCAATGCCTACCTGAACCGCAGCAGTGAAGGGATGATTCTCACGGATGCCCAGGGCGGTGAAGATATACAGATCGCCAAGGTGGCGGAAATCATTCAGCGTGTTCGCCCGGATGTGATCCTGCTCAACGAGTTCGATTATGTGGCCGACGGCACCGCGGTGCAGGCGTTACAGGAAAGCTACTTCAAGGTCAGCCAGAACGGCGCGGAACCGATCGAATACGGCTACATGTATTTGGCGGAATCGAATACCGGGGTGATGACGGCCTTCGATTTCAATAATGACGGTGAAGCGGGCAGTGGCGGGGATGATGCCTACGGCTTTGGCGATTTCCCGGGCCAGTACGCCATGGTGCTGCTGTCAAAATACCCCATCGCTACCGAGCAAGTGCGCACCTTCCAGAGCTTCCTGTGGAAGGACATGCCTGATGCCATGCTGCCCACCGATCCGGAAACCGGCGGAGCGTGGTTCACGGACGAAGAGCTGAATGCGTTCCGCCTCTCTTCCAAGAGCCACTGGGACGTGCCAGTGGAAGTGAATGGTCGTGTGATTCACATGCTGGCCAGCCACCCCACGCCGCCGGTGTTTGACGGCGAAGAGGATCGCAACGGCAAGCGCAACCATGACGAAATTCGATTCTGGGCGGATTACGTGGACCCGGCCAAGTCTTCCTACATCTATGATGACGAAGGCAATACTGGCGGTCTGTCAGCGCAGTCCCGATTCGTGATCCTGGGCGATCTGAACGCCTCGCCGGTAGAGGGTGATGCCACCGGTGACCCGATGAGCCTGTTGATCGGTAGCAGCCATGTGAACGGTACGGTGATGCCGTCCAGCACCGGTGCAGTGGAAAATGATCCCGATAACGAGAACGCCCCCAATCACACCGCCGACTGGCAGATGCGTGCCGACTATGTGCTGCCCTCCCAGTTCGGCCTGGACGTGGAACAGACTGCCGTATTCTGGCCAGGGCAGGCAGATGCACTGTACCCGCTGGTTGGCCCGGGTGTGCAGAGCTCGGATCACCGACTGGTGTACGCGGATCTGAAGATGGCTGACGTGGAAGGGGAAACCCCCGATACCGGTGGTGAGAACAATGGCGGTGGCAATGCCAGGGACGATGATGACGATGAGTTCCTGGGCGCCAGCGGCTTCGAATTCCTGCTGCTGGCTCTGATGTTGATGGGAGGGCGACGCCTGCGTCGCCGTGGCTGATACCTGAACCGGACAAAAAAGCAGCGCACCTTGCTTTGGCGGGGTGCGTTTTTTTATGGCCAATGTTTGCGTCAGGAATTTCGAGCTTTAAAAGGATAAAAAGACGAGGCAGCTACCTCGTCAATATCAGAGTTACTTGGCAAAGCACTCGACTTTATTCAAGAACAAGAAAAAAGTATTCAAGAGGTGTGGCAGAGAAAGGAGAACGAAACAAAAGGGGCCACAGATTCCTAAGGACCCCGAAAGGCGCAAACGTTGCCTTCTTACTGCTTTGAGGCTTGAGGGTTGAGGGTTACACCTCGCAAAGCATGGTACAAAGGCTATATTGCATCAATGTATCGGGGCTACATGCTCTAGCATCAGTTTGCCGTTCGTATCATAGAGGGCCAGGGGGAGCACCGACTCTTTGGCTTTGGCATGAAACTGGTTTAGGTCTTCCAGCGTTTCAAAACGATGAGCCCAGGCAGGGTGGTCTGTTCGGTAATATGGGGCTTCGGGATGACCATAGCCTCCAAACGCCAGGATCTCTTCAGACGTGGTAAACAGAGCGACGTAGCCGAGAAAGCTGGCGTTCATTTTGGAGTGTGTCTTTGCAGGGTAAATGGGCTTGAGGTGGGCGGGCTGCTTGCTCATCGTTCTACACTCCATGCACATGACGCCCTCTAGGCTACAACGTAGACTGAATCCGGGTCACTAATTTTGTACGAGCGTTCCGTTACTCAGCGCTGTAACAATACTGTAGCGACGTAAACCGTGATTTGTGAGGCCTAACGTAAAGGTAGAGCGTGACGAAATAGTGTCAAAAAGACGGCTGAAAAAGCCGATACAGCGGTGCTCCCTTTAAACGTATATCGTGCAATACGGCGAATAACCACAGAGTTCAGCGCGAGTCTATTTTGCTGGCGGCTGCTGAGAGTAGCCTGAAAATTTCACTATGCTCTGTTTAGAGGCGGGGGTTCTAGTTATTCCGCGTATCAGTAGACCCACAAGCAAACCGCTGGTCACGCCATGCAAATGGGCTTCGATGGCGACCTTGCCGTCAGAGAGCTTAGCAGAAAATGGTATGGGCCCAAGAGTCTGTTCCCAGATGACTTTGAGCAAGAGGAACAGGGCCAGCAGGCGGCCCAATGGAGAAGGCCAAATGAGCACGGTGCCGCTGGCCAAAAGTGCATAGAAAACCCCGGAAAAACCCAGATACAGACGAATGTGTGGATACCACAGCCACAGGATAAAACCGATCCACAGGCTGCTCACCAATAGCACAGTGAGTAAGCGCCGGGATGCTCGCAGTTCCGGTAATAGCCAGAGAATGGCTAGCAGAGACGCCAGGTTCAGTAAGGCATGGGGCATGCTGGCGTGTACCCAGTGGGCGGTCAGCAGTCGCCAGATCTGGCCCTGCTGCAGGGCACCCACATCCAGACGCAATAACTGGCTGTCAACGGCCAGTTGCAGCAACAGCATCAACACTGCCAGCGACAGCGGTAGGATCAGGGAGAGGAGGTTGCCCCGGTCACTCATTCGGTGCGGGCTCCAGCGATAGCCTCAGCGGGTGCAAATGGTAGGCATGGCCGGTCTGGCTATGATTGAAAGGCGCCACCCACAGGTGCATGCCGTCTTCGATGGGCAGGTCATACTTATTGTTCACCTGCAGGCGACGGCGAATTTCCAATGTCCAGCGGCCATCGGCCCAGCGGGCCCCGGCATCCACGCCGCCGCGTCCTTGAGTAAAAGGCCCTAGAGACAATACCGAAGGTATCACCGTGCCTACCGGCAGGGTGTCGATTTCGGCGTTGTAGCGCACTGTATCGTTCCAGTCCATCCACCACTGGCCTTCGTCAGACGTGCTGGCATTGCGGTCCATCTGGCTCAGGCTTTGCAGTTGGCGAATGTCCCGAGGTAAGCGGCGTGGCTGGATAATGCCATCATCATAGAGTGTCCAGTTCATGATGTAGCCACCACATTCGGGTTTGAGCTGATAGTCGTTGGCTTCCCAGCGCACCAGATGCTCGCAGTCCGGGTCTTTCTGGTAGCCGGCGGTGTAGCGCTTGTATTCCGATTGCGAAGGCAAGGCGGGGCCGAAGTGGTTATCGTCGGCCTGGCCCAGGCTCAGTCCGGTACGCACTGCCTTCCAGTGCCAGACATCCACATAGGTGCCATCGGTGCTGTAGTGCAGTCCCCGGCCGCCGGCAGAATCCGGATGACGTGACAGAGGCCCTTTGCCCAGATGCACCGTGCCGGCCCCGGCCATTTCCGAGGAGCGGGACAGCATGACCGCGAACTTGTCTTCATAGAAGACATTCTCATTGGCAGTACGGGCTTCGGTCTGGATGACCTTCCAGCCGTCTTCGGTTTTTTCCAGCGGTAGATGGGTCAGGCTGCGGGTAGGGTCCGCCCAGGAAAACAGGAAATACGCGTAAAGGCTGTCGTGCAGGGCACGGATCTCCACAGGAATGCCATCGTCACCCTGATTGCGCCCCTTGAAGGTATGGACTGTGACGGGGGCAATGCCCGCCCAGGCTGTTTCCCGGGCTTCTCCGTCCAATGCCACAGGTGTTTGGGTGTAGTGAATCAATAACTCCATACCGGCGCGGTTGCCGGAAGCGTAGAGCCAGCTTGCCACGGCAAGAGCGGCCAGACAGGTGGTGGTGGTCAGGCCAGGCTGAGTAAAACGGGGTAGGAAGATAGCCAGAAGCCGGCGCATCCCGCCTGCCAGAAGCACGCTGAGCAGATGCACCACGGTGTAAACCACAAAGCTCCAGGCACTGACATGATGAATCGTCAAAACAACACTGCGGTACTGACCCGGGTCGCCCAAGTATAGCCACAGGCCGGTGGCCACCGAGAGAACCACCAGAACCAGCCCCAAGGCGATGATCTGCCGCACCAGGTTTTCCCGCGACCAACGTGACTGTTTAGGCCGGCGTTGCAGTCGCCGGTAATGGCCCGATACGGCGATGAAGATCACATAGGCGACGGTGATAAAGAGAATTCCTGCACCCAGATAACTGTGCCAGCGATAGACGTTGCCCTGGGGAAGGCTGGCACTGATCGCCGCTGCCCAGCTCTGGGGCTCGGAAGCGGAAGCAATGCGCATACCGGTGAGAAAGGCACCGGCAAGGCAGACAATTACCAGGGTATGCAATATGAAGACCGGCAGCTTGCTGCGACCGGTGCGGAGGTTTTTTTCCATGGCCGGCGATATTATCGGTTAGTTTTGACAGTTTGATGGCGATAGATTTTGAAGAGCGGGAACTGATTCGTAGGGCAAAGTCTTAAAATTATATTTTCAGCTACATTATGAGAAGAGTGGGTTCGTCATGTTGCTCATAGCGTTCTCCTTACCCATAGCAGGCTGGGGCTATGGGACCCCGTGCTCAACAGAACGGGGGCAAATGCGTGTAGGAGATAGCTCAAAATTCGCTAAGTCATTGATCTTTGGTTCGGATTGCGACTTAAATATGCATGGAGTCCCCGGAAATAGGCCGCTCGTTCGAGTTTTGTTAGATGGGAAATATTCTCACTTATTGTATAAGTTACTAAATGTTATGGGTTTATCGAAATTATATCCTGTAGCCTGTTAAGAAATATGTCGAAAAAAGATATGTCGAATCGTTCGACTGAATACGCTGTTATGTCCAGGGAGGATGAAAGTTTTGCTTGTGGCTAGATTGATCATTGCTACCTTTGTTTATCTGATTTTGGCTTTTTTGTGCCTTATAGCAACGACAGTTATATTTCAGCCAAGTGATGTCCATCCAGATCATTGGAAAACAAGTGTTTATGACTATGCCGCTCAGGTTGCCTTGCTTGTTCTTTATGTGTGGCAAGCTGCTCGTCAAGTCAAAAGACATAACAAGTAGCGGCAGTTCGCCCCTTCGGGGCCGGACGCTCGTTCCTCGCGCCGCTGCGCAAGGCGTTATAGAGTGAGCCGGGAGGGCTGGTGCGTAGGTTCCTGAAATGGATTCCGCTAATACTAATAATTGCTTTTGTCGGCAGGGCAGGGATTCTTGTCTGGCATCAGAATGATATTGAGGGCGAGAGGAGCAGGGAATTTATTCTTTCTAATGAAGAGGTGGGCCTGGCATCAGGCGGGGTGTCAGAGATCATTTTTAGAAGAAAAGTTTCCTACAATGGCTCTTCGTCAGACCCATCTTATGTTGAGTTTCGTTATCGTGTCATTGGTAGCAGAAATGATCTATCTGTAGTGGTCAGAGGCTACGGCGAGCCGCCGAAGTATTCGGTTCGTGAAATGGAAACTCTATAACAAGGGCCTCCAGGCCGACCTTCGGCGGCTGAGGCGGGCGTTAGAACTCCAAACGAGGATCGTACATGTCATCAGAGTTAAAAAGGATTCGAAAACGAAATGAAGCCCGTAAGGAGATTGAAGATCTCTTCGATAAATCTGAGCATGTGTTAATAATCCATTACTCTTGCGAGTCATTCTATGACATCAAGGATGGCCGCACTCCGCGTGTGACGTCTATTGCCGCTAGAAATTTAAAGACGGCCCAAACAGAAAGTTTCTCGATACATAAAATTGCTGAGAGACGCAGAGTGGCAATAAAGGATATCCCAAACAAATACGACGACCTTGAAAAAGAAATGCTATCGGACTTCTTTGAGTTTTTAAGATATAGGCAAACGTTTCATTTTATTCATTGGAATATGCGCGATGGAAATTATGGTTTCTCTGCAATAGAACATAGATTTCAGGTGTTAGGTGGTGAACCATACGTAGTTCCAGATGACAAAAAATTCGATATCGCCAGAGCATTGGTAGCTCTATTTGGTCGTCAATACACGAATCACGGCCCATCCGGAAGATTTCATGAGCTAATTAAATTAAATCGAATGACGGATAAAAGCGCATTAACAGGCAAGCAAGAGGCTGATGCATTTGACGCAGGAGAGTATATAAAGCTTCATCAATCAACTTTGAGAAAAGTAGATTGTATGTCAAATATTGTGGAGCGTACCGTAGATGGCTCTTTAATTACCAATGCGACCTGGAAAGATAAGTATGGTGCGCATCCAAAGGCTATTGTGGAATACATAAGAGAGCATTGGTTATGGTCGTTAGTTGTTATGTTTGCAATTGCCACTGGCTTAGTAGGCCGTATCGCTGGGTGGTTCTAACAAACATGTCAACCGGACAATTTTTTGCTACGCTCTTTTGTGCATTTCACTTCGCTACATTTTTGCACAAAAGCTCTCCACAAAAAATTTCTCGGTTACATGGGCGTTATAAGCTCCTATGAAAATTGAAGTTATTCGTGAAGCCTGCTGTTCTCAAGATGACCAGTTAGGCCCCCTTTCTATCGAAGTGGACATTCCTGAGAAGGCAATGGTCTGGGAGCTGGCTAGGGAA
>UEXM01000424.1_pt1 | contig 39134 bp, 50 predicted proteins | sample 1796661 | NCBI WGS metagenome assembly UEXM01 (sample SAMEA4772469, study PRJEB27181) | metagenome | reverse complement strand
CTCTTAACTTGTAATGGAAGTTTTGATAAACATATTGAAATGGGAGTGGATGACGGGTCCTATAATACCGAGTGTGATTTCAATCCAAGGATGATGTCAAAGTTAAAGGAGTTTTATTTAAGTGATTACTTCTCTGACTTTCAAAGATTTGTAAATGGAATTAACAGGAAAGTAACAAACAGATTGAATATACTTCTTAGGGAAGAGTTTCCTCCCGTTATTGAGGTGACCTCAAATCTCATCAATTGGAATCAGCATCCGCCGCAAGTATGACTAAATAGGTAATAACTCTATTTAATTTCATGGAGTGGTATAGTCGGCGGGAAATTGGCACCGCAATTTGGAATCAGGCTCGCCGCAAGGAAGTTAAATGGTTGGTCAATGATTCAGAAATTGGTGAGTTTGGAATTCGCAAGTGTAGAATCAATCATTCGGAAGATACCTTAAAATGGTTAAAGATATTAGGAGCCAAGAAAAGACCCACTTCTGTTTATGTGGGAACTAACTTAATTGATTGGAATGAAGTGCAACTTCCTCCTCGCTTAAGAGAGCGAAATGCAGATAACTGGAACAAAACCGAAAGAGAAGCGTATGCAGAATTGTGGAAGCAATACTTAGACCCCGCAGCGATTGGGTTAGAGAAATATCATAAAATTTGGAAAGGCAAGGATATGGTATGGGATGTGGATGACGAGAACTTAGGAAAGGCGTGGAATATCGCTTACAAAATATACACCCATTTGTGCGATTCGGGATATAACCCAGAAATCGTATTTTCTGGTAGCAAGGGTTTTCATGTGTGGTTATATTCTGAAGAAGCAGAGAAATTGAGTGGAGTAACTCTGCGGACGGTATCACAAGGGGACCCCTTGCGTGAATTAGGGAAAGAATATCGTAAAGTTATTCAAAAAATAGCAATCTTAGCAACTGAAGAAGCACTTTATCGTTACGATTTGGCTCCAGCGCATCGTCAGGGAATTATTCGCTGTCCTTATTCTCTGAATAGTAAAACTGGACTTCCTGTTTGGCCGTTATCTGAAGCAGAAATTGAAAAGTTAAAAGAAAACGATTTTACATCGCCTTATGAGATAGCAGATATTTTATTCAAGTGGGAAACAGAGCGATGGGATGGAGAAAAGATACCAACTTCGCCGATGTCAGAGATTTGGTCACGCCATAAACATTTATTTGAATGAACTAAAAATCCAATAGCCTACTAATGAAACCACGGTGGCAATTCCGAATAAACGGGCAGGAGTTACTGGAGAAACTGGTTCACCGCCCAATCCATCTAATGTGGTAACTAAATCTTTATATTCATCTTTGAGGGCCTCATAATCAATATCAAAACCATCAACATATGTATCAGTTTCTAAAGGGGGTTTAATGTCAAAAGAAAATTGATAAAAGTTATTATTACCCTCTGAAGGGACTTCACAAGGTCCTGCACTAATGACTCGGTTAAGAGTGATGGTATATCTTCCGATTTCGGAAGGGAAGAATGCAAAATAACGATTTCCTGTGCTTCTATCTCCTGCCATGTGGTCATAATTGTGAATATCTCTTTTATTGACTCCTCTGCTATTGAGGTGGGAAATAGAAATTCTGATTGTGTGGTCGCTGCGCCATTCAGAATCAGTATTAAACCACCCTCTGGTATCGCTTGCCTTGAAACCAAATAAGATGTCATTATTCCATAACCTTAAGTTATTTATATCAGCATTAGCCTCTGATGTCCCAAATGCATATTCATGTTCGGTATCACAAGCCCAAAACTCATCATCAGCCTCCGAATCAGTAATTTCAAAAATGGTAAAATATGGCTCATCCCAAACTTCCTCTAATTGGGTGGGTTTGCCACTATCAAACGCTGCCTTCATAGAATCAAAAATAGATTCTTCTAAGTTATCGTTTTCTGCCTTAGACATCTTGATTTCCACCCATTGTAAAATACATAAGTCCTCCCAGCAGTAGAGCACCTAACGCTGTTCCGACCATAATGTAAGAATTCTTTTGTTGTTGTTCGGCATCTGCCAATAACTGTTTCATAAATTGCTCTTGTTGTGATGACATATCAGAGTAGATGGTGGCCGAATCTTGATTATAATTTATTTCATAAGCACCAATTAACGGTGTTTCGTTGCTAAAACTGCAACCATATTTATTTTTGCCTCCAATTGGGATGCTTGAAAATAGAGTCATGATTTCCCATATGTCAATAGTAGCAAAAACAGCAATTCCAAGCGGAGGGAACATAACAGTTAGTGCTATTTCAAAAGCCACTAATGCTAATGTTGCGGCCAGTTCTTTACTATCTTGCACCTTTTCATCTGTGCTTTTTTCAGCATCAGCATCGTAACCATATCCAATGGAAATATAAATCGTGCCTGGAGGCCAGTTACCTGGTATTACAATATCAGTAGTATAATCTCCATTAACATCGGTAGTAACTGTTTTAGAAATTCTGGTGGCTAATAATAGTGAGTAATCTATGATTTCATCCACCTTTTTCTGTAATAGGTCAGTATTACGCAGCAAGAACTCTGGTTTATCAGATTCCGCAAGAACTCTGGCTTGTAAGGAAGCCATGTAGGGGATGTTGAGTTGCATAACCTTGATGGAAACTCTATCAGAACGACCTCCAAAATCACCTGTTTGTGTGATTGACTCTCCAAATTCTTGTATATCTAAAATAGAAGGCTGATATTTACCCTCTCCTAAATTAGCAGATAATGTCTTTACTTTAATGTGGAACATATTTTTATCTTCTGGACTACCTAAGTTGAAAGTTCCATTATCTTTGTTAATCGTAAATGGTTTTTCTATTCCTTTGGCATCTACATAAGTTACTTCGGTCATCAAACCTGTGCCACAATAATTATCATCACCAAAGTCAAATCCTCCTTGATAAAATGGTATGGCATCTTGAAATTCTCTATGTTTTCCCTCTCCATGCATTTTACTGCCAGCCAAATTAAGTAGAGCAGCAGCACCAGTGGTAAATTTGTAATCTTCAGGAATAATTACAAAATCATAATGTTCATCATTTTTAGACAACTTATCACGCTCCAGATGGTTTAGCATCTGGAACGATATTATCTGAAACACTATCTACGACACCTTTGGCTGTTTTGGCAGCACCAAATATCATATTCATTATCCAAAATGTTCCTAAAATAAATGCGCCAAATAGGACAACAGTAATAAATCCACGCAAGTTACCCCATAAAGTAGTAAATCCAGAGGTAAATCCATCAGGCAAGAAACCGATATTTTCTAAAGTTTTGAATATACTGCCCAATCCCTCTAATCCATATGACCAAATATAAAATCCAACTCCTGCTATGACAATAGTTGCAGTATTTCTTTTAGCAAAACCCAAAGTTCCATTGGCGAATTTATTAAATGGGCCTGAAGGGATGTCATCAACAGTTTTTATCCCTGCGGTGCCTACATCATCAACGGTTTTTCCAATTAAACTTCTTTGACTTTTTATGACGGAATCTTTGTAGATGTCATCTACTTTACTACCCATAGCCTTGTTTATATCACCAGCAATTTTGGGTTCGCCTAATGTCTTAGCCATATCCTCGCCCCATTTAGTGGTTTGTTCTCTTAATGTTTTACCCATTCCGAGAATTTTGGATGGAGAAGCCTCATCCAACCTTTTAGTAAATGAATCTATTCTCTTTATTACACCCTCGTTGATTTTAGCAATTTTTTGGGACTTGAACTTAGCGATAGAAGCAGCATCATCAGTAATTTTACCTGACTTAATCGCAATTCGGGCAAGGTCATCACCGTGTTTAGCCATTATAGATGTGCCTATATCAGTGCCTATACCAGCAATCTTACCACCTTTGCCCCAGACCATGATATATGTTCGGCTCCACGACTATTTCAACTTATCTTTGAGGAAACTTAATATACCAAAAGCCTACTATTAAGAATATGGAGAAGTTGCTACCCATTATCAATTTCTATCGCCAACAGCCGAGAGGTTATTGGACAGTAGGTGTAGATTATGGATATAATGACACTTATACCAACGCTACATCATTAAATGGAGATAAAATCTTCAAAGTATGGGCCATACAATGTGGTTTTGATTTGATGATGACTGATTTTAGAGCCTTTCTTACCGAAAAAGAGATGGACCACGATGATGACGATAATCCTGTGGAAATTTATGATGATAAAAAACACGCAGACTTAGAATATAAATACAAGTTATCCTTAACCTCTGTCCAACCCATCCCTGAATTTACGCAACCGTGGGTTAAGAGGGATGACAGCCTTAGTGGACAATATACAGGTTATGAGATTATTTTTAATAATGAAAGGAGTGTGGAAGAAAACCAGATATTAGCGCAGAGAATTTACCAATATGGTTTTTCTAATATATCCAATATCAGATATGGCAGCATAAGTATGGATGAATTCTATTTTGCACAATTTAATAGCGAAGAAGAGTTAAATAAGATGATTGACTAATCATAGGTAGTGGTGCAATGTCTAAACTCAAAATGTATGATGAAAGAATGGCTATTTGTCGTGCCTGTCCAGAACTTAAAAGAAAGTTGGTAGGTAGTTTCTGCAATATCTGTGGTTGTAATATGAAAATGAAAGCACAAATGGAATCTCAAGATTGCCCATTAAGTAAGTGGCCTAAGATTAAATAGGTAATAGTTAATAGATAACTTATGAGAGAATGCGGTCACTATTCTTGTAATGAGAGATTTCGGGAATCTATGTATCCTCCTTTTTGTTCCGAGTATTGTCATATGCTAAAAGAAGAAAAAATCATTAGAGGCAAAAGACCTGTGTTAGAGCGAGATTGTAATTGGTGTGGTAAAACTTACGAATACCGTTATGGAACTCGTATGGCACAGGGTTCTTTTTGTAATCGTGAGTGCAGCATTGCAGCGCAAGGCATTAGAAAATACTATTCTATCCTAAATATCTTAAAGATAAGAGAGGACGAAGCGTTATCTGCACGACAAATTGCTAAATTGGGAGAACAGCATGGGACTCCTATGAATTATCATCAAAGTTCTATGAGAATACGAACCTTGGCTGCGGCTAACTTGGTGTGGAGCGAAGATGGAATTTGTGAAGGGGCTTATCAAAAGCACACACATAAGAAATACTTCTTAAATCCTGATATTGTAGGTCTGCCTTTTGAAACCACCTTAAAATGTTTAGATAAATACCGAAAAACGCATCGCCGAGATAAAATCCGTAAGAAACGGGCTGCCGATAGAAACTATGCCAGATGATTATTATGCGAACCTATCGCCAAGTCTGCACTTGCGAAAAGCAACCTTGTTTAATTTGCTTTGCTTTATTTGATTTGTATATTATGGAAATAGAATGGATGCTAAAGGAATAGTTAAATAAGTGATTACAGAATTGATATAGTATGGAAGAGGTAACTGTAACTCAAGGAGAGGCTGCCTCTGGTATGGATAAATATGAGCCTGTTTCGGAAACGCAAGGTTTTGAACAGCAGCGTGGCAGGAGTAAAAACTATGTGCCTACCACAGCATTTTGTCCTCAATGTTCGGAATTGACTGAATGGGATGCTAAATGGGGTGAGCCTAAACTTAAGTGGAGCCTAAAATACCAAGATTTCTGTTTTGATTTGGAATATACTTCGGATGAAGAGGGAAATACCTTTGTTAAATGTAATAGTTGTGGACATGACCTTCGCAACGAACCTCAAGAAATGGAAGGCAAGAGTTCTAAAAGAGCAAAAACACGAAGTAGTGTAGATTTTCAGCAGGAGTGGCTTAAAAATGTTAAACTACACAATGGATTTTATGTGATGAGTGTCCAAGAGTTCAAAAGAATGGCCGTTATTGGATATAAAAGCAGCCTCAAGATGAATCCTTGTGCTAAAATAGGTGGAAATTCCTATTATGTATTGTGGGATGACTTTTTACAACACTATGAAAACATGACTTTTGAGGGCGTTAAGTCAATTGGAATCGCAAGACAGCATTGGAAAATTTTGTAAGTATTCAAATAGTTGGAAGTTCAAGTTATACTTATGCAATATGATGTAATGAAGGAGATGTTAAAATCTACCGTTATTGTAAATTACATCCAACCCGATGCTAACAGAGGGATAAATCGTGTTTCGGAAGGGCCATCGCAAGTGGTTAGACCTACTTCCCGCTTAACTTCTTATGCAGGAACTCCTTATGATTTTGAAAACCCCTCTTGTGGAAGTTGGGGTGCAGCAACTGAATGGGTAACTCAATTAAGGAATAGTAAAAGAGATGAAAGAGGTTCTTGGAATCCTCGCAGAAATCATTTCGGTGGGTTACTTCCTGAATTAGAGTATATTGTAACTGATGGAAGGGATGCATCTGACTTCCGATATGTCAATGGCCCGCAGCAATCGCAAGGACAAGGACAAGAAATGAGATTAACTTGCACAAATTGTGGAGTTAATTGGGTCAGAAGCGTTAGGCAGAGTGCAGCAGGTTACGGTAACCGTTGTCCAGGCTGTGGAAGTGCAGACCAATTCACAGAAGTAGGACCAATTGATATAACTTATTCAATTTTAAGATTCCCTGTTGGATTCCCTGAAAATCCAAACTGCACCATTGGTTTTGTTAATCTATATGGTGTGGCCGCAGACGATTTCGCTTCCCGAATCAGACCAGGAGTTAGATTTAGGGCAAGATTTTATGGAAAAGCAAGTAGAAAAAGTCGCCAAAGGTCAGGTTCAGGTCGTAGAAGGTATGAACAATATCAATACTTATTACTTACTTTAGGTTCGGCCGCCTACAATCAAAATAATCGTAGTGGATTTATACAAATAATGTAAAGGTGAATAAAATGAAAGGAAAAACATTGGGAATACCGAATTCTATTGTAACTATCTTGGTTATTGATGCCATAGTTATTGGATTATACACGATGGGAAAACTTGATACTTCAAAAAAGTTGGTCGGTGCTAAAGTTGTGGGAACCACAGCCTTGGTCGGGGCTTCTATGTTAGCATAAATCAATGCTTAAATAGGTAATACAAAATAGATAGACTTGGAGAGAGCAAAATGGAACAGATGAAAAGTCAATTTATTGAAATGATGCAGAATGGATTGGAAGAACAAATCAGAGAAACTGCAAAGGAAGGAAACATTTCTAATTGGAAGGAAGCAACTATTGTTCCTGTGATTGGATTTATTCATAATGTTACAGATAAACCATTTATTGCTGGAGCCTATTTATTGGGGCAAGATGATGAGGGAGATGCCCAATTACTTTGCACCGAACCTGCGGAAGAACAACTTCCCGATGGTGTGATGGAATGGGTAAAAAGCATTATGGTTATGGAAGGCATGATGGAAGAAGAATCTATCTGTGAACTATTATTGGATTTTCAAATGGCTGTGGTAGCCAACGATTTTGACTTTCAAGAAGCCAATTCAATTGGATGGGAAGTTTTCTTTGAGCAACTTAGAGAACACAAGCGAAGCACCAATCGCCGAGCCTTGTCAAAAATCGCAGAAATGGGCCAAATTAGAGATGCTCTAAAAGAAATGCTATCAAACTTTTTGGGAGATTTAGCAGAAGGCTTAGATAACTGGCAAGAAAAGATAAATGACTCCGCTTATGTGAACCTAAAATCCCCTGTTGAAGACGGTGGGTTCTCATCTAAATTTGCAGGTGAGTGGGAATGAGTGGATATTTGTTAATGTGGATGACAGAATCTTTGATTCCTGAAATTTCCGAAATCATTTTTAGAACTCGTGAGGAAGCAGAACTGCATTTTGATGAAATAATGAAAGGTTTTGAACGCATTGGTGGAGATGAAGTTATTTGGTGGGATATACGCCGAGTCGTAGTAATGTCTTAGGTGATAACATGGCGGAATATATTCAATACGGCGGACCTTGCACACGCAGATGTGATGTAAATAGAGAAACATTGGTGTGTAATTCATGCGGAATGTATTTTGGCAGGGTGGAAGAATGAAGCAGGAGTGGCATTGGATGATGGAAAAGAAACCAATTGGAAACCCGTTTCCACCTCAAAAATTGATAGAACATTTAGAGAACCTTCAAAAAACCAAAGTAAAAGAGGATGGTATGGTGGGTTGCTAATGACTTGGCGACAAAGAGTTATTAACGAAATGTTAGCAAAATTGAGAGCCAGAGAAGATTCTTATAGTAAAAAGGAATAGTGAGGTTATGGCTGGTTGGGAAACCTATGAACCTCCGCAAGAGAAGTCGGAAAATTCTGGAAATGCGGGTAAATGGCTCTTTACTGTATTAGCAGGAATTCTATTTGTGAACATCTTAGTTGTAGAAATGGCCCTAATATGATGATTTTGGGGTTTGAAGTCAAAGGTTAAATAGGTTATCGCACTACTCCTTTATTGAGGAGAGAGTGATGAGTCGGAATCAAAGAGCAAGAACAATAGCATTAGCCAATGGCGTAGTTCGCAAATCAGAAGATGTGTGGATTGTGCAAAGTCAAAGCAGCGATAAGCAATATCAAGTAGTTAATTGGGGAGATAGATACACCTGCAACTGTCAAGATTTCCGCATTCGTGGTCGCAGAGAGAACTGCAAACATATCAAAGCGTTGGAGTATCTCTTGCTGAAAAATAAATACGGAGATTTGATTGAATAGGTGGTATCATGGCAATAAGAGCAAATTTATGGGTTGAAGTAGTCTTTGAAATGCTGGCAGATAGAGCCATGATTTCAACTGAAATAGCAGATATGTTAAAAACATCGGGTCGTGGTGGTCGTTATCCACCAAGTCCACGCCGAGTCACATTTGTATTGAGAAGCGATAACCGTTTCCGAGAATTGGGTGATGAAATCATTGGAACAATTGCGAGAAATCGTAGCCATCCTGTGAAATTGATTGGCCGCAGAGATAAAAACTATCACCGAGCCACACCGTTTCGTGTGATTCGCCCCAATGATGGTGATTTAGAATGAACAAAATAATGGCCTTAATGACCGTTGTGCTAATATCTATGGCTGGGTGCATGAGCGCAGATAATGAAACCATGACTGAACCCGAAAAGGTTGAACCTGTGATGGTGTATCAAGGATGGGATAATCATTCTTATCAATTTTGGAATCTCGCACCTATGAGTGTGGGTAATATGTCCAACCTAAGTAATAACAATACCACGAGCGAAATGGGTTTTAACTTTAATATCACTTTGGAAGTAAATGCTTATTTTCATGAACCTTTGCTCTGGGAACAAGGTTATGTTAATTATACCTTAAGCCAAGGTAATGAAACTTTCTTTGAAGTGCAATTAAATCATTCGCAAGAGTGGTTTTACATTAACCTAACTAATATCACAGGAAATATAACGGTAGAAATACAAAGCACAGGTAGCGATGACGCTACCACGCAGGAGCCTGGAGATTTCTTTATAATCAGGGCTGAATACAAAGTCTATTTGGACTAACCACAGAGTTTATATAGGTTGGACAGATTAGACTAATACAGGAGAGAACCACAATGAATCAAATGGAAGAAAAAGCAGAACGATATTTCAACAAGTGTTTGGCCGATAACCAATACACAGACAACGGAATGACGCACATTAAAGTGAGTGCAGCAGTAAGGCAATTAGAAAGGATGTATCCTAAAATTCGCTATTCGCTACTACGCCGAAAACAGCGAAATGGAAACAAGTGGCCTCATTTGATTATTCCTGCCTTTTATGTGGAAGCATATGTGGAAGAACATAATTATGAAGATGAAGATAATTGGTATTCAATAGAAGGTTCTTATCGTGAGGTTAAGAAAGAGCAACAACACCTAATCGCATACAATAAACAGGTGAATTAGATTGCTTGAGGTAATTTTACCAATGTTTTACGCAACCGTGGGTTTATGGATGGCTAAAATGCTACCTGACGCTTATCAAATAATGTGGGGGAAATGATAATGGCAAAAAAGAAAGCAAAGAAAACAACCAAGGCTAAGAAAACGCCGAAAGTGGTCGCCTTTAAGAAAGGACAGAAAGTTAAACGAATAGATATTTTCCGTTTGTTTGATGATAGCCAAACCGCATGGAAGCGATGGAATGCCGAGAAAGGTGATTGGAGCAGAGTGGCCTTCAAATCGGAAGTCAAAGATTTAGACTTCAAAATAACTAAGGTTCAACAATTAGAAGCAGATTATGTGATGTATTGGGCTGAATCTAAAAACTGGAGAATGCGCTGGGTCAAGAAGCCTAAAGATAGAGGATGGGGATTTCTAAGCGTCTTGCGTCAAGACCTACTTAAAGATAAGTAAATGCTTAAATAGGTAATCGCTAAATTAAAGGAACAACGGAGAGATAAATATGGTAGAAGAAACAAAGGCAGACGACCCGAATCAATATGATGCTTATACTTGTGGGGATTGTGGCTCAAAGGATATTAACTTTCATGCTGATGAACCACATTGTAATGACTGTGGTTTGGTTATGACAGAATGGGCAGTTGATTTGGGCAAAGATAACCGAGTGTTTGCCGATGGTTCAGGCGCAGATGGAGAACGATGGGGAATGCCTAAGTCCGACCTTTATCACGATGGAGGATTGACTACTGAAATGGCTCCTGCTATCCGAGATGGAACAGGTCAAAGACTAAGTTCTACTCAACGCCGAAAGTATAACCGACTTCGCCGACAACATCAAAGAACACGCATTCGTGATGCCAAAGAAAGAAACTTGGTAACTGCACTTAATGAATTGGATAGGTTAGGCTCTCAAATGTCGTTGCCTCGTCCTGTTCGTGAAAATGCAGCAAGGATTTACAAGCGAGCCGTAGAGCGCAAGTTAGTTCGTGGCCGTAGTATTGAAGGCGTAGTCGCTGCCTGTATTCATGCTTCTTGCCGACTTAACAGTATGAGTCGCACTTTGGATGAGATTGGACAACATTCTCGCACAGGTCGTAAGGAAATAGGTCGCACCTATAAGCGAGTTATGAAGGACTTGGGAATTCGTATCTTGCCAACGCCACCTGCGGAATATGTGCCTCGTTTTAGTTCACAACTGCAATTGGATGCGCCGACACAAGCATTGGCTTCTCGTATTTTGGGATATGAACAAGTGAGCGCATTGGGAACAGGTCGTGGCCCAACTGGTTTGGCTGCTGCTGCCGTATATTTGGCTACTCGTATTCAAGGCATAACACGCACACAAAGAGATGTAGCCATGGCTGCGGGTGTAACCGAGGTTACCATTCGCAATCGCTATAAAGAGATTTGCGCCACCCTGAACATCAATCCCGATAGTCCAACCGCACCACAATGAGGTATTTAGATGGGTAATAAATCCTTGATTATACTTGATTATGGAGAAGATTGTTGGAAACAATATGGCGTGACCGAACAATACCACTTGCGCTCTTGGAAACCACATGAAAAATGGTCCACCCCTCGTGATTGTGTGGGAAGTGATTCTCAAACTACTTTTTCTAATCTGGGTTCATACCATAGCATCGCTTCGGCAAATTCTACTTATGGCATTAAAACAATCGCTAATGCGGTGTATGATTATGATGAAAATTTTCTGCACACCTCTGGAAGCATTTATTGGTATAATTCGGCGAACAATGTTTTCACCACAATTTAGAATCAAGTATTAAATAGGTAGCAACACACAGATAACCTATGTGGATAGAAATCGCCTTTGCAGCATTAGGTGGAGTCATATTGTGGCTTTGGCTTAAGATAAAAGAACACCTGCAAGCGATACACGAAGCAGATTTGAAGATTGTGGAATTACAAATGACGCAATCTTCGGATACAATGGAGGCCATGTTGAACGATTATTTGGGTGAAATCCAAATTCTTAGAAATACTAATCTTAGTTTAGAAGGTGAAATAGAAGTGCTTCAAAAGGACTTCTTGACCATGACGGGAGAGATGAAGAAACAAAAGGGTAGGGCTGCGTCAGCACATACACAACGAGGCCAGTTATTAGAAAAGTGGTGTCCATTTTTAGAACATCCTGATATTGACCCTAAATGGGAAGCAAAAGATTGGAGTTTCTTAGGACAACCTATTGATTATTTGGTTTTCAATTGGTATGATAACAAAGAGAAAAACTTAGAGGAGGGTGTAGTGGTTATGCTGGATGTTAAATCAGGGAAATCAGGACTAACTACTAAACAACGCCGTATTAGAGATTTAGTTAAGGCTGGCAAGGTTGAGTGGCGAGAAATAAGGTTGGATTAAATGAAAGAATTAACACTTCCCATTAGTTTAGAACAACTCTTGGCTGCGAAAAAGCAACAGCAAGAATTTGATGCTCAAAAAACCTACAATAAGTTCAAATGTGATACTAATTATATTGGATTATTGGGAGAAATGGTGTTAAACGATTACTTGGAAGCAGAGGGTGTAGATTTTAAGTGGGTCAAATTCAACAAACAAGGGTGGAACGACCCTGACTTTATAATTCATGAGCGCAGTATTGACTTAAAGACAACATTTAGTGATGTAATGTGGATTCAAGAAGAAAAGTTTGACATTTATTTGTATGCTCAAATCAATCGTGAACAAAACGAACTAACTCTAAAGGGTTGGTTACCTAAAGATGAAATCACCAAAAGCAAACAAACAGGAATAAATTGTAAAAAAGTTACACGGGGCAACCGACATGATTGGGTGTTTGAACCAGCAGATATGTTTGATATTGAATGGTTATCATTCATAGGCGTGGGTGTTGGGGCCTGAATCAACGCTCCAATTTCTAAAACCTTCTGTTTTTGGCACATTGGCTTTGACTCTCACCACATAAGTTTGACGAGTCCATTTATTTGTTTGAGGATTCTTAACGCCCCATTTGTGAATAATTTCTACTCCTGTCGTTGGATATGGGTCTTTAATGCTTAGTTTTCTTCTCATTTCAACAGTTGTGGGGCCAACTCCTTTCTCTTGCAGGTTCAGGCCAACATCAACTACCGCATCATCAGGCCAACAAATTTCTTTGGCTCTTTCAATGGCTTTTTGTTCATTGGTGAAAAACTCCCAGTTATTAAAGTTCCAAAATCTTTGTTTCGCTTCTGCCGTCACGACATTAGAGGCTGAAGTTTCAGAAAAATTTTGCCAAAAATCCCTCTGTGTTTTTACTCCCAGTTCAGGTGGGCCTGTTGAAACCAAGTAAATATATTGAGCCTCTCTCATATGAAGCCAGTTAATAGGCTCTGGCAAACTCATAACTTTAACTTGGTGTTATTGTTATTTAAGAATATCCAATTTTTCAGTTATCATCTCTATACCATTTTCTAAGTCATTGGGGTAAATCGCCACATAATAGTAATCTTCCAAAGATTCATACAAGTTTTCTTTGTAGATTTTCTTTTCCTTATATCTTGGTAACCTCTGTTCTACCCATTGTGCTCTGTTACCCTCTCTTAACAATCCCCAGTATTCAATAATAACTGGTTTATCTAAGCCTTTTTGTGGTAATATCAACCAATCTGCTATCAATTTCCCTTTTTCCGTAGGGACTTCAGGCTCGTAAATAGTTTGGTAACCCAAATCGTAAAGCCAATCATCAATTTCCCTCTCGGACCAAGATACTACTTTGTGTCCAGATTTACAACGGCATTTTCCATGAGTCATGCCATCGCACCCAAATAACACGCAGACGCTTCATCATAGTCCATAGTATTATCTAAGCATTTTCTTGCTGTATTCGTATAGAATTCTAACCAATGATAAAACATAGTTCTATCATCATCAATTACTGTGTCAAACAACATTGCACCTTCGGTTGTCCTAACCCAGATTTCTCCAATCCATTGTCCATTTTCTTTGGTGGTTACTTCATTCCATACTTTTCCTTTCATTATCATGCGGTTTTCCTCCGCTTAGTTATTATTTGTTTTCCTGACTATATCAACTTTAACCTAAAATGCTAAAGGTATGACTCAAAGCCTAAATAGTTAAAATTACAAACAATAGTAATAGCATTTCTATTCTGCGGGCAGATGGTTACCATAATGTGCATAGTTAAATAGGTAATCTCTCAATGTAATACTACAACCCCAAAAGGGAGATATGGAGAAATAGACATGGTAAAAATTGATGTAAATTGTGAAGAAGGATATGACGCAAAAGTATATGAGAAGGGTGATACCCTCCGCTACTATCTGCGTGGACCAAATGATAAGAGCAACCCTCGTGGTGAAATCGGAATGATTGACTTGCGTGGACGCTTTGCTGGTAAGTTTAAGGCAGCAGACAACCTCCCAAGCGGAATCGGATATGGTTTCGTGGCTGAAGAGAAGGCTAAAATCACACTCACTACTCCCGATGGCAAGAATCTGTTTATCGGACAAAAGGCAGGGCCAATGACGACTCAAGACCGTATCACTCTGGGTATGTGCATTAACAACGCTACTTCTTTGGTATGTGCGTCTGATGCTTCAACCGCAGCAGAAACAGAGGACACCGTTAAGCAAGTTTATGACCTTGCAGATGCTCTTTTGGCTGAATACAACGCTCGCTACAATGAGTGATTCGCATGGGAAGGCTAATTTTGGCGGATGGTAGCATCCAACAAATAGATTCACCTGATTTGGAAACAATGCAGGAAGCCGTAGGTGGCTATATTGAAGTTATTTCTTGCTCTTATAGGTCGGAAGATGACCTCTATACTATGTGTATAGTAAATGAAGAAGGAATTATCCTTAATTTAGAGCCTAACATGGTAGCAAGTCGGATTTGTGATAGACCTATTGTGGGTCCAGCATTGTTTTTGAAGAGCAACGAGATGAATTAAGTGATAGTATGATTCCGAAACCATCTCAATCTGTTTTTCCTAAAAATAGGACTTGGTTTGCTCTTTTGTTGATGCAGAAATCAGGCAGGTGTGAGATATATCATGTATTGTTTTATACCGAAGCAGAAGCGCATGGTATGGGGCGGGATATGAAGGAACGCCGAATGGTAGAGAATTTCAAAGTCTATCCTGTGCGGCCCGAAAGTAGGGATGTAGAAAATTACAAGCCTTTGTGGTATTAACGAACATTGAAATACTAAGACTGACTCATAGTTAGTATGGCAGTAACCTCGCAATTGAGTATGTCCGATGGTAAAGTCTTTATTATGGAAGATTTTGGCAACAAAGGTGAATTTCTAAAAATTAGTATTAGAGATTCGCAAGGAGCCTCTACCGTGGTATTGGGCAACATATTAAAAACAGACTTGAAACGAGTAGCAAAAAGTCTGTGAGGCGATAACATGATAACTGAAAAACTGCAAACACTTTCTAAATTACACAATTGTATGGTGGAAGAGGAATTGCTACAAAACCAAGAGAAGCCATTATCATTGGAAAATGCTCAAGAAATTGACCCTGTGGCAGCACTAAGATGGAGATGGAGAATTTGTCGGGTTTCAGGAAAGGTATTTGACATTACTAAGGAAGGTTTATTTTATACTTGCGGAGAATATGCTTAAGGTGATATTATGGAAAAAATTACAAAGGTTAAACTATCATTAAACAACAACGCCGAAGTTGTGGTAGTTGCAGACATAAAAATGCATGGAAAAGAGGATACAGACGATGTTTATTTTGTTATGTTCAACATATTACACAATCCCTTGAGGTTTGTGGTGGCGACAGTTGGAGATTTCGCTGGGATTTTACTGAAGCAAGGACATAGCCAAGACCAAGTTTTAGATTGGTTAAACAACGACCCTGAAAAGTTTATGCATAATGTTCTTTCTAATCAAGAAGTTCTGTTTGGAGAAGCCAAAGAAAAAGTAAGAGTGATTTTAGATGCTAAAAACAATGCTATGATGGCTCGTGCGGTGGTAGCCTCTATGATAGATAACGGCTTTTATTGGCAACATTCTAATTATAGTGTCAATGGTGTGGTATCTGAACCCAAGATTCAACAAGTGCCTACCAAAGAGTTAATGTTAGACTTAAACCAAATGTTAGAGATTATTAAACAATGGGAAACCTTTGACTTAAGAGATTTCTTAATGGCGCAAGGGGCCACAAAAGAACAAGTTGATGCTATGATGGAGGTCTGAAAATGAGTATAAGTGCAGATAATGAAGCCGAACCTGTGGAAGAAGTTGCAGAAAGTGTAAGTTTAGAAGAAGCAATCGCTGGTTTTGGAGATAACCCTCCTGATGGTTTTGTGATGACTATGATATTCTGGAAGCGTGAGCCTTCTAATCCTAAACATCAAGTTCACCAATTTTTAGAGATGTTAAAGACTAATTTTGAATTAGATATTAGAAAGCGTGATGTGGTCATGAAGGATATGCATTTTTATCAAGTGGATATGTTTTGGTATGGTTCAGTTAAACATATGCAAAAGACTATGGAAGATTTAGATAACATTGTGGCTCAAAACTTAGACTCCTTGCAGGTGCAACCCTCTATGAATGTAGGATTTTGTATGCGCCCTGTGGACAACTCTGATGATGGCCTTTTTTGAAAGGTTAAATAGGTAATACCATAATGAGGTATTACGAACCCTTAAATTAGGAGATATAAATATGAATAACCCGAACTATATTAAAGCAGCAATTAGAAGTATGGAAAAGCGACCCTTCCGAGTATCGCTTGGAGGATTGAACCCAACAGGCGCAGGTGTTACCCGCACTAATCATTGGGGCGAAGAAGAATACATTGGCAAGTGCCACCGTCAAAATTGGTATGCTAAAACAGGCTCACCACGAACCAACCCTCCTGATGACCGTTCCTTTATGATTTTTGAAACAGGACACGCTATGGAAAACGCTATTACAGACCATTTCAAGCGACAAGGTTTGTTGATTGATAGCAATATCAAAATCAAGCAAGATATTACTGAATTGACAGGTTTCGGCGGAGATGTGCGAGTGCATATTTCTGGTGAAGTGGACCAAATTATTCGCAAGGCTGAATTGGATGATGATGGAAATGTTATTTCCGTATCAAGAACAGAAGCCGTTATTGCAGATAGTAAGACCATTCGTGGCTATGGTGCAAGAGAGGCTATGGGCAACAAAGAATATCGCAACGGTAAGCCAAAGCATGGATATGTTATGCAAATGGCTGTGTATCTCGCTATTCGTAAGCCTTATGAGGATTATTACGGTGTTTCTATTGACCATGCAGAATTGCATTACATGGCTGTGGATTCAGGTTTGACTAAAGTTTTCAAGATTCGTTTAGAAGATGGTTATTCGGGTCGTGTGATTGTAACTGATTTGGATGATAATCCAATTGTTTCCGACCAAGTTTTCTGTATGGAGAAAGAAGCATCTACGGGTGAACCTTATGCGACAGTAGGAGATTTTACAGTAGAGGACATTATTCGTAATTATGTGGAAATGCAACTGGAGTTAGAATCGGAAGAGCCACCTGCAAGAACCTATAACTTGCGACATTCTCCTGAAGTTTTGGAACGGATGTGGGCAAGAGGGCAAATTGCTAAAACTAATTGGCCTAAAATCAATCGTGACCCGTTGGCAGGGGCGCATCAAGTCAATGGAAGCGGTAATTGGGAATGTGCATATTGTGATTTCCGAGATGAGTGTTATCCATTTGGGACACTTACTGAATCAGTTGAATCAGGCGAAATGACGGCTCAAGAGGCTATGCAAGCCTTGGGTTTTGAGTGAGGCTGATAATATGGAACAATTAAATTCTTACGATACCACTAATGCTTTCGCAGGAGTGTTGCATGAACATGGTATTCTTACTTCGGCAGGAGATGTATTGGCTTTTTTCTCTAAGCCTTACAAATGGCAAGGTGAATACGAAGATATAATGCAAATTATCATGAACTACTATGGAACTGAACAGGTTCATATCACCGAAGCCATAGATGTCGTGGAGATTTATGAACAAGTGGCTAACTATTTTTACCCAACCCAGCATTTCAAATAGGTAATCTCCCTATCCAAGTATATGAAAAAATGTCGCTGTGGTCGTGTCATTGGTGAAAACAACCGTTATAATCGTAACAAAGTTTATAGCGAGTATTGTTCACGATTCTGTTATGAAAGTGTGAAAAGAAATAACCGTATCTCTAAAAAGGCGGTATTGGACTGTGAATGTTATTGGTGCGGTGCATCTATGAGTTTGTCATATCCTTATACTCACGCTAACGCTCGTTATTGTTCTAAAGATTGTTATAATCAATTAGGGAAATATAAGAATGGTTTGCGAGATAGTTTGATGTTAAATGCTTTATATGAAAGAGGAACACTTAGTTTAGAAGAATTGAGTCGTATTGCAGCCAAAGGAGTGGCTTTAGTTAGCGGTGTTAAATCAGCAGCAAGTATTCTAAGAACTTGGGTAGCAAGAGATTGCTTGGTTAAAGATGGTGCTTATTATGAATATGTTAGTTTGGAGCGACCTGGAAATCTAATCAAAAAGCATTCTAAGAAACGGCATCAGTAATTAAATCGCTCATGCTGTTGTTGATGCGTTTATAGCAATACCTACACAAGCCATAAGGGTAAGTAGCACTACCCCATGGATTACTTCGTTGGCTCCAACGGGTAATATCTTGACCTCTATAAGCAATGGGTTCATATTTAGAAGTTACCTCATCCCAACATCCTTGTCTGGTTTGTTCATATTCTTCAGGACTTAACTCTGATAAAAATGCGCTACCGTTGGAAGATTTAGACTTCAAACAAGCGGACATCGCTTTCATAAACTCACTTTCCAATTTTGAATCAGCCCCGCAACTATGACAAGAGCCTTGATACCAATGCGATTCTTTGGCATAATTGTTTTCACCTAACAAAATATCAAATAATGCATATCTTAAGGCATCCCTTTCTTTTTCTAATCTTTGTGGGACCCATCCAGCACTTCTATTGGGGTGGGCTTTGGCTTCCCATTCCTCTGGGGTCATTTTTCTTTGCCAATAAGAGTTATTGTTTAAGTTATTATAATCTGCTATGTTGTCTAAAATAAACTGACGCTGCTCGGAAGTCAGTCGGAATTTAGTCCAATTGATGAATTTATTATAGACGACTTTAATATCAATCATCTTCCACACCTCTTATTGAGTTCACTAATTCCATAAACAAATTATGGTTATTTTGGTCATATGATTGTTTCCATTGATAAAATCCAACCCAATTTATGATGTTGCTAACTTCCAAATGATGTTTTAGTTTAGGATTCATATCTAAACCTCTAACATTTCTGCCAATCTTTTACCTGATTTGTGGTCGGAAGGGTAATGTAATCCTGCTTTAATTCTGGCTTGCCCTATTCTTTCTGCAATCCAATAAAAGTGAAAAGAATGTAGTGGATATTTACGACTCAAATACTTGGCTAACAAAAATGCTTGAGTTGTGTGTCCTGCGGGATAGGCAGGATTGTGGGCGGTGGTTGATTTTTCAGGCATGATTTCAGAATTAACTTGATGAGGTCTGGGTCGGTTATAATAATCTTTCAAACTTTTAATTGGCTTAAAAGACTCTAACACTATGGATTTCAGTTTTTCCACATCATATTCTAATTTGTGTCTATCTAAGTATTCCATAAATGGGGTGGCAGGTGACTCATCACTTAACAAAAAGTAACGCTCGTCTGGTTTAGACATCTTCTTTAATACCTTTTTAGACTCGGAAATAGAGTCGGGGTAGGGATGTCCATTCATTTTAGCGTCAGGATAATAACCTTTCAAAATCAATCCTCCAAAACACGACCTACAATTACTGTGATGTCATCAGGTTTTCCACCAAGTTGATTGAGTGCAAAAGCCTCGGTAATTCCCAATTCATAAGAACGCTGGGCATAAGGTGACCATATTTTAGGATTATTAGATTGCTGTTCCGCCATAGATGCCAATTCGTCAGCCATAGATTGTGCCAATGCACTTGGGTCTTCGGCCGATATAGGATATGAATTTATAATTGATAAGATATTACTTCGGTATAAGTTGTTAAAAAGTCCGTCTGATGCTAATACGATGGTATCTCCTGGTAACAAAGAGATTTGGTATCTCCATGCATCCTCTATGGAATCATTTCCTGAACCAAGTTGGAAGGGAACATTAAAAAGATGCTCTTGTTCATTAGATTGATAAACAACTCTGCCTTTTCTTTGAACTAACAAACAACTATCGCCTAATTGGGCTACAAATAAGGTATTATTAAGAAGTTGAGAAACACAGAATGTGGTAGAGCCATAATCGGTTCTATCTTGCCACTCTTCATAGGCACTTTTAATTGCATCATATGGATTTAACCCTGCTTGAATTCTATTTTTAGTGATTCCCATTAACGAGCGAGTGTAGATTCCAGGTTTGATATTCCTATTTCTCCAAGCACCGACACCATCGGCGACTCCTGCGGCTTGAGATTCTTCACTAATAAACCAGCCGTCATCTCCACCATCCTTTTGTTTATCAAAACGAGGGATATTGCGGACACCCCAATGAACTCTCATGCTATTACCTTGTTGTGGTCTGCTATTTGAAATTATGGTTAAATAGGTAATGGTGCATAGTAAATACAATGTTCGTAAGCGTAGATATTAGAGGCGATACCATGCCTTATCGGGAAGTCTTGGGTGGAACTTATGACTTGCGATGGAATAAAAATCGTAGATGTTATACTGGAAACATGAAGATAAATGGATTAAAGATAGAAAACCTAACTAAATTCTGTAATATCATGGAACTAAAAATGGCGGTAGATGGAGTCTTAATCACAGCAGACTTGGAAGAGGAAGAAGAAACTCAAATTAAGGAAGTTGATTTTGATGATTCACAACTTGGGAAGGTAGGTAACCGCAAGATTGGAACTTCCGAACAAAGTTTAGGATATAAAAAAGTCACACTTAAGAGAGAAGATGAGCCATTGTGGGATTGTTTAGAGTTCTTTGAAGGCACCAGATTCCCTGAACCACGACCTGAACAATCGCAAGTTATTCCGCAAGCCACTAATTTAATTGAACAAGGATACAAGAACATTATTATTGAGTGTCCAACAGGTTCGGGTAAATCGGCTATGGCGATGATGTTGCCTAAGATTTTTAATTCCGACTCGTATGTGGTAACTCATCTAAAAGGATTACAAGAACAATATATGAGAGAAATGCCATTTATGCGAAGTGTGATGGGCAAAGGTAATTATGAATGCAGTTTAGACTTGGAACCTGGATGTTTGAACAAAAGCAAAGCGCAAGAAGCAGTTGATAAAGCCAAAATTGGTGGATTTACTTGGCAAACAGGTGGTTGTAGCGCAAATATGGCTCCTTGCACCACGATTAGAGGTTTTCAATGTCCTTACAAAGTGCCTCGTAATGAAAAAGGCTATGATTGGAGCGTGGACCCACAATCTCTATGCGAATACTTTGATGCACTAACTACGGCTCAAAATGCTGACTATTTTATCTCTAATATGAGTTATTTAATGGCTATGAATCGTTCTTCCTCTATGCTGCGTCAAAGAAAGTTTTTGATTGTAGATGAGGCTCACCAATTGGCATCGGCGATGACAAGTTTCTATTCATTGGATTTTTCAGTAAAGGTTATTGAAAGATTACTGCAACTTCCTTCTCACCAACAAGTTTTAGAAGCAGCCGAAAAAGACAGAGAAATTATGCAAAAAGATAGAACTAAAAATTTGGAATCTTGGACTCCTGCTAATTCAGGATGGGGTTTCCCTCAAGTTCCGTCTGTGCAAGTTGCATCTACTGATGAGTTCCGCCGAAAAGGAGCAGTTGTGTTAGCAGCGTATTTTGATGCACTTATCAATGCAGTAAGTCGTAAGATTCGTAAGAAAGATTACGAGGAAGATGAGTTAAAGTATATTTACAACACTTTGGAGAAAATTAAAACAGTCAAAGAAATGCTAACTAATGATTGGAAGAACTGTCTTTGGCAAGCCAATGATGATAACGCACCTGAATATATTAGTTTCAAACCATTAGACATCAAAGATTATTCTGAAGAGTTGATGTTGAATACAGGTCAGGTCAGAATCTTTTTATCAGGAACTATTGGTAACATTGATATTTTCTGTGATGAATTAGGACTCAAAAAAGAAGATACGGCGTATTTGGAGATTGGATATTCCTCCTTCCCAATTAGTAACCGACCTATTTACACCAGCAAGGTTGGAGGCAAGATGTCTTATTCGGCTAAATCAAGTGAGGAGATGATGAAAACAGCCGAGGCTATTGTGGATATTATGAATTTGTATCCTCGTAAAAAAGGATTGATATTGCCTTATACAGATAGTTTAGAGAAACAATTAGTGGAAGCCATTGAATATGTATCTTCCGAAGCAGCAGAACGATTGGTCCAGCATGGCAAGGGTTCAAAGGCTCGTAATGAGATTTTTAATAACTTTGATAATTCACAAGGCAACAATGTTTTGATTTCTACTTATGCAAATCAAGGTTACGATGGCAAATCTGTGGACTTTTGTATTATTGTGAAAGTTCCCTTCCCTGCGATGGGTGATGTGAGAACTGCTATTAAGATGAAAGAAAATCCAAGTTGGTATAAGTTGCAGACGGCAAATCAGATTACACAAATGTTGGGTCGGGTAGTGCGTTCTGCCCAAGATGTAGGACACAATTACATTATTGACCCGCAGTTTTGGTTTCATTATAGCAAGGGAATTGGAAATGAACCTTTAGAGAATTATATTCCTGAATATATCAAGTCCTCCATCCGAGTTAATAGAAATCGCACAAATGGAGCCAAACAATCTCAACTATTTGGCACGAATTCTTAAATAACTGGGACACCACAGTAATAACATGGTTACCATTCATCAGCGTTGGGAGCGTGAGCAAAAACGCATAGCCAAAAATGATTGGCTTACTTATCAATGGGAAGATTTAGTAAAATTACTAAGTCAGGGCCGAAGGAATTATCTTCAAAAGGAAATTCTAAAAATTAACCGTTTCAAAAATGATGTGGGTCAAAAGTTAGGTAGAAAATATGGCCCTAAACAAAAATGGGTGGGCTTTCGGGAAAGGTTGAAACCATTTTATATTTACCGTAATAAAATTATAGTGTTGTGGATTCCAGAATATGCTACTAAAACTGGAGGTAGATGGGAAGTGTTAAGTTACCGAAAAGATGGATTAAAGGAAATTAAACAAGAAGATTTAAATTGGGCTTTGGAAACCAACCCTGAAAGAATGTTTGGTTATGCTCCAACCGCAAACGGGCCAATGGCAGATACTTACAGAAGTTATTTGGAAAACATAGGATGGAGCCTTGACAATAGGGGCTATGTTAGTCGTAGATTCAGAAATACTAAAACAACTGATAGGTTACAGATACATCCTGCCTATCACAACCCTATTGCACAAACAGGAGGGAGTATGTTGAGTTCCAGCCCCAACTCCATAGGAAGTTCACAATTTCAAACGGCAGAGTGGGATGAAAGCGGAGAATTGAAAAATTTAACTGCGGCTAAAAAGTTTGCAGAAAATCTGTGGAAATTGGGTGATGTTATTGATAGTAGTTTGCGATGGATGCGAGAAAGAGATGTAGGGCCTCGTTATTCAGAACAAATACGGGCTATATTCTCCACTTGGGCCAATCCAGCCTCTGAAAATGATAGTGCGATTGGAATGTTCTATAATTATTCTCCTTTGACTACCAATGATGATGTGTTAGATATACTGACCCGCCCTGTTATGGGATTCCTTATCAACTGGCATAATTATGCACCAGATGTTTGACTTAATGCTTAAATAGGTCCTCTCCGTATGTTTAACTATGGGTGAGTCGGTGCCATTAAAGATAGCAATAAGCGGAAAAATGGGTTCAGGCAAGACCACTTTAGCCGAAGAAATTAGAAAGCAATTTACGGAAGGATATAACGGTCATTCGGCTATGGTATCATTGGGTGCTCCTGTGAAAGAAGTGGCTCGTAATTATTTCTTGATGCCCGCAGATGTTAAAGACCGACTTTTACTACAACAAATTGGACAACAGTTTCGCACTATCAAACCTGATGTTTGGGTGGATTTATTGATGCAAAATGTGGGTGGAATGACCGACACAACTGAAGTAGAACTTGTTATTTGTGATGATGTTAGATTTGAAAATGAGTTTGAGGCTATGCAACAAGATGGTTGGCTCACAATTCGTCTAACCGTAGATGAGGCCGAACAAGAAAGACGATTAGAAATGGCTTATGGAGATGATTACCTAAAACATTGGGAAAACCGAAATGAGATTTCTGAAACCGATTTGGATGGGGTTAGTGGATTTGATATGGTTTTACACAATCTTGAACTTAACCTGGTTCCTCATACTGCAAGTGAAATTTTAGAGTTAATCAACACAGAAATTTGGCTCCCACAACCTTAAATAGCGGGGAGATGAAGTTATGGATATGTTGCCTGAACTTGGAGCCATCATCGGATATGGTCAAGCGGGCTTCGTTTTTGATGTAGAGGGGCAACCCAATAAAGTAGTTAAAATTGTTCAAATCCGACCTTTTGTAGATGGAATGGTGCTTCCCTACCGAAACACATTTAGTGATTTAAGAACACTTCGTTCCCGTAAAATTGCTACCAATGAATTACAAGCAAACCTAATGGCTCGCTTAGTGGGGCAACCAGTTAGCGAAAATTTGCCCGAAGTATATGATTTTGGAATTGGAAGTGTAGATGAAACCATGCGAAACTCTATGCGAACCTCTTATCAAAAATATGGTTGGGAAAAGAATGATTTACTTTCTGCACTTAAAGAGTTTCAAACCAATAATCGTGTGGCTTGGTGGGTCATGGAGAAAATACCAAATACCATTTACAATAAATGGGGCGGTATGATGAAGCATCCTTATCGTGCAGGTTGGAATCCACATATTTACCAAAGCCAAGTTCCTGAAGAGCAAGAAGCCTACCGAAATTTAACCTCAGATTTATTCAAATATGCTAATGTTATTATTCGTGATGTAGCCAATGTAGCCAATATGGGTTTCCGAGATGATGGAACTCCTGTGTGGTTTGACCCGATAGTTTCCACTTGGCCGATTGAACCAAGTATGAAAGATTCCCCTAAGTTATTAGATAGAGAAAAGTATGATTTATTCGTGGCTGCTTTTGATGAGCCACAAATGGCAAGATATGAACAAGCACTCTCTAACAATCAGTATTTTGATTACCGACATGGCACAGGGGCTTTAATGGCGGAGGGTTCTGAATGAAATGGCAAGAATTTTATTTTGAGTGGTTAGAAAAGATAGGGTATTATGATTGGTTTAACGCTACTTTGGTAGGATATAAAACTCCATATCCCGTAGGAGGTAGAACTAACATAGGAACTGTTGGATTTGGAGGAACGGGAAACCCACCTATTCAAGATGTGCCGTATGTTCCCACTTATACACACCCTGCCCAATCTTTGATTGAAAGTCAATTAGCCGATACAGGAGTTTTAACTGATTTAGATGCAGCAGCAAGAGGTTATAGTAGAAGTTTTTCAGGAATGTTCACTACCAACATAAATCAAAGACTAAGTGCTCCATCGTTTGGAGAAGCACAGAAAAATACTTTAAGATATTGGGGCTATCAACCTTCAGGGCATACCTTTTCTGCTCCAAGCAATTTCTATCGTGGTTATGCTTATCACAGTAATGCCATGAAACAAAAGAAAGAATTACGAGGTCGCCGAGGCGATGTTTTGATACGAGATAGTAAAAAGAGTTGGTTCACAGATAAGAAAAACCGAACTTACCCCTCATTGAGAAAGAATCAATCCGTTCCGATGGTAGGGATTCGCCACACAGATTATTCACATTATGGTGATGTGGGCAACCTTATGGAAATTGCATGGGGAAGTATGAATGGATTATCTTATAGTTATAATGATGCAGATGCAGCCACAGAAGAGGCGAATTTGGAAGATTTAGAAGAAGCAATCGCATCGCTTAATGAATCGGATTATAACCCAGAAGCCTACATCTTGTCCCAAACTTTAGGAAGAGGAGTAGGAATTAAGGCTCAACTTAATGGAGTGCCGATTGAAGAGTATATAAGTCAGCAAGCATCAATTAGAATGCCAACTGAAGAAGATATGAGAAAAATAAATGAAATCAATGGTTTCATGGAGCAAAAGTATCTTGATAATAAGGGCGTAATTGTAAGAAACAAGAAGTTTAGAGAAATAGATTATGTGAGAGATAAAATCAGATATGATGCACGACAACAAATTAACAATCTATTATTGGGAGTTGATTCGCAAATGAGTGTGACTACTGCCGAAGTAATTTTACAGATATTGGCAAATCCCATGTTAGGAATCAATCGGCAAGGAGAAATTGAAGGTGGACCTATTCAAGCGGAAATTGACACTTTTATGGATGGCTTTATTCCAAGAGATACACAGATTAAAATTCAAGAATTATTGCTAATGCATGGTCCTCAAAACCTTCCTAACTACCCTTTTGCTAAAGGGCAACCAACTTACATAGGCTCATTTTATCTGGGCATTCCGATGAATAAATTACAATTCACCCTACCGACTCAAGTTACAGGCTCAAATGATACATTTACTTGGAGTTGGAACGAAACAAATGTCCAACAGAAATTTCAAACAACCAGACAGGCGCAGATTACAAGAGGTTGCACAGGATATGAAGAACTTTTTTCTAATCAAAATACGGTGGGTGTGGCTCGTGAAGTTATGGGCTTGTGGCAAGATTTAGAAATTGTGGATGATTCAATTATGCCTTTAATTGATACCATAGTAGATTACCTACCTACTATTGAATCTTCAAATTATGGTTTGGAAAAATATGCAAATCTAAATTGGTTATATTCTTTACCTACTTGGGTAAATCCAAATTATGCTTTAGCCATCGCAAATAGTGAAATACAAAACGCTTCCAGCGTGGATTGGCAACCAAAAGATATAGGATTTATGATAAATGGGCAAGAGCAATATCTTTATGAGGTTAAATTATCTAATTGGGTGCAAGGTTTTATGAACCACGAGCCTGATGTGAGCAATCAAAAATACTGGGCCATATCTATGCTTTTTAACCAACCTATCACCAAGAAATCCAGAGGTTCTACCTCAAGAGAGATTTTAGGGCTGCATCAAATCGTTTTAGATTTGTCGCCAACTGACGGTCCGAATAATGAGCCTAAAAACAAAATGGTTTCAAATAATTTGGGCATGGTGAATTGTAATGCAAGTGAACAACAATGGATAGGACAATTAAATTCAAATGAAGATTTAATCAGCATAACTTATGATTTTTTCTCTGATGTGGTGGAATGGCCTTATCATTTCCAACTTCCTGGATGGAGGCAACAAAACTCACCAAATGAGGTGGGTTTGGGCGAGATGCAAAGTTATTTGACTCCGATGGATAATGATACTGATTGGTGGAATCTATTTTTAGATAATGATACAGGGATTTTATCAATGGATACCACCTCTAACACAGATAACTCTGGACAAGTGCCTCGCTATGATGGTTGGTTTATTGGATGGGATTTTGGATATATGGATTCAATTATTCAAAAGGCAAAAGCACAAGGTAAGCCGTGGGCTGAAAATTTAACATTAGAAAGTTTCTGTAAAAAGGTATATCATTCCGAAACGCTGAAAGTGCATTTCTACCCAAAACAGGATTATGCTGATTTATTGGCTGGTCAAGTGGCAAATGCCTCAGTCGTGAATTATGGAGCCAGAGTAGCAGAGGCAGTAGGCAACGGCAGAGGTTTATTTAATAACAAAAATGCCGCCAATAATTTTTTCTCATTCACGCCATTTGAAACGAGATATGCATCTCAAAATAGAAATGCACCTGAACAGGATAAATCTCGTGTAAGATTCAATCGCCCTAATGAATTAGGCGGTGCAGCACATATAAGAAGCGAAGCAACCCGAAATTGGTTAGCAATTTTGAGCAATCCACAATTAGGCTTCAAAAGTATTGAGGATTGGACTAATTTTATTGACAATGATGAAGGCTACTGGCCGACTCTGCAACCAGCGCATTTACGCCGTCATTCAGGGCAACAGGCACAATTTAATTCAAGTTCATTTAGAAATGGCAGATTAAATGGAGTTACGGAAGCAGGAGGACTTGAGCCACTCCCTAAAATTGGCATTGATAAAGTTGAAAGAGCATTTACTATAATGTTCCAAGAAAACGGAGGTATAGCGGTAATTCCTAAATATGACCCTGTGGTAAAATCATGGACTGATGAGGAATGGGAGAGTCTTAATGCGGCTACTGGCTATTCCAGCGTTAATGTAGCACTAACAGGCAATATCATCTCAAAATCACAAGAAGCAAGAGGCGAGAGTTATAATCCTACTTTTAGAAGTGTAGCCAAATGTATTATCAACGAGGAGATGCCTTCCGATATTTTAGAAGTGGAAGAAATGCCTGAAAGTTTTGTAGGCCGTAACATTGACTATACTATGCCATCAGGAACTCCTTGGAGGCGAGGTAAAATCTTCATGATAAATTGGGTTTCTATCTTGACACCCTCTATTTTGAGAATGCTTAATCCTGAAGAGTGATACCATGAAGAAATGGATTTTTTGGGGTGCTTCAATAGAATCTCATGTGCATGATGAAATTTACATTCAATTTATGGCAAATGTTTTTTCTGCATTAGTTACTGCGGCGATGATTGGAGCATATCATCTGATATTCCATGTTTAACGCCTGTCGTTCTTTAATGCTTCCTTTAGTCCTGGAATGTTAAAGAAATTTTTAGCATCGGGCATACTTTTCTCAATAGAAGCCCCGCTACTGGGAGCACCTAATTTAGAATCGGCTCCAATCTTTTGAGCACCTCGTCCTGGTGCAACTTGGGATTGATGCGCTTTCACAATATCTGCATTGGTCAATTGAGGTCCTAATTGTGGATGCTGCACACTAAATGCCTTTTGCTTTTCTTTTTCGGCAGCCATGGCTGCTAAAATGTCATTGTTAGAGGTCATTATTTCCACCAATGGAAGCCTTCAGGAGTATCTGGGTTGCCTTCTACGGTTTCAACTTTAAACTTTCCTAATGCGTTGCTAACTTGATTGTTATATCGTGCTACCCCAAAAATAACGGCGGCAATTGAGGCAAAACCAAGAGCCGTAACGATGCTACTACGAGAAAGTAATTTACTTTCTTCTGCATTGTAAGATTCGGCTCCCATTTCTGGCCCTTCAATATCAACAATACCCATCCAACCCATCTCTCCTAACACTTCTTGGAATGCAAACCAATCAACTCCAGCATCATTAGCCAAAGTAGAACCTCCATTTCCGTCAGGAACTGAATGATTTTGTCCTGACTCACGAGTAATGGCATAAGGGTCACTATTTGGTGATGCTTTTTTCATGGCTTCTACCACAGTTGCTGAATCTGGGAACACTAAAACTCTAACTCGGTTGTGCAAAACTCTTTTTCCATCTTTATCGTTAAGTTGTTGATGCGGATAAACCACATATTGCACGATATATTCGTTGGTATCTCGGCATTTGATAAATTCATCTAAAACATCCGTGGAACTAAAGTATTGACGACCAGTATAAATCTTACCATCTTTCAAAGGATGTCCATGAATAGTCCATTTTTTGTTAGTTAATCCATTAACTAAAGCATCTTCGTTGTGTTTGGCTGTGGGATTGACCTCAATTCTTGACTCATCACCATAAGTTACATTTCCTAAATGATATTCTCCATCTGCTTCATAAACATAACACATCCACTCACGCTCTTCATGAGTTTTATCGGAGTATTTCTTCATATCTTTAATTGCATCATCGGAAAATTTGTTCCATTCGTCTATCCAACTCATTTTATCACCTACTTATCTATATCTAATAATTGCTGTCTTGCCTGAACCTGTCTTGGTTCGTAGAGGTGCAGCACTCTGCTCTAACATGGCTATAATTTCGGAAACTTGTCCTCCGCCAATCTTAAGTGCAATCGGACTACCTGATGTTCCGTTTTTAGTAGTAATAATTTGCACATCATAGGAAGATTCTTCTAATCCAATGGCTAAACTTCTCAAATCAGATGAGATTTCCTTATCTAAGATAGTTATTTTAGGGCATTTTCTCCAAGAATTTCCTGGTGACTTATCAGAACTCTCAACTTGACCCGTAGAGGTTTCAACCCAAGTGAGATTTCTCTTGGTGTTATCTACCTTGGTTCGGCGAGCCTCTAATTTCCCGACCCTGACTCTTTCTTGACGCTCTCGGTAATCTTGCTCCTCTTGACGCAACTTATCTTGAGAGGTTTGATTGCCCCGTAGTGGAATTACATTGGATGGAATCAAATATGCAAACCAACTGTTTGCTTGACGGCGAGAACTCTTTTCAGGATTTCCAAACCTTAGAGTTCCAGGAGAGCCTCTATCATATTCTACAAAGCCAATGCTTCCCACGCCAAAACCAGGTGGTGTATAACCATTAGCAATTAAATCTTGAACATATTCTTCAACTTTACGAGTTAATGAGCCATCTTCTTTCTTCATTAGCCTTGGATATTCACCATCAAAGTTGGTGATGCGGTATTCTCCTGCTTGTAATTCTTCTAAAGCGTAAATATCTAAGTTATCTTTTAACAAAAACACATACCATGGTTGGCTAACTTGTGGAGAATAGGAAGATGCAACTTCCTGCCCCATTTCGTTGGTTTCAATATATTGGGGCGGTGGTGCTGCGGTAACTGCAACTACATTATCGGGCAAAGGTTGAACTTCATTTCCATTTTCATCTGTAAATGGAGTAAAAGTAGCAATTGTGACTTTGGCACCGACTCTAACAGGTGGTGTTAAACTGGGTTGGGGCGCACCTGGATTCTGAATAACTTCCATAAATTGTCTTCCATAGGCAGTATTGAAATAAACATCAATATATTGTGAAACTCCCATTGGGCTGCGATAACCGTCTCTGGGCTGCGAGGCTAATGCTTCCGCAGAAAATCCACAAGATAATAAATCAATAGAGCCATTTAAGTTAATAATAGTGGCAATATCTCCTTCTTGGGGTTCGGGTAACTCATCAATTTCTTCAATACCACTCATAAACTCCTCATAAGATTCTTCATAAGCATCATTAAACGCTGGTCGGAACTCATTGGCAATTCCTGATTCAGCAAAAGCAGCATCACGACCTGGTTTGTAAAGTCTAACTTCATAATCTGTCATCAAATAACACCTCCTACTCCAATAGGAAGAACCGTTTTGGCTCTCCAATCTTCAGGAACTCCTGAAACTGTGGCGGGAATCAAATTTTTCTGCACACCATATACTAAAGCATCAGTCATATTTTCAAAGATTAAAATATCTCCTGTGGCTCCACGATACCAACTCATAGTTTCAGGATTCCATAATGCACAAATGTTTTCAATAGTTTGTGAAAATTCAGCAAGAGCCTGATTGACTCTTTCTCTTAACTCTTCTATTTCTTCAGGGTCACCACTCCAACTACCCTCTACATTGTCAATAGTTTGTTGAGTTTTTTGTGCAATATATTCAGTTGCATCTCTATCTCCTTGATTCGCAGGATTGGCTTGTTCAACTGCTTCTTCCAAATTTTTAACTGCTTGGTCAGCAACTGCCATCATATCTTCGGCTAAATTAGGATTATTTATATCAGCAAACTCACCTGGCATAGTATCTCTCATTCTGGCTTCAGCATCTACGGCTAACTCGTCTAAATCATTAAAGGCAGGGACTTCATCAAGTGCTTGTTGATAGGTGTCCATTCCTTCTGCTCCTGCTTCAGTAGCGGCATCAATGGCTTGTTGAGCCATGTTAATTGCTTCTTGAACTGCTTCTCGGTCTTTGTCATCACCTGGATTAGCCTCTTGACGAGCCTGAATTGCAGATTCGGTGGCTTCCATAGCATTATCGGCAGAACCAATTGGATTATTTGCTTCCATGGCTCTATCTCTGGCATCTTTGGCTTTTTGAGCCAAATCTTGAGCCATAGATGGAGTTTCACCAACTTCTAATTCATTCAAACTCTCACGAGTGGCATCTAACATTTCTTGAACATCTCTATCTAATTGATTTTCATCTAATAATTCCGATAAAGACTCAATGGCTTCGTTAGCCGCAGACATGGCTTGGTTACGATTATTAACATCTTCTTGATTATTAGGGTCCGCAGACGCATTGGCTCGCATAGCGTTGGCTACGGCATCGCTTACAGCCTCTAATCCTGCGTCTAAATCATTTGCAGCAGCCGCATCACGAGCATTTTGTTGTGCTGATTGACGAGCATTATCAGTTTCATTGGATGAGCCTTCTTGCGCCATTTGAGCATCTCCTTTGGCAGCATCGGCTCCTGCTTGAGCAGCATCTTGTTGTAGTTGGGCATTAGATTCCGATTCAGGAACGAAAGGTGAAGTTGAACCTTCTCCATAGCCTGTTGGTATTCCTGCATCATTAGCCATTTGGTTTTCTTCATTTATTTGGTCTATCATGGCTTGTGCCTGTGCTTGGGTTTCATCAAAAGTAGGGGAATTTAAATCATCCTGATTATCAGATGACATTGGCACCCATCGTGGACGGGTATCGGGGCTTTGTTCCAAATAGTTGAAAGTTATGCTAATGGTCATCCCTATTGCATCAACTTCTATGTCCCAATACTGTCCTTGCATGGCAGATAGTATTGTCTCTGCGGCACTCATCCAACTCATCTCATCAAAATCAATAGTTAGCATAGTGGGTAAAGGTTGATAAAAAGTAGTTCCCTGTGACATTACTCTTCGTAGTTCATCAAATGTCATGATAATATCATTTCCGATGTCGTCCTCTCCAAAGTCAGCAAACAAAACATGAACCCAAATTCCTGTGGATGGGGCAGATGGGCCTGAATATAATTCTCCAGTTCCAACATTTATCCACAACCAAGATTGGCCTGATTCGGGAGTTGAACTTGAATTGGATAAGTCTGGCATTTCTTCGTTGGGATTTTGCTGGTTATTGTTAGGGCCTGGGGTTGGCATACCTCGGTCTGAACTTGGGCCTTCACCTGGTCCATCGCCTGGAGTATCACTTGGTTGGTCAGGTTGGTCGGGAGATGGTGGATTAGAGTCTGGACTTGGACTTGGGCCTGGAGCAACATCGCTTATGTCATCTTCTTCCATAAAGTCATCAGGATTTGTTGGGTCTGGAGATTCTCTAAGTTCATCAATTAACTGTTGTAATTCGTCATCACTAAGATGTTCAAAGGGTCTTGGGGCGGAGGATGGTTCACCACCAGTCATATCATCATTACCGAATGGTAATTCTTCATCGGCGGGAGATGGGTCTTGAGGTGGCATATCCATAAAATCATCTGGATTCATAGTTGGGCCGTCATCTTGTGGACCGAAAGGTGAGGAGTCATCAAAAATGTCGTCATAATTGTCTGGTAAGTCTGTGGGTGCAGTATTATTAGGGCCTGACACATCGGAATCTTCCATAAAGTCATCGGGATTCATAGGGCCTGATGTGTCGTCAGAGGGTGAGGGTCCATCTCTTTGCGCTTGCTCTTCTAATAACTGGTCTAAAAGTGAATCTTGTGGAGGAGATTGCTCGGAACCTCCTGATGCCTCTCCACTTTCGCTACTTGGTGTGGGTTGGTTTGAACTTGGTGGTGCTTCTCCTTGTGATTCACCATCTCCTTCTGAACCTTCTCCCTCACCTTGTCCCTGTCCTGGTGCTTGTCCTGCACCTTGACCTGATGATTCGCCACCTCCGCTTCCACTTGATGAACCTGAACCTTGTCCCGAACCTTCGCCTTCTCCTTGACCTTCTCCATCACCAGAGCCTTGTCCTTCTCCTGACGATTCTCCACTTCCAGAGCCTTGTGATTCTCCTGCTTCACCTTGTCCTTGTCCAGAAGCATCTCCTTGAGAGTCACCCTGTCCTTGTGATTGTGATTCACCTTGTCCTTGTCCTGATTCTCCTGATTCTTGCGAATCTCCTGAATCCATTTGATTTTGACCTGAACCTGATAAGGTGCCTGATTCGGTTTGAGTAGGGCCTTGTCCTTTTTGACCTTTTGGAATACCTGCGGCACAAGCAGCACATGGTTCTTCTTCACTTGGCTCTCCTGGCTCGCCTGGTTCACCTGGTTCACCTGGTTCTGGCTCATCATCGCTACAAGTATGCTCTAAACCTTCATCCTTACTTTCTGGAGGGGCTGGGAAGGGTCTAATTTGTTCATCTTGTCCACCTCTACCATCTCCGTCTTGACTTCCTGAACCATCTCCGCCGCCTCCGCCGCCTCTTCCTCCTGCTCCACCACTACGCTGCAAATCTTCTTCACGAGTGATTTCTACTTGAGAGGTTCCAGATGCGCTAACAATAGCATAATCTAATTGATAGTTAAAAGTGTCTGTGCTGGTGTATCCCACCTCTTCAAAATCTACACTACCAACAAGTGTTGAGATATAGGGAACATTGGCTTGAATGAATTGTTGAATCTCCAAAGGTATTTGACAATCATAGAGTTCGGTATTATTGGCATAAAGGGTGCCACCATATAACTCTTGGAGTCGTTCAAGGGTAATCAAACCCACATCAGGATGCACTACAATAGGTCTGATATTACTATCAGTAGCAGGAATTGACACATTTTCGGTCAATCCTGTGGTTATGTTGATTCCTAATACAACATCCTCATCAGCAACTGGCATATCATATCATTGGTTTGCTTGTTATTTAAGATTGTCTATGTATTCTTATATTATATGGGTGTATATGTGTGCGATATTGCTACTTTTGGGGGCGAAATGCTTTATCTTATATAGGTCCTGTAACAACCATATATTACAGCCGAAAAAGGCACTAAAAAAATGGAGAATGATTAAGATGGCAAAAAATAATAATGAAAATGATGTAGCAAGTTTCTTGACTGAACTAAAGGACATGGCACCAGAGCGACCTGCTCGCCAACTGGTGAACTACGAGTCCTACAAACCAGAATACGATTTGGTTCACAAGGGATATGTTCTTGAAGGATACACCGAAGGTATTGAATCACCACTTGGTTCAGTTAGCACCGCAGTTCGCATGGTTGCACCTGGAAATGACAACGAACCTGCTGCTGGTCGCAGAATCACAGTTTGGCTCTCTTCTTACGAGCAAAACGACTTCCAACGCTTCCTCACACAGCAAGTTGATGCAGAAGAAGGCCGCAGCCTTCCTGTAACCATTGACTTCCTACGCCGATTGGAAACTTCACAGAAGACTGGTCGTGACTACAAGCAATTCTTCGCTATCTTCCGTGGCGATGCTGACCGTGACGCACTACCTGATGTCCACGAAGACCAACTCAAGGCAGATACACCAACAGAGTGAGTCCGTTAGGGCCACCTTGTTACTTGCTTGATGCTAAGTGCCGTAAGGCTATCTGTCCTAAGACCCTCAATGAAGGCCACTACGAACCTCTAATGGTTCGGCTGGAGGGGGTCTGGGATAGTATCGCTAATATAGGTCATCGCATCATTGGAGGTTGGAGGTATGCTTTTTGACTGTTCCTGTTCCAATATCACGCTTTGTGGATGGTTGCATTGAAGACTACTCTGACTTGAACTTATCTGTGGAAGGAATCTACACTTCTAAAATTGGTAATGAATGGTGCTACGGAAGTGGCATCTGTATCAAAATGGAAGACGGTCCTTTAGACCGTAGGAAACCAAATGCAGACCAAACTGGTTTATGGTTCACTATTTCTGATGGTGATTATTCTATTGACTGTTTGGCGCATAATGGGTCCGAAAGATTCCCCGAAGGTATGGACAACAGCAAACTGACTCAAGTTATGATGACTCTTACCGAGTCAATCAAAGACGGCAAATACATCTGTGTTGAAGGATGTTATCAAGTCGTAGGCAAAGAGAAGGTATTCTTAGTCCGTCATGTGACTTCATATGACAACCTATCGGATTCGCAAATGAGTGAAAGTCAGTTTAACGAGTTCAAAGAATTATGTGAACAACATGATACTTCGCCATTAGAATTGATGAAGTTAGATGAAACTCTTTGGTCGGAATTATATGCACCTAACACCTTGAAAGAGGCTGTAATGCTTTATTGTTTGAATCCACAAAACAAACAAGACCTGTTGCACATAGGATTAGTTACCTCCATGGGCGAAGGTAAAGACCACTTGATAGACCATGTAATTTCGCCACTTGTCCCTGTCGGAGTAGCAGGTTCGGGTAAAATGTCCACTATTGCAGGACTGTTTGGTGCTATGAGTGGTGATGACCTTAACGCTATTGAATTGGGACTAATCCCTAAATACAATCGTGAGCGTATCGCAGTATCTGAATTTCAGACATGGGATGATTCCGTTTTCGGTGAACTTATGAATGTGATGGCAAATGGTAAGTTTGATATGCAGAAAGGTCAATTGGATATTACTCGTCCTGGTTGCGCCAATATGATGTTCTTAGGAAACCCTCCAAGACATTATACTGGAACCGAGGCGGAAGGTGGTGTCCATAAGAAAACCGATATGTTAGAATCCTTTGGACAATATACTTATCAGATTCTTAGTCGTCTAACTCTTATCTTTACGCAAATGAGCCTTAGTGGTGCAGATGCGGAAGGTCTTATTGAAAATAAAATCATGGACTCTATGAGTGGAAAATTCGGCGGAAATGGGGTCAAAGAAGAATTAAAGAAATGGCGCAGTTTCTTCCGTGAATACTTGAGATATGTATCGGCGCAGAATCCTGATTATGAGAAAAACCGAGAGTTTATTCAATCTTGTTTTCATGGATACATTAAATCGTTGCCTGAATTTGTAGAAATCTTCTTGGCTCGTAGTAGCAAGGACATGAGAAAGTTCCAAGAATTTGTGAATCTATGCAAAGCCTATGCTCGCTTAGATGGCTCGGCAGAAGTTACAGAGGGGCATATTGCTCAAGCCACAGATATATTCTTGATTTCACTACGCACTCTCAAAGAGGACTTCCCATTAGACGAAATGGCTGCGGGTGTTAATCCTCGTATCCTCAAATTGTATGATAGTTTAGCGAAAGTTATTGAAGAATCAGGGTCATTGGACCTAAACACCATCAGAGGAATGCTACCCAAGTCGGTGCGTTTGAAAGATGAGGACTTAGAAACTATGGTGCGAGCAGGATATATCAATGTGAATACTGATGAAAACGATGCTACCTTTATTATGTTGATTAAATCACCTACTACGGCATAGTTTCAAATAGATGATAGGAGAATGATAAGTTATGGTTTTAACGGAGGCTGCGTCTAATCGTGCGGCCATGGCTATTTTACGAGTGCTTTCATTAGGTGAGAGTTTCTCTGCTGCCGCTAAAGCCGTAGGCACTACACGCCGAACTATGCTAAATTATGTGAGAGAAAATAGCGTTCCAATTCAACGAATGAACAATGGTCGTTGGGAAGTTATCAAAACCGCTTCACAAAAAGTTCCTGAATTATTGGAGTTAATGTATGAGGGCGAATCTGCTACCAGAGCCTGTCGTCAATTAAATACCACAGTTAGAACTATGTCTTCTCAAATGTTGCCAGATAATGCGGGAGTAATGCTACCAGTTATTATCAAGGAAGGCAACTCTTGGACTCCAAATTTTGTTGGAGTCCGAGAATACAGTTTGACTCTTCATGGACAACTGTTAGGTTTCAATGATAGTGTGCAAGGTCGTGGACAATTAGCAGGACCAGATGCTAATCAAGATGAGGCTGACAACGAATATGCAGATATTTGGTGGCAAGTGGATTTCAATAACTTTCAGTCGGCACTTCCGATTGATAGAGTGGGTTTATTTTGGCAACCTGAAATTATGAGATTTCTTCGCAATACTTTGGAATTACCCTTAGTTAGCAATTCGGTTTTAGCCAACCGATTTTTAAGCAATATCAATGTAGCCAACAATGCAGTATCTAATGATAGAGTGGATTCATCTAATGAAATGACTTTAACAGTTTTAGAAGAGTTTTTAGAACGATATGATATTAGGATGAGTCCTGATTCAACTATTGGAGTAGAACCCTCAAGAGGATTAAGTGCTCCGATTCAATTTATTTCTGTGGCTGATATGGTGGCCGATTCGCTCCGAACTGCGCCTGGATTGTGGCAAGTTATGTTCTTAACTAACGCCAATTTAGAGGCATATCCGATTCCTGTTAATTTTGAATACAATTTGTTAGAGGAGTGAATTTTTCAATTGGATTTTTAATTTTTTCGGATAGATTAAGCACTAAGAAGATTGAAATAGTATAAAGGATTAGTAGATATTAGGAGATAATCTCATGGAAATTGAAACAGCACAAATTGGAATCGCATTGGCATCGTATATTGCAGGTATCGCAAGTAATTGGTGGTGGGAGAATCGTAAAAAGGTTCTTGGAACTATTGAAGAAACACTTGAAGATAAGATTGAAGACCTAACAGGTTTGGATGTTGAATTGGGGGATGTAGTGGAGGAACTTGCTTCTTCCGCAGAAGAAATTGCTACTGATGCAGTAGAAGCCGCAGAATCTGGTGCTTCTTTAGAAGAAATTAAAGATACACTTGTGGAATCGGCACAAGAGGAAGCATTTGAGATGGTAGAAGAACTATCGGCTCTTAAGGTTGCAGAACTTCGTGAGCGTTTAGAAGCAGTTGGACTACCTGTGAAGGGTAAAAAGGCTGAACTAATTACTCGTTTGGCCGAATATCTATCTGAAGAAGAATGATTAAGTTAAAATAGCGGCAACGCTAAGTTATCTGTATGGCTTATTACTATTCCATTCCGATAGAGGAAATGGAGGAAGAATTAGAATCATTACGGTTCTATCCAGTCAATTTGGTTTTTCGCAATAAGCCAGTTAAAGAATGGGTCTATGAACGCAAACTGCCTCGCTCTCCTAATCATTTTGTAAGAATTTACACAGGCATTCAACGCTATGGGCAATCCGCAGGTGAATCTCGTAAAGCGGGCAAAGATGCTATCAGAATTCAAGTCATTTACCGAGATGCTAAAGGAGAAACTTTGGTATCTCAAACTAAAAGAGTTCACCGAGTTGGTGGGTGGAGAAAGAACCTTCATAAAAGAATGGATGAAGTTGCCACAGAATTGCCCCAAGTGGAGTTTGATAGTCGGGGCGAACCTATGACTCTACGCAAAAAAGGCAAGAATCAATTTTGGGGTAGTAGAGATTATCCGAAATACAAAGAAACTAAACCCTTCCGAGCAGA
>UEXM01000545.1_pt1 | contig 39272 bp, 46 predicted proteins | sample 1796661 | NCBI WGS metagenome assembly UEXM01 (sample SAMEA4772469, study PRJEB27181) | metagenome | reverse complement strand
AACCACTGCGGTGGGCAATGAGACAGTCATAACTGATTTTGTCGTAGCGGTCACTGGTTCTGCCGGAACCACTGCGGTGGGCAATGAGACAGTCACAACTGATTTTGTCGTAGCGGTCACTGGTTCTGCCGGAACCACTGCGGTAGGCAATGAGACAGTCACAACTGATTTTGTCGTAGCGGTCACTGGTTCTGCCGGAACGACCGCCGTTGGAACCGCCGTTGCAACCGGCGGGGCCGAAGTTCCCGAGACAGGCTTGTCTGCAACCACTGCGGTGGGCAACGAGACAGTCGTAACTGATTTTGTTGTGTCTGTTTCTGGCGTTGCCGGAACGACCGCGGTGGGCAATGAGACAGTCGTAACTGATTTTGTTGTAGCGGCTACAGGAGTTGCCGGAACCACTGCGGTGGGCAGCCCCGTTATAATTTTGGGCACGACGGTTAGCGCTACAGGAGTTGCCGGAACCACTGCGGTGGGCAGCCCCGTTATAATTTTGGGCACGACGGTTAGCGCCACAGGAGTTGCCGGAACCACTGCGCTTGGAACCGCTACCGCTACCGGTAACGCTGAAGTCCCCACTACCGGCCTATCTGCAACCGGCGGCGTCGGCACGGTGGTTGCAACCGGTAGGGCGGTAATTTCTCCGGCAGGCGCGGAAGCAATAAGTTCTATTGGAAATGTAACTGTTTGGGGTATAATATCCCCGGACCAGACGGCTTCTTATAGCGCTATAACACCGGACCAGACGGCTTCTTATAGCGCTATAACACCGGATCAGACAGGTTCGTATAGCGCCATAACGCCGGATCAGACGAGTTCGTATAGCGCTATAACACCGGACCAGACAGCTACGTGGGAAGAATTAGCCGCGTAAGAGGACAGAAGAATGGTATCTACTTATACAGCAAATACCGGCATAGAAAAACCGGCTACAGGCGACCAGTCCGGTACGTGGGGCGACACCACGAACCTGAACATGGACATTATAGACCGAACGCTCAATGGCGTAGGGTCTGTCACCCTTAGCGGCACGAGCCATACGCTAACAACTAGCGACGGTACTCTTTCTGACGGTATGTTTAAGGTTCTAGTTTTAGGCGGCAGCCCAACTGGAACAAACACCGTTACAATCAGTCCTAACGATCAGGACAAGCTTTACTTTGTTCGAAACGGCAGCGGCCAAAGCGCGGTATTCAGTCAAGGCACGGGGTCGAACGCGACGGTTCCAAACGGTGCGACAAAGATTATTTATGCTGACGGCGCGGGGTCAGGCGCAGCCGTCTCTGATCTGTTTGACAGTGTCGCTATAACGGGCGGCACAGTAACCGGAATTACGGATCTTGCGATAGCCGACGGTGGAACGGGTGGTTCTACGGCGTCTGCCGCCCGCACGAACCTCGGGGTGGCGATTGGGAGTGATGTTCAGGCTTTTGACGCTCAGCTAGCTGATGTTGCGGGTCTTGCCGTAACCGACGGAAATTTTATTGTAGGTGACGGCACCAACTTTGTTGCGGAATCGGGTTCGACCGCTAGAACTTCAATGGGCGTGGCGATTGGGAGTGATGTTCAAGCTTTTGATGCCGACACACTCAAGGCCGATACCGCTGACGAATTGACAGCGGGTTTTAGCGCCGCAATTCACGATGCGGGGACAAAAAGCTCCGGGACGTACACCCCTGATGTGGACGACGGAAACTTTCAGCAGGCCGTAAATGGTGGGGCCCACACGCTAGCGGTGCCTGCAAAAAACGCTACTTTGGTCATCCTGTACAAAAATAACGCATCCGCTGGAACTATCACAACTTCCGGATACACTATAGTTGACGGTGACAGTATAACTACCACTAACGGACACGAGTTTTTCTTTTACATTACACGAGTAAATGACGGTTCCTCCACCTTCTCTCTATTAACGGTTAAAGCACTGCAATAAAGGAAATGCGTAATGGGAACTGGAGAATTAATGCCGATAGTTCAAGGCGGGCACCAGAAGCTCGACTTGAACCTTACGATATCGGGAAACACTTCAAACTATAACATCGCTACCGTGGCGGCCCAGAATGGTTATAGCGCGGGCTCTGACGATACGCCTATTTTTGTTACGGTAAATTCTGGCGTAGCAGTTACCGCCACAATGACAAACCCGGCCCTTCAAACCGGGGCGCTTAACGCAGCTTCTCCGCTTACAGTAACGGTAAACGGGACGGTCACCGGATATACGGGGGCCACGGGCGGTACTGCCCAAGCGGGCGCTGCTGGCGGCGATGCTATTCATTTTAACACAAGCACCCCCGCAACGGGTACCTATGCTGTGGCGGTAGGTTCGCAGGGCACGGTTCGCTCGGGCGGTGGCGGCGGTGGCGGCGGCGGCACCGCAGGCTCTAGGCGACGTGGGATTGATGACGGTAAAGGCATTATTTGTACGATGGCGGGCCAAGCTCTTACTGGCAGTAACGGCTCACCCGGGGCTCAAGGCGGGTTCGGTCAAGCGGGTGCGTCGGGTGCGTCGGGCTCCGTTCCCTCCGATCCCAACGGCTGCCCGATAATTACGCCCGCGGGGTCGGGTGGCGCTGGAGGCGCGGCGGGTTTCGCTGTTCGCAAGAACAGTCGGACGGTGACGGTGACTAACCAAGGAACTGTTCAAGGGCAGACGGCGTAGATTATGGCTAATATACTCATTCCTTATTCAGGTGGAATTAACAGTACGTACGCTTTGTGGAATTGGCTTTCTAATACAACCCACAACATTACAGCCGTATATTCCACAGAAACGTGGCTGGAGAGCAAGTTTTCAAACGCTTCTGAAAAAGAGCTTTCTCAGAAAACCGCTGCCGACGCTATAGTTTCTTGGTTGAAAAGCAACGTGCGAGATTTTGAGTACAGCACAACTTCATGGCCGGTTTCTTATGCGGAGGACATGCAGCCTATTCGAGAAGGGTTTGAAGTAAGGGTGGACGTCGGAATCATTGCGCCTCGCTACCGCGGGTATCGGCAGCTATTAGATACGGGATCGTATGACGGTATTGTTGTGGGTATTTCCTTAGAAAATACCGCTACCGACAACCATGACAGGCTTCGGACGGAAATAGAGGTTGACGGCGTAGCCGTTTATTTAGCGGGAACGGGCAACTTTTCTGAGATGCAGAAAGGCTCTGATTTCGACTACGACACGGTTGCAACAACTTTAAAGGGCCGCTTTGAACAGTACGAAGCCCTCCCTGACGCGGTGTGTTCTCTTTTTGTAGACCCCGGAACAGGAAACAGGTACTCCCTTCCCGTTCTTTACTCCGATGTAAGAAAGCAGAGAACAGATTTAACCGGCGCGGAGCTTGACGCAATTTTTGAAGAGGCGGGTCAATACGGTCGGTGGCGTTCCGCAGCAGACCCCGAAACATATACATATAGAGGAGATTGGTCCGCCAAGGGCATGGAGCTTCTAGGAGAAGGTGGTTAAAGCGGTAAATTATTTTTTGGCGGTCGTAGGCTTTTGCCTATGGCCGTTTAGCGTCAGTGCCGAACTTGTATGCCTTACAGGGTGGGAAAGTGTTAAAACACTTGCACAAGAGCAGGGTGAATCCGTAGTATTTTTAGGGGTAAATAATGTAGACCACGCTCTTTATCTGTTTGCAGGACAAAAAACTTTTACCTTGTTTTTTAGCCCAGACGGGAAAGTGTTTTGTACTAATGACGCCATGCTGGGGCTTACCGTAAGCCTTCCAAAAGAAGAGTTAGAAAATGCCGTTAAGTAAGCTCCAATTTAAACCCGGTATAAATACAGAGGTTACCTCTTACACGAATGAAGGCGGCTGGAACGACTGCGACAAGATTAGGTTCCGGTTTGGTTTCCCTGAAAAAATAGGCGGGTGGGAAAAATATTCTCAGAATACAATTCTTGGGACGTGTCGCTCCCTACACGCGTGGAGGGCCATAGATAATTCTAGGTTTCTAGGAATAGGCACTAATGTTAAATTTTATGTTGAAGAGGGCGAAACATTTTTCGACATAACTCCGTTAAGGAAGACAACAGCGGGGTCCACTACTTTTGCAGCTTCAAATGGGTCCACTACGGTAACCGTGACCGACAATAGTCACGGTGCGATTGTCGGAGACTTCGTTACTTTTAGCAGCGCGGCCACGCTGGGTGGAAACATTACCGCCGAAGTTCTAAACCAAGAGTACGAAGTTAAGACTGTTCCGTCTACGAACGCCTTTACGATCACCGCAACAGCTACAGCAAACTCGTCAGATACAGGTAACGGCGGCGGGTCGGTTACTTCTCAGTATCAGCTAAACACGGGTATTAACACCGTGGTGCCCGGAACCGGCTGGGGTGCGGGTACTTGGGGCCGCGGTACTTGGGGCTCCGCCGCGACCACCACCGCCGGGGGAGGTTCCCTGCGGGTATGGAGTCAGGACAACTTTGGCGAAGATTTAATCCTTAATCTTCGGGACTCTTCTATTTTTTATTGGGACAAAAGCACTGGGACTAATGCTAGAGCAGTAAACATAACCACCTTGGACTCGAATGCGCCTACCGTTGCCCGACAGATTATTGTTTCAGACCGAGACCGACACGTCATTGCGTTTGGTTGTAACGCGTTGGGGAGCGCGGATCAGGACAAACTTCTTGTTCGGTTTTCGGATCAAGAAAGCGCCACGACGTGGGAGCCTACCGCTACCAACACGGCGGGGGATTTGGTAGTAGGGTCAGGCTCTGAAATAATTCAAGCGGTTGAAACTCGACGTGAAATTTTGATTTTTACTGACGCGTCTACGCATTCCATGCAGTTTATCGGTCCGCCGTTTACCTTTGGAATAAACCAGCTTGCGGCTAACACCACTATCATGGGTGCAAGATCCGCCGTTGCGGTTAACGACTCTGTTTTCTGGATGGGTAAAAACCGCTTTTATGTTTACGACGGTCAAGTTCAAGACTTGCCCTGCACTGTTCGCGACACAGTTTTTGACGATTTTAACGAAACACAATCAGACAAAGTCTTTGCTGGAGTAAACTCGGAATTTGGAGAAGTTATCTGGTTCTACTCTTCCGCCGGGTCCGAGAACAACGACAAGTACGTAATTTACAATTATGATGAGAAAGTCTGGTACTTCGGAAACCTACAAAGGTCCGCGTGGCTAGATCGCGGCTTAAAGTCCAACCCAATTGCAGCTAGCTCAAATAGTCAATATTTGTTTAACCACGAGGTTGGCGCAGATGACGATGGGTCCGCCCTTTCCGCGCACATTGAATCTAGCCCGATAGACATTTCAGAGGGCGAAAAATTCGGGTTTATTCGCAGGCTTTTACCTGACATTAGTTTTCTTACAACGCCAAACACCGCCTCCAAGGAGGTTACGTTTACATTGAAGGCGGAAGACTTTCCGGGAACTGGTTTTACTCAGAGTTACGCCTCAACCGTCACGGCAGACGAAACTCAAAACCATGTACGTATTCGGGGGCGTGGCTTGGGGCTTAGAATAGAATCTGCTAACGCAGGCGTAACGTGGCGACTTGGTTCGCCCCGCGTTGACATACGACAGGACGGCAGACGATGACCGGTAGGTCTCTTGTTCCGCCGCAGTTTGCGATTCCGCCCGCGGAGTATCGCCAGACTTACTTTGCAGACACCCTAAGAGCCTTTAGCTTTTTCGTAGAGCAAACTCAGCAACCGGGCGAGGGCCGCGCAACGACCTTCGTGATGACGAACTTACCCGACAACGATAGCGGATTAGAGGTAGGCGGCCTTTTTGAGTCGAACGGCTTTGTTAAAATTAGCCGGTCTTTTAACCCCCACCCAAGTGGCGTGTCCGCCGCAACCGGCCTTGGGTCAGTTACGGTGGTAACATAATGAGCATTATAGTCATGCCTGATGGCGGTCGTTGGCTACCGTCTACGGCTACAGAAACCGTGAAATGCGTCACATGCGGCAATATTGTAGATACCGCCGATGAAATAGCCTCGTACCCTGAAGGAAACTGCCCGGACTGCGGTAATCCTTGGACTGGAAACGAGCGTCAGGATGCAGTAATATGTGTGACAATGCCGCAAGCAATTAGCGGCGAAACGTGAGAAAAAACATGAGTATTAGCTCTGCCGCCTCCGGTCTTGGTAGTTTTGCGCTGAACGACGACGAGACTAGAGCCTATAACGCCGAAATTGAAGCATATGAAAAGAGTATCGGAGATGTCGGGGGCATTGCTGATCTCGGAGCTATCCGTGCGCGGATGGAGGAGATGGGCCGCTTTGGAGACGACGCGCTAGCCCACGTTGAGACCGGCGAACTGGTTGTACCAAAGCCTCTTCTGGACAAGATGCCGGAACTCAAAGAGTCCATTCTTGGTCATCTACGGGACATGGGCGTCGAAGATCCGGAGCGCTATATTGTCGGTGACGGTTCTAACGCCATAAACCCCGAAACCGGGGCTCTGGAGTTTTTCTTCAAAAGCATTTTCCGAGGCATAAAGAAAGCCGTCAAGAGCGTCGGCAAGTTTCTTAAAAAAGCTGCTCCGACAATTATTACCATCGCGGGGGCCGCGCTTCTTGGGCCTGCTGGTCTAGGCCTAAGCACCATTGCAGCGGGCGCTATTTCCAGCGGTATTGGTACTTTGGTTGGCGGCGGAAGTGTAAAAGACGCCTTGTTTAGTGCAGCTATTGGCGGGGCTACTGGGGGACTTTCGAAATCTATTGGCAGCGTAGCGTCAGGCGCACTTGGCGGCATGGCGCGCAGCGCGGTAGGCGGCGGTGACATGGAAGACATCCTGCTTGGCGGCGCGATGGGCGCGGGCGGCGCGGCCCTTGGTAAGGTAGCAGGCCCCTCCGTCAATCGGTTACTCGGCGGCTCGACGTCCCCTACCAGCGGACTACAAGACCTTACGGCTGATTTCGATAAAACTTCTGACTTCTTTACGACCGCCAGTTCAGACGGCTTAGGCACCGCGCTACAACCAAGCGTAGCCGAGTTTGACACAACCTTTGGAACCGATTTTGCAGCGAAGCCTCTTTCCGGTGCCCCCGTGACGCCTACCGCCGCTCCAACGGAAGCGCCAGACCTCTTGGTAAGGACGAGCGCTACAGGCGCACCCTCACCTCCCGCGCCCGATTACTATGACGACTCAACAGGTGTGTTTAGAGCGGGATCTTTCTCAGACGCCGCACCCAGTGCGCTGGGGTCTGACTTTGAAGGCGCTGATTTTAAAGGTACTTACACCGATCCTGACACCGGCTTCTTTGGACGGAACTTCCCTGAGATGACTAAGTCGGTAACTGAGGCTTTTGACGACCCGGTAGGCTTCCTTTCTGGAGCAGAAACCCAAACCTCCGCCCAACAGGCGGTTGCAACTGGCAAACTCGCTGGCGAAATAGCCCCAAAAATTAGAGCCGAAAATCCGACATTGCCTCCGGCTGACGTTCAAAAACTAGCTTTGGATGCCGCGAAACAGCAGGTTGCAGACGCGCAGCCCGGTTTCTTTGGTAAGAACCGAGGTCTCCTGCTCGCTGGCGGCATAGCCGGAGCAGCGGCACTTCCCTCTTTAATGGAAGTACCTGAAATGGAAGAGCCGAACCTGATCCCAAGGATTAGCGACGAGGAGCGTGAGGCGTTGGTCGCGGCTAACCGGTTACCTCCGGGGGCCCTTACTCCTAGAGTGACGTCTCCAAGGCAAACCCGCGTACCTGTGGCTCTCGGCTCTCAAGGATTTAATCAGAGTCTTCGTGAACGTTTCCCTGAGATATTCAGTGCCCCGATTGCGGCGGCGGAGGGCGGTGAAGTGTTCCCGAGGCGGACAGGTGGCATAATGCCCGACGAGGGTATTCCCGGCAAAGACAGCGTAAAAGCTTTGGTCATGCCCGGGGAGTTCATCTTTACGACGAACGCTGTAAAGGGTGCCGGAAACGGGGATTTGCAGCAAGGTATAAACAACATGTACGGTGTAATGCGGAATCTTGAAGCCCGCGGCGCGAGGATGGCGTAATGGCTACTCAGGTTACAGAACAGATAGTCCGGGAAGCCCCGGAGATTGAGGCCATTAAGCTGGCCCTTCTCAAGGACGCCCAAGAGCTTTCCGGGACTCCGGTTGATCTACCCGACTATCAGGTAGCCGATTTTTCAGACCTTCAAAGGGTGGCGCAAGACCGCGCCATAACGGGGATAGGAGGTTACGAGGCTTATCTAGATCGCGCCGCCGGACTTCTTGGCGAGGCGAGAGCCCCGGCTGCCGCGTCGTTTGGTTTGGCAGAGCCTTTGATATCGGGCGGAGTGCAGGCAGGAACAGCGCTTATGCAGAGCGGCGCGGGTGCCGCCACGGGCGAGGGCATTGCTCAGTATATGAACCCGTTTCAGCAGGCCGTTGCCGACGAGATCAACCGAAGCTACGACATTCAGCAGAACCAAGTGCGAGGTCAGGCTACGGGCGCAGGCGCGTTCGGCGGTAGCCGCGCTGAGATTGCCGAAAGAGAAATCGACAGGAACCGGGCAAGTGCCCTTGCTCAAGCGCAGGCGCAGAACTTCCTGAACGCTCAGCAGCAGCTTTCTGCTCAGCGGGCTCGCGAGCTAAGCGCAGGGCAGGGAATTGGAACCCTGAACGTTGGGGCCGGGGAAACCTTGGCTCGAACGGCTCTGGGTCAGGGCGAAGCGTTTAGTAATCTCGGCTTGCGCGAAGCGGGCGTGGGCGAAGTGTTCCAGAACCTTGGTCAGAAAGAAACCGGCTTTGGGTTCGATCTTGGTGAGCGGCAACGTCAGCTTGACCAGCAGACACTAGACGCTAGCCGTAAAAGTGCGATAGAAGAGGCTTACGAGCCCTTCCAGCGTATTGGTTTCTTGAGCGACATTTACAAAGGCGCACCGACAACGCAGCAGTCTTTGACGGGAGCCTCCGTGCCACAGGCTTCGCCCTTCCAGCAACTTGTCGGCGGACTCACTGCCGTCGGTAGTACGGTTGCCGGAGCTAACAAAGCAGGATTATTCGGATGATGAACAGAAGTGTAATGGGCCGTCAGATGTTTGCTAAAGGCGGAGCAGCGTTCCCTGATCTTAGCGGAGACGGCAAGGTCACTCAGAAAGATATCCTGATGGGCCGAGGCGTTGTGCCCATGGCCGATGGGGGCGAGGTGCCGGGTGACGTACGGGCCATCTTCCAAGGTCTTGTTGAGTCGATGCGCGGCTCCAAGGAAGACGTTGCCGCTTATGTTCGGGGAAACACCCAAGATCTTTCCGACATTGCGAAGATGTACCCGAACATGGCCGCGATGATTAACGAAGGCTTTAAGGTTACGTCGGAAGTGCCGATGCAGGAATACTTCCCGCCGGAGTACGGTCAGAGCCCGGAAAGCTTTGCTCCGATGCAGCCGAACATGGACACAAGCCGCGAAGAGTTTGACGACGCCTTGGATCGAATGCGTCAAATGGAAGAGCGTGAGCAGGGCAACCAGATGCTTATTCCCCAGCCCCCGCCCGGCGTTATGGAAGAAATGCCTGAAGCCCCGCCGTTTACGCGGTTGCAAATGGGCGGCGAGCCGATGGCCGCGGCCATGGAACAGGGTGCCATGCCTGCCGAACCGATGGCCGCGATGGCCGCTCCGTCGCCCGCGGACCTCGGATCTATGGACACTGCCGGTATCGCCTCGCAGATGGACCCGGAAGTGGTAGCCATTATGCAGGGTGCAGCCAACAACTTTGGCGACCCGGAACAGGCGGAGTCGCTTGAAGGCATGATGGACGCGGTCCGCGGAACACGGGCCACGGAAGAGGAGCGCCGCGAAGAACTGGCAGGCGTTGTAGGCCCGGAAGATGCCGCAGCGACACCGGATTCCGTTCTGGCGATGGTGCAGCCGCTTATGCTCCTGATGGGCGCTCAAGGTGCCATGGAAACCGAGGTGGATACTGGTGGTATTGGCCCGATGGCGCAGGACACTATGAACGTACCGGTCTCGGGCGACATGGCCGGAGGTATAATGCAGATGGCGGCAGCGCCACCCCCACCTCCGGAAGGGGGAGTGCCCCCCGTAAATTTTAGCCAAGGCGGAGAAGTCCTCCGCTTTAGCGAAGGTAAGGTGGTTCCGGATTATAGTCAGGTTGTAGCCGGGGACATGCCAGTGGTTACATCTCCGACGTTAAAGGCCGCTGTTGCTGCCCCGAAGATGACCGACTTTGCGGCAGCATATAAACCCCAGCGCACTCTTGAAGAAGCATACCAGCAAAGGCTGCCGCTGCTTCAACAGATAACCGACGGCGGCGGTAAAGACGCCGCACAGATACAGTTTTTTTCTGACCTTGCAAAAGCAGGTGCCGCCTTCGCGCAACCGGGCAAACCCGGCCAGTCCGTTCTATCTCAGCTTGCCGCTTCGGTAGCGGGCTCCGGCATTGCTGAAAATGCCGCGAAGCTTGCCGCTAGTCGAGAGGCAACTGAGCGGGCGCTTAAACTGAGAGCATTTGAGGGCGCTGAAAAAGAACTGGAGGCGGAGGAGGCAGCGAGGCGCACTAGCGAATTAACGCGAAACACCATGTTTAATCAGGGCGTGATGGCGCTTACAGGTCGTCAACAAAAAATTGTTGATATGGAGAACGCTTTCGACCAGAACGTAGCGCTGACTGAACAAAAAGCGGCTATTGACCAGTTACAGGCGGAGTACAATGCGGGCATAGGCTTCATGTCTCAGGCCAAGCTTCTTCAAATGAAAGACCAGCTAGACACGGCACGGACGAAGCTAAATCAGGCTTTTGAGAAAAACACAATAGAACTAAAACATCAGAAGGCCGTTGATCTGCTTGGTCTGACCCAGACGTACGATCTTGAGAAACTCGACCAATCCCTCGGTTCTCAGGCTCGATTGCAGCAGGAGCGCATAGATTCTGCCGAAAAAATTGCGAGTAACAAACTTCAGCAGGACAAACTTATCGCCGAAGCGAAGAATGCCGACGCGAAAAGAAGACGCGAAATTGAAGAGAGGTTGGCGAAGGTCAAAGAGGAGGAACTCTCAATCAAGCGGCATGCCGCAGATTTGAAGAAAATATCGGACAAGGCCAAACAGTACGAAAAGCCCGGAGCTTTTGTTCCGGCGCTACTGAATGAAAAAGTTCCGTATACGAGGGTAGTGCCCGCCGTTAGTGATATGGACGCGCCTTCAAAAGAGACGGGTGAAGAGGTGTATTACAAACTCTGGGCCTCGGGCCAAGTTCCTAAAAACGACCCAACAGCCCTGCAGCTCTCCACGATGCTGGAAGGTGCGTCGGGCGGCAGCGTTGTCTACGGAGGCCCCGATCAAGGATATGTACTTAAACCTGAAACCCGATTCAGCCCAGAAATCAACAGGGCTATCGTCAAGAGGTATACCCTGCCGAACAGCGATGTAAGCCCGAGGGTCGCGACAAGGGCTGAGCTTCAGTTGATTTCAGGAGATAAAGACGCCCTGAAGAAAAAAATGAATACAATGCAAACCAACGTTGTTTCCATGTTCGACGGCATGGGCAAGACATACAGAGAAGATCCGCAAACGACCGTAAGCAAGGCGGCTTCCGATCTGAAAGCGGCTATGGGGCTAAGCGGTCTGACTTCACGGGCACTTAGCACTGCGAAAAGATTTGTTGACATAGATACGGTGAGCGCCGCGGACCGCGGGTCGTTTATAGGCCGCCGGATTTATGTAGACGGCCTACAGGCCGCCCTTTCTGCGCTTCCCGGAAAAGAAAACGTCAAAATTCAGGAGCTTTTGTCGTCGGTTATGACCGGGAACATGCTAGCTGTTAGCTCGCCCGCGGCGTTTTACAATAAGTCTGCCGTGTATTTAGGGTCGCTTCGGTCAAGCATTAACCGTCTTGAGGAGGCCTCTAAGGTTCCCACCATCACGGCGAAGGACTTGCAGTCAAACCTGACAGCGCTTAACGAACTTTACGCCACGGAAAAAGGCGTTCAGGACCTTATGGACGCTCTTGACGAACAAAACAACATTACCGGAAGGTAATCAGCATGGTTGACGAACCGATTAAACTGACCCCGTGGAACCCTGATGGGGTTCAGTCTTCCACACCCTCTTTCCCTTCGGCGGAATCTCCGGCACAAGTTCGTGCAGGCGGCGGAACGGGGGACCTATTTGATGAACAGGGTCGTCTTATGGTAACCATACGACCGCCAAAAGACGAAGACGAAGACGAAGACGAAGACGTTGCTTTTACTGAGGGTGATTTCGGGGGCACGTCCGGGGGATTCACCGCCGTTAAATTTGGCGAAAAAGAAATAGACGACACCTTTGAGCGGTGGGGTGCTTCCACCTCCGCCGTCCTTGCTCATCGGGTTGTAGACGACATTTTAGGGCAAGACGGCACTGAAGGCCTAATGACGGTAGAGAGCCTTCTAGACGGCACCGCCCCATACTTTGACCTTAATTCGGAAACAAGAGACCTTAGGCCCGACCAGCGCAAACTTAATTTTAGCGACATCGTCCGGGAATTTTCCAACGCGGAAGACCGAAGCTTCTTTGAACAGTTGGCCTTAGAAGCGCCTCGCGTGGCGGGGTCGTTGGCAGGCGCTCAAATGGGGGCGGAAGTATCGGCTCCTTTGGCTAGAAAGGTTGCTAGGGTTCCCGTCGTCGGGCCTTATGCGGCTCCTATTGTGTTAACTGGTGGCACACTTACCGGAATGATGCTCGGTTCCGATGTTTTCGGTAATTTTCTGAAAGACCAAGTTTTTGGAGAGGTTTCTCCTTACACGCCTCGGTCTCGTATTAATGTTGTTCTGGGAGAGGAAGCCGCAAACGTCCTAGAAGGTATTGGAGGACTAGAGCTTTTAAAGCGTTCTCTCTACAAGAAGGCCCGCATAGCAGCGGGTGGAATTGACGTGCCGCTTAGAGGATATAATCCTGACGCGGGGCTTGCTGGCGTTGCCATGATGAAGGGTATCAATGATATTGCCACCAATCCCAATATCCCGACAAGCCTGAAGGCCTTGCGGGGATTTGAGAAGATAATTGGAAAAACAGCGGCGACGGCGGCTCAAAAGCCCGCGCTGACTTACGGCACAGAAGCGGCTTTAGGGGCGACTAGTCTTGGTGGCGCGGCCTATGCAGAAGAGACTGATCCCGGAGATACCACTCGCCGAGCAATCTACGCTACGGGCGCACCCATATTCGGATCAGCGCTCTACGCCGTAAGCCCGTCTCGCCTGATTCTGTCACGAGTTTATCAAGCCTTGACGCCTGTCGTCGGCAAAAAAGCAGCGGCGCAGACAGAGCTTGACCAAGCGGTGCCGAAATACGAAGCGGCAAAATCACAAAATCCTGACGCTAAGCCGGAAGACTTCAACCTTAAAGAAATGCCGGGCGGCACGTACGAGTTAATTGAGGCCCCGGGGCTTATAAAACGCTTGGCAAATGTCCCACGAAGCATTGCCGCTCGTCGGGAGCAACAGGCGGCGCAGGTCTTGGTTGACGACTTTTACAGGTCGATGTCGGAAGCGGGCGAAGACCCGAAGGCCATAGAGGCCGCTCTTAACGGCATCATTGAGCGCTTTGCCCGGGGGGACGTTCGCCCGCTGTTTACCGAGCCAAGCTTTGCAAAGATGCGTCAAATGTTTGAGAGGCAGGGCGTTGATTTTTCGGCTCAGGCGAAAGCCGCGCAGGCGGCCACCGACGCTGACGTAGCCGACGAAGTAAATGCCGTAACGGGTATCATTCAGGCCGGTATTATGTCCAACTCTCGCGACGGCTACCTGTTAGCGTCTACTTTGGCGCAAAAGACATTTGAGGCGGGCATGGCGGAAAAGGTTGCTGACCGCGCAGGCAAGGTTTTCTCCGCCTATAAACAAGTAGTAGGAAGCGACCAGTTCGATTCAAACCACGCCTCCGAAGCTTTGTTCCGGGCCATAGACCCGCTTATTGAGGCCACGTCAGACACGGCCTCTAATCTGTACAAAAGGTTTCCGGAGCATCGGGTTTTGTTTGGCGACGACACCCCTATCCCAGTCAAGGCCTTGGATGAAAGTGAGCTTATCCCCAAAGACCCGCGTGTCCGGGAGATGCTGCCCGACGGTCTCAAAAAGATAATCAACTACGTCGAGGATATTCGGACCGACCATGATGCCTTCTTGCAGGGACGCCCTGCGATTAGTGACTTGGTTCGTAACGACAAGGCACTACAAACCACGGAACAGAAGTTTTCAAAAGCTCTCGCTGACAGCGAAGGCCCAACTGCCGACACTTTTCGCAAGAAAATTGCTGGCATTGACTTAGACGCTGACGATGCTGTCGAAAAAATAAACAAGGTCATAACGGACGGCTATGAGGGGCGCTTTGGCGCTAAGGGCGCTGCGGCCACCCGCACTAAAAACCTCCTTAAACAGCAAGTTGAGCTATTGAACGAGAGGAAAGCTGCGGTAACGCGAGCTACCGAAGCGGCGTCCGCCGCACCTGTCCCGGCGGGGGGCATAGACGCTCGGACACTAAGCGAGTTCAGAACAGAACTACTGGACATAGCCAGAGACCCCAATGTCAGCCGCAGAAATAAGAACCGCGCATCAGAGCTTGCAGATGCGTTTGAAAGACAACTTATTGATGAAAACGCGCAACGTGATCTTCCAGAGGAAGAAATGGTAAAATTTATACCAGACCGCTTGGCCGCAAACGCTTACTATAAAGCACGGCAAAATATCTTTAACGACGGTATCTTTGCCGAGGTCGCGAAGACAACCAAGCAGGGCGCGTCTCGGTCGGTTGAACTTCTGCGGGATAAGATGAAGACTCTGGGGTCTCCGACACTCGCCTACATCGAAGACCTTCAGAGAGCATCTCGTTTCACCATGGAACCGATTGGCGCGCCTACCCTTCGCCCCGGCGCTGCCGCCGCAAGAGATGATGTAGACTTGCGCCCGTTTGAGTCTCAAATTATAGATGACTTGGTTGAACCGGTTGACGCGCCTCCTAGCGCTCAAGCGCTTGAACACCGCATCCTCAGCGAAGTTGAGTCGCTAATTGCGGCGAACCGAGAAATTCCCGGGACCAAAAGAGCGGTTATAGACCCGGCGGACGTTGAGGACGTTACCGAAGCCTCTAAAGAACTTGGTATAACTAAGGCTGAGTCTAACGCTATTCAGAAAGTGCTGGATAACTCTCAAAACAACGGCCTAGACCTTCTGCCGAGCCTGAAGCAAAACCTTGAAAACCTGCTAACAGAAGGCCGGTCTTATACCTCTTTCCAAAAAACAGTCGCCGATAATCGCAAAAAATATGCCGACCAGAATCTTTGGCATGCCATGGCGAGTGGAGGCCGCGACGCGGACTTTATTTCGATAATGGGAAAAGCTTACACGGCGGCAAACAGGGCAAAAACGGGCGTGCGCCCAGTCTATGATAATCTTCTTGAACCGATCCGGATTATGGACAAGAAGTCGAGAGAAAACCCTCGGGAGTTTTTAAAAGCACTTCAACAAGAAGAGCTTTTTGATGGAGCAAAAGGCCTCGATATTGATGACCTGAGCGACATCGGCGTCAAGCGTCTTCTTATACAGGCCCGGCAATCGGCGCAAAGAGGCTTAAAAGAGCTAGTCCTCGACTATGCAAAAACAGCTTCCGGAGCAGAAAAAACAAGCGGTGTTGATTACAATCAGCTTCGCCGCACACTTTTCGAGGCTCCTAGCGTTCCCGGCTCACAGGTAAGAATGCCCTCTCTCGTAGATTGGATGCGAGAAAGCGATTTGATGACCGTCGATCAGGCTAAGAACCTGAAAACCAGCCTAGATAACTACGCCGCCTTCGCGGATGAACTCGCGAAGAACTATCCGGACGTATTCGAAGGGACGAACCCCGTTGCAAAAGCCACCGCTCGTGTTTTCGGCTCAGCGGTTGGTGGCGGCCTGCACAAAACTCTTTCGCGCCTTACGGGGGGCTTTCTAGGTGGAACGGGCGGCATTACCGCGGCAGGCGCAGGCGCGTCGGCGGCCCAGAACATTTTCATAAATGCCCGGGCAGCAGCCGTGCAAGACGGCCTCGTTAAGCTGATGATGGACAACCCCGCGGAAATCGCTCGACTTTTGAGGTTAACCAAAAAAGGAGTGGACCCAAAAGCGAAGTTCTCAACGGGCGATGCGCGGACGTTTGTTAACCTCTTAACTCAAATGCAGGTCATAAACGTGCCAAGGGCCGGTGCTATTAGGGTCCGAGAAGCAGAGCCGGGCCGTGAGCGTACGCCGGTTGAACCCGCGCCCGCGCTCAAACGAAGACTCGATCCTTATGGAGAAAAGCCGCCCATAAGAGATCAGTCCTCTCTCGACGCTCCGCAGTTCAAGCCCTTGGCTCAGCGCCTTACCGAGTACGCCGCCTCGGCCCCCTCTCCGCGGCCCACGGGCCAAGCTAATCCAAAACAGCGGCAAGGCTTGGCGACGTTGTTCCCGAATGACCCAATACTGGGCGCAGGTAGGAACGTGGGCTAATGTTCCAAGACAGGAAGTCTTTCTGTGACGCCATAGACTTGCTTCTGGAGTCCGAGCTTCATCGAAACTTTTACCTGAAGGATCTTGAGCGGCTTGTCTTTCCTGCTCTGAGAAACAAACGTATGGTACTGTTTTACAATGACGTTGGGGCAATAGAAGGCCTGTACTCGCACACGTTTCTGACCGACGTCGCGCAGCAGGGTTATCTTGACGGCACGAGAAAGCTCCAGCCTAGCGACTGGGCCACGGATTGCGGGGAAGGCACTTTGTGGGTCATCGATTTTGTTGCTCCGTTCAGTAACGCCGCAAAAATAGCTCGTAAAGTTCAAGACGATTTGACGGACAGGTATCTTCATCTTTACCCTAAAGACGGCGCTCTTTGGCGGCGGCCTGCTAAAGGCGGTCATGCGCGTTGGACGCCGGGTGTATTCAAACTTATAAAGAAGAGAAAAGAAAATGGACGCGCTCTGGCTACTTGAAAAAGCATATAAGAAAAGCCGTCACCACGTAAGTGGCGAGTGGCAGGATCAATTCCGGTGGTGCTTTGGCGGCGACGGAGGCGGCGGAGGCGGCGGAGGCGGCGGCGTTGACGAGGGCGCAGCGACTAGCCAAGAGGCTCAAGACGAAGCCGACGCTAACGCCGCAGAAGCGGCAGAAGCGGCGGAGGCTCAGTCGGCGGCGGGCCGAGCCGGTTTTGAAGGGTGGGGAGTGTCCGGCCTGCCGGGGGCGGATGAGGCAGAAGATTTTGGGACCGGTTTTATTGGCTTAGAAGACCCGGAGACCGGTTTCATTGATCCCGCCAGCCCTGTGGAGAGCCACGCCAGTTTTTCTGAAACTTTCGGGGTCACTCCCAGTCAAGCGCTTACCGGTTTAATTGACCCTTCTCCGATTGGTCTCGCAACGAGCGTATTGGGCTTGGGCCCGTTGGGTGGCGTAATTGCGTCTCGGGGACTTTCCGCTTTATCGGACGTAACAGGGCTTACGGGTGCCGTTGAAGAAGAAACCGGGGTTGATGTTACTGGTGGAATTGCCGGTCAAGCGGGTCTTTACGCTCGCGGAGGTGCGGTCCCTCTGCAAAATGGAATCGGGTCTCTTTACGGAAAAAAATAATGAATCTGTCCGAACACTTTACGCTGCGCGAACTTGTTAAGAGCCAGACCGCCGCCCGGATGGGTATTGACAATACTCCAGACTCCTTCGCCTTGGCTTATCTAGACAGGTTGTGCCGAGATATACTGGAGCCTGTTCGCGAGCATTACGGTGTTGCGTTCTCGCCGTCGTCAGGATACCGGTCACCGGAGCTTTGCGAAGCAATCGGCAGTAGTCGAAAGTCCCAACATGCAAAAGGGCAAGCGGCGGATTTTGAAGTACCCGGCATTGACAACTTGGTGTTAGCCGAGTGGGTTAAAGAAAACCTCAAGTTTGACCAGCTTATCTTGGAATGCTACATGCCGGGAAACCCAAACTCCGGGTGGGTGCATTGTAGCATAGCCGATACACTGCGCGGCGAGACGCTCACCTACACCAAGGGTGTAGGTTACTCAAAAGGCTTATCCGCCTAACCAGCCTTTCACCTCTTCTCCAAGAACCTTACCGGCCAGTATGTTTTTGTCTTCTAGGGCCTGTAGAATCTTTTCGTCTACCGTGTCAGGGCACACGAGGTCGATATACGTCACAGGCTTGTTCTGACCGATTCGATGGGCGCGGTCTTCGGACTGTAGGCGAATTTCTAGGTCGTAGCTGTTAGAGAAGTAAACTACGGTGGTCGCCTCCGTTAGCGTGATGCCGTAGCCCCCGGTCCGCGGCTGACCGACAAAGAAACGTAGCTCGTCGTCCGGGTCTTGGAACCGGTTTACAATTTCCTGCCGTTCATCCTGCGGCGTCTCCCCGTAATAAGTAGCCACGGAACGCGGACCGTGGGCCTCGGATATCGCATCACGGATCTTGCGGAGGCTATGCGTAAACGTCGCCCAAATTATGACTTTGCCTTGCGCGTCTTCCAGAACGTCGAGCAGTTCTTGAAACCTGCCGTTGTCGATGTCTTCAACGGGCTTGTCGTCCGGCTGAAAAAACCCGCAGCAAATCTGCTGAAGACGCATGATCTGTGTCAGGACGCTTTGCGTAGTAGCTACAGACTTGTCGTTCAAGGCGGCGAGCGCCAGCTTTTTCATCTGGTCGTAAACTTTTTTCTGCTCAGCGCTCAGCGGAATCTGGCGACGGATGTACAGCTTATCCGGCAAATCAAGGCAGTCTTTCTTCAAGGTTCGCGTAGCAAAGTCGTCCAGCTTTTCCGACAATTCGTCCAAGCGCCGGTATCCCACTATCTCCTGAAAAGACTTGTGGCCCATTTGCCGTCGCTGGATGATGGCGTAGCGGTTCTGAAAAGCGTAGTACGACCGAATACCTAAAGCCGACGGGTCCAGAAACTCACACTGCGCGAACAAATCCATTGGGCTTTTTGTGATGGGCGAACCGGTAAGGATACGACGATATTTGGATATCTGTCGAGCCTTAACCACGTTCTTTGTCCGCATCGCCTTGCGGTTCTTGATCGTAGTCGATTCGTCTACAACCATCAGGTTGTCCGGGTTCTGTTCTAAAAACACGTACGCCGCCTCGGCACCTCGGCCACTGCTAAACGCTTCGATGTTAACGACGAATACCTTCAGCCCGTCGAACGGGTTAACCACCAGATCATAAAGCTCTTCTTCAAAAGACTTTGTCTTGGCGGGCCGCCAGCGGACAACCTTTCGAGCAATGCGCTCTGGCAGGTGCGCCGGTATCTCTTTCTGAACCCAGTTGTCATAGACGCCCTTTGGTGCTACGACCAGCGCCGCATTTATTTTGCCGGACTCGAAAAGCTTGCCCATGGTATCTACAATCACCTTTGACTTGCCCGTGCCCATCTCCATGAAGAGAGCGTGATAGTCCGCGGACCACGAATCTTGCAGGGCGGTAAGCTGGTGAGCAAAGGGTTCTGTCTGAAAAGAGTAGGTCATGTTTTTCCCTGTTGACTATGCGAAATTAAGCGAGTACATAAGACCAGTCAACCCCGGAAACGGGGTCGTATCACGAAACACGAAAGGAGAAAACTGTGAACGAAAAGTTTGACATCCTCAACGCCCTTGAAGAACAGCACGAAGAAGAGAAGTCCTCTTCTGTTGAACGGATAGGTCAAAATGCTTTGGCTAGCGTATCAGAATGCGCTCGTCAAATCAGGCTTCAAGAACAAGAAATTGAAGCCACCGAGCAAAATCTGAAAAATCAAAAAGCAGAACTTCGCAGGCTTACTGACGAGGCAATGCCGTCTTTGTTTTCAGAACTCGGTCTTCAGTCTTTCAAGCTTGACGACGGCTCCGAACTTTCGGTGAAGCAGACTTACTCTGCTCAACCCCGACGTGACGACCGCCCGCAAGTTTATGAGTGGCTAAGGCAAAACGGCTACGGTGACATCATCAAGAACACTGTCTCATGCAGCTTCGGTCAAAACGAAGACAACAAGGCGCAGGCGTTTTTTGACATGGCCGAACAAAAAGGTTACGTCGCCGAAGCCAAAACTGAAGTTCACCCCTCGACGCTACGAGCGTTTGTAAAAGAGCGTGTCGAGAATGGGGACGAATTTCCTACCGATCTTTTCGGAGCTTGGGTAGGTCAACGCGCAGTCATAAAAGGAGGTAAATAACTATGGCGAATACGGTTGCTACGAAGAAGAAGCAGGAGGTCGCAACAAACGATCTCTTGTCCATGTTTGAGGCCGAGTCTGGTTCGGGTCTTGAAAACCTGACGCAGGACGATCTTGCGCTACCGTTCATTAAGATATTGAGCGGGCTTGATCCGATCTTGGACGAGCGTGAAGACGCTCGAAAGGGCGACTTGTACAACACCGTTTCCGGACAAGTGTACAAGGGCAAAGAAGGCATCCGGGTTGTCCCGTGCGCCTACCAGAAGCGTTTTATTCAGTGGGCTCCTCGCGGCCAAGGCTCCGGCGCTCCGCTGAATATCTATACGCCCAACGACGCGTTACCGAAGACGGAGCGGTCATCCGAGGACAACAAGGAGTACGTTGTCGGCGGTGACGGTGACTATATCGAAGAAACTCACCAGCATTTTGTTCTGGTAATTGGTGAAGACGGGACCGCGGAGACCGCGCTTATTGCGATGAAATCAACTCAGTTGAAGAAGTCGCGTAAGTGGAACTCTATGGCTGCCGCGGCGCAGGAGAAGGGGGCGAACGGTAACGTCTTTTCTCCACCACGCTACGCCTACGTGTACGAACTGAAGACTATCTCGGAAGAGAATAGTAAAGGCTCGTGGCATGGCTGGGAAATTAGCCGGGAAGGCTTGATCGACTCGCAGGGTCTCTTTGCTCGCGCAAAGGATTTTCACGATACCGTGATGAGCGGTGACGTGGTCGTCAAGCACGAGGGCGATACGCCTTCCGCTTCTAGCGACATTCCCTTTTAAAAATACGGGGCGGCCTTCGGGTCGCCCCTTTTAGGACAGCCATGGAACACGTAAAGAAATTTGCGTCGTTCTTTTCAGGCCTCGATTCCGTATATTTGGAAATGGTGCCCAAAGCCGTCAATGGTTCGGGAAAGAACGAAGCGTCATATCAAACGAAAAGAGAGCCGCTGACCGAGGAGCAATACCGCGGTCATCTGGATGGGGAAACAAGTATCGGGGTCTTTCTGCTGAACGCGGAATCGAACGTGCGGTTTGGGTGCATTGACATCGACAAGTACCCCCTCGACCACAAAAAGCTGATTGATTTTTTCGAAGAGAAGAAGCTGCCGCTAATCGTGGACCGCTCAAAAAGCGGCGGAGCGCACTGCTATCTTTTTTGTAAAGAGTGGATGCCCGCATCCAAGATGAGAGAAGCGTTGCGGAAAATCGCAGCGGCGATGGGGTGGGGCGATGCGGAGATATTCCCAAAGCAGGAGGTTATCAACGTAGAGCGCGGCGACGTAGGTTCAGCAATTAACCTGCCGTATTTCGGGCACGAAGATAGCCTACGCCACGCTTTTAATGTTGATGGAAGCGCCGCGACGTTGGAGGAGTTTCTTGCTCTTTGCGAAGAGCGCGGCCAGACCCCGGAGCAGGTTACCGCGATTTCGGTGACCGAGAAGAAAGACTTTTTGGTGGACGGCCCGCCGTGCCTACAGACCCTCCTACCCCAGAAAATCTCTGAGGGGGGACGAAACAACGGCCTGTTTAACATTGGGGTCTACTTGCAGAAAGCGTACCCTGATAGCTGGGAGACGGAGTTGATGCAGTGGAACATGGCTTATCTGAACCCGCCGCTTGGGTTGACGGAAATTGGCATAGTCGTCAATCAGTTGAAAAAGAAAGACTACGCATACAAGTGCAATGACGCGCCGATAAACTCGTACTGCGACCGGCCCACGTGTCTGACCCGGAAGTTCGGCGTCGGCGGCGCGGCGTCGGCAGCGATGGCAAACTTGCGTAAGTACGATAGCCAGCCCCCGGTCTGGTTTCTGGACGTGAACGGGGTGCCCATCGAACTGGATAGCGACGGCCTTCTGTCGCAGCCCGCCTTTCAGAAGGCTTGCATGGAGCAGATAAACTTTCTGCCGCCGTCGTCCACGAAGAACACGTGGGAATCGCGGATCGCGGCCCTGTTGGGAGAGCTTCGCGACAACAGCGCCGCGGTTATTCCGGTAGCCGAGGAGGAATCGACCCGGGGTATCTTTTACGAATATCTCCGCGATTTCTGCATCAACCATCAGACGGCACAGTCTCGGGACGAGATACATCTCGGCAAGCCGTGGACCGATGAAACCAGTTCGGTTACCTATCTTCGGCTTCGCGATCTCGAAAGTTTTTTGCAACGAAATAAGTTTTTTGAGTATAAGCGCCACAAGTTGGCTCAAAGGCTCCGCGAAATTGGCGGAGAGGCGTCTAAGTTAAAGATTAGCGGAGAGTCGGTAAACGTCTACAAAATCCCTGCGTTCTCGGTTCAACCCGCCGCGGTCGCATCCCCCGTTGCCACTGGAGAGATGGATGACATCCCATTCTAAATTTTTACGCGTGTTCGGGCCTCCCGGCACGGGCAAGACCACTCATTTGATAAACATGGTTGCCGACCTTATTGATAGCGGCGTAGCCCCCGGACGCATCGGCTATTTTGGGTTTACCAAGAAGGCGGCCTACGAGGCTCGCGACAGGGCGCTAGAGCGGCTCAACATGGGCCCCGACGACCTGCCTTATTTTCGGACGCTTCACAGTTTTTGCTTTATGTACAGCGGGATCAAAAAAGATCAGTTGATGGATAAAGAAAACTGGCGGGACATGACCGCCCTTACGGGGTTTGAGTTCGAAGCAACTTCGACTAACCCCGACGCCGAAAACTTTGGCCTTGCGCTGCCGAACAAGGAAACGGTCATAGGCCTGATAAATATGGCGAAGGTCAAAGAGATCCCATTGCGACAGGCGTACGAGGAGTGGGGGATTACCAATAACCAACCTTGGCCGCTGGTCGATTACCTCAGCCGAGCTTACGAGGACTACAAGTCTGGAGAACGCCGGTTTGATTTTACGGATATGCTCCTGCTGTTTCTTGAACTGGCGGACAGTACCTGCCCGACCTTTGATACAGTCTTCGTTGACGAGGCGCAGGATTTATCCAAAATTCAGTGGCACGTCGTCAATAAGATCGCCGAGAAAACCGCTAACCGCGTAATTGTGGCGGGGGATGACGATCAGGCCATATTCCGATGGGCCGGGGCTGATGTTGAGCAGTTCTTAGGGCTTGAAGGGGCGTCCGAGGTTTTGGCGACAAGCTGGCGGATTCCGCGAAAGGTCCACGCCCTTGCCGAGAATGTCGTTTCGCGGGTAGAAGGGCGGCTCCCCAAGGTATACCAGCCGCAGGGCATTGAAGGCTCCGTGCAGTACATTAACGGTATCGAGTCGATACTGACTGACATGGCTGATGGTGACTGGCTCGTTCTCGGCCAGTGCAATTACATGCTGGAGTCCGCAATTAATTTGCTTCGGTCTTCCGGCTACCTGTTTGACACTAAGAACGGCAAGACGCGGTTTAGCCAGAAGCTGATTGATGCGGTTCTTTGTTGGAAAACATTACAGCAAGGAGAACGGGTGGCGGGTTCGGAGGCGCGAAAGATGTACTCATTCCTTGACGTCGGCCACGGGGTTCGGAGGGGCTTTAAAACACTACCTAATGTCGAAGACGACGACGAAATCGACTATAATGAACTGGTCGAGGCACAGGGGCTTATGGTTTCGAAAGACGAACCGTGGCCCGCGGTCCTGACAAAAGCGCCAGAGAACCAGCTTGTTTACCTTCAAGCGGCTGAGCGGCGAGGAGAAGAGTTGTCGCAAAAACCTCGGATTACCGTTTCAACAATCCACGGAGCTAAGGGCGGGGAGGCCCGAAACGTGGTCTTGTACACGGACTGTAGCTATGCCGCTCTTCGTGAGGCAGCAAGGGACGTGGCGGGCAGTAACGACCTGCATCGGACTTTTTACGTTGGGGTCACCCGTACGAAGGAAAACCTCTTTCTGGTTGCGCCGGAATCATCAAAGGAGGCCTACTCGTTTTGACATTAATAATTCCTTACGACACGAGTCCCGAAGAGCCCATTCAGTTTCGGGTGATTGATAAAAACAAGGGTATCGATTTCTTGGTGCCTATTTCAACAAGCACTGCGGTGATTATAGCCGAAGATCTTTTGAAAGCCGTCCGTAGACGAATACCCCGAGACGAGACTGTAAAGCCGAAAGTTCGCGTTCAACGAAAAAGGGTACAGCGTCGCCCCCGGAGAGAAAAATGAGTTTACAGATGGCTATGTTTGCGCCGGATAGCGAGTGGGTTCCCCCGTCCGAGTTTCCGGACTTGTCGGGCGCTAAGCAGATCGCAATCGATCTTGAAACACGCGACCCGGACCTTATGAAACGTGGCCCCGGCTGGCCCGTTAACAACGGCGAGGTCGTCGGATACGCGGTCGCGGTAGACGGTTGGTGCGCTTACTACCCTATAGGCCACACCGGAGGAGGTAATCTAGACCGTCGGCTGGTTGAGAACTGGATGAAGAAAGTCTGCGCCACCGATGCGGACAAAGTTTTTCATAACGCCCAATACGACGTGGGCTGGCTCCGGGCGCACGGTATTGAGGTCAACGGTCGCATCATCGATACGATGGTGGTCGCTAGCCTGCTTGACGAGAACCGTCGTTCGTTCTCACTTAACTCTGTCGCCTATGACTATCTGGATAAGGTTAAGTCTGAGAAAGACCTTATCGCTGCGGCGAGAGAGTTTGGGCTAGACCCGAAGGCCGAGATGTGGAAGCTCCCCGCCATGCACGTCGGGCCCTATGCCCAGACGGACGCTGAATTGACCTTGGAACTCTGGAACTTTTTCAAGGTAAAGGTAGGGCAGGAGGGGCTTCAAGAAATTGTTGATTTGGAACTAGCGCTTCTCCCTTGCCTAGTAGATATGACCTCGCGAGGAGTGCGGGTTGATCTGGATGCCGCGGCAAAAACGAGAGACGCCCTGATCCGTCGGGAAAAGAACGTCGTCAGTGAAATTAAAAAACTGGTTGGAAATCATGTTGAAATTTGGGCAGCCAAAAGTCTGGCGGACGCCTTTGATAAACTTTCAGTGTCGTATCCAAGGACGGCGACCGGCGCTCCCAGCTTTACGAAAGCGTTTTTAACCGCACACGAACACCCTCTGGCTAAGATGGTTGTCGATGCACGGGCCTTGAACAAGATTCAGGGTACGTTTATCAGCAGCATTATGAAGCACGTCGGAGACGACGGTCGTATCCACGGTCACATAAACCAGATTCGGTCCGACGACGGAGGCACGGTCTCGGGTCGCATATCGATGAATAATCCAAACCTTCAGCAAATCCCGGCGCGAGACCCTGAACTAGGGCCGATGATCCGTAGCCTGTTTTTACCGGAAGAGGGCGAAGAGTGGGCCTCCATTGATTTCTCGCAACAGGAACCACGAATCTTGGTCCACTATGCCTCGGTGTTTGGTAAAAGCCGCAGTCTTCCCCTGCGCGGCGTCGAAGAGTTCGTGGACGGCTATCGCAACGACCCGACAATGGACTTTCACACTATGGTCGCCGACATGGCTCAGATCAGTCGTAAGCAGGCGAAAACGATCAATCTCGGAATGATGTACGGCATGGGTGCCAAGAAGATGGCAGACCAGTTAGATATCCCTCTAGAAGAGGCGAAGGAGCTTATAAACCAATATCACCAACGCGTCCCCTTTGTGAAAATGTTGATGCGCGGCGTGACAGATCGCCTTAACGACAAAGGTAGTTTCGGGGCTATCCGCTCCTTAAAGGGTCGTAAGTGTCGCTTTGACCTGTGGGAGCCCGACTCGTTTGAGATGAACAAGGCACTGCCATACCACGAGGCGGTGCGCCAGTACGGTCAAACCACTCGGCTGAAGCGGGCCTATACCTATAAGGCGCTTAACAGGCTTATTCAGGCGTCCGCGGCGGACATGACGAAGCAGGCCATGGTGGACGTGTACCGGACCGGAAAGATCCCGCTTATCCAGATTCACGATGAGCTAGCGGTTTCTGTTACCGGAAAGGAAGAGGCTCGGTCTATTGCAAGCATAATGACAAATGCGATAGACTTGGACGTCCCCAGTCGATGCGACATTGAGATTGGCGCTAGCTGGGGCGAAGCGGAGTGATCCCTTCTCCGCTTGTGACCTCCCTAAACTTACCCCGCCGGTTATTGACCTCTCCGGCGGGGTTTTTTGTTGCATAGCCGCAGTAACTCTTATATGTTCCCGTATAGTTTAAAGGAGATCAGTTATGGACACGACTAAGTGGAAAAGCATTCTTGTGCCGATCCAAACTTATCAAGATGTAAAGCAGCGATCCCAGAAGGAGGGCCGCAGTATCAGCGGTCAGCTTCAGATACACATTGCCGAATCCGAAGCCTTTCGGAAAAGCTACCCGATGGAAGCCTCGCAGGTGATATTGGATGGCTAAGGTCGCAGCCGATTTTCGCGATAAGCCGATTAAGAAACGGACGGCCATAGGCTCTAGCCATTTTTCGCGGCCCAAGAACAAGCACAAGAAGCGGAACTTTAAAAAGTATCGCGGACAGGGGCGGTAATGCTTTCCGCGGCCTTGTTGTGTCTTGCTACCGCGGTGTATTTCGAGGCACGGGGAGAACCTACCGTCGGCCAAGTGGCCGTCGCGGCGGTCGTTATGAACCGGGTCGAAGACCGACGATTTCCGAACGACGTTTGTAGCGTAGTTAAGCAGGGACCGCTCTACCGGTCAGGTGCGCCCGTTCGCCACAAATGCCAGTTCTCGTTCTATTGCGACGGCAAGAGCGACAGGATGCGCGACAGGGCGGCCAAGCTCCGCGCCACACGGATCTCGGAACTGGTTTTGTCCCGTACAATTATGGACCCTACCGAGGGTTCAACTTTCTATCATGCCGACTATGTGCTACCTAGTTGGGCGTCAACAAAATCCCGCGTCGTTCAAATAAACCAGCACGTGTTTTACAAATGGTCTCAGCCGAAAAACAAAAAAGACTTAAAGATACCCAGATAGAGAGGGGCACACACGAGCGTCGAAGATGCCTGACTTGCCTAGAGATAAGGGTTGTTGAAAAAGGCATGTTCATTTGCCCCGAGTGTAAAGACTCCGAAATTTTTGGCGGTCTTAGTAATTGACTCACGCGAGGTTATCGCATACCTTTTGTCCGGGTTAAGAAGTGTAGTTCTTGCCCGTCTCTCCGTGGTTGAAGCGCCCTCGCACCGTCCCATCTGTGCGGGGGCGTTTTTTTTGTTGACGGTCTTTGTATGGGAGTTTATAAGGGGTGGTCTTTAACCAAGGAGATTGATATGAGCGACTACTTAAACGCAACGGAAGAGGTCCAAGACTGGTCTACCGCCTTGAGGTGGGTCGATAAGGCGGTACGCACGGAGGCCGAGCGCCTACAGGATCACGGGGGGCTGAAAGACCCTGAAAGTTTTCTTAAAGCCGAGGCTCTCCGGGCTGCTTGGAAGAGGATTCAAAGAGGATGAAGCTCTACACAAGTGAAGACGAATATCACGAGTTAGCTGCCATTACGCAAAAGGGCCGTTCAAAAAGTGTCGGCGTTCCGCGTAAGATGGTCCGCAAGATGATCTTGGATCACGGGCGCATGGCGGCAAAGCTGGCCGTGCTAAACGTCAGCATCGAACCCGGAAAGCCGGACGAATGACCGAGACTCTTATAGTTGAAATGCAGGAACTCATCAAAAGTGATGAGCGCGGAAATCTTGTTCGACAGCTTTTGTCTGTGTCTGGGGGTGGTAACGCTGAAATGCGCTCTCCTCAAATATTGAACGCTCCTGAAGTTTTGCCGTACGCTGAGCAGGCAGCGGAAAAGTTGGGAAAAACGCTTTTTCCTGAGAGGCAGAAGGCTCTTTCGGTCGTCTCGACTGAATGTTTTCTGTACGATTCTAAAAACCCCGCTGATAAGAGGCCGCGATCCCCGAAGGGGGAAAAATTGTACTGGCTTAAAGTCTGTCTTGCCAGCTACTGCGCTGGCGTCTGGACGGACTGGATAATAGAAACCGAACACGGCGGACAAATAGCTATGCGGCCCGGAACCGCAATTTTTTTTAACGACGAGTTTACGTATAAAAGGAGTCCTGTATCGCAAGGCTGGCATTTTGAGTGCGTAATTGCGTTTAAAGAAGAAGAGGCTTTAGAAGAAGAGGGCCCCAAACAAAGGGCTGAGAACCATGCTTTTAGCTGGGCTTTATCCTCTACCTCAACTGCTTTTATCAGTCAAAAAAGAGGGGTTTTAAGCGCTACTCAATGCGAGGAAATCATCTCTTCTTGTCTTCAAGAGGACCGCGCTTCTCTGCCCCAAGACGCCGCCGTGGGAAACGGAAACGGAAGCGTCAACCACAATGTTCGAACCTCAACGACACAGTTTCTCTATTCAAGCAACGAAAAAAACCATTGGTTGTTTGAGTTGTTGTGCGGGGAAGTCGTTGAAACTAACGAAAGTTTTTTTTGTTTCGACCTTTGTAATATTCAATCTCTTCAATTCACCACCTATTGTGGCGATGGCGGGTTTTACGGAAAACACGTAGACGGGTCCAGTTCTGACCCTAGAACTCTGGAGCATCGAAAGTTAAGTTTTAGCGTTCAATTATCCCCGTCGCAAAGCTACGAAGGGGGCGACTTGCTTATACACGATAGTCCTAACCCTCAGCGGATAGAGCGCGACCAAGGCGCTATCACGTTCTTTCCAAGCTATTCGCTGCACGAAGTAACCCCCGTAACTAAGGGCACCAGACACTCACTTGTGGGGTGGGTGACCGGGCCCGCATTTAAATAGGAGGAAGACATGGAGCAGCTTATCACTATTTTTCTTCAAAACTTTATCCGCGTCGTTTTCGGCTAATGCCCGTGTTTGAGGTAACGATCATCTGCCGAGAGTGTGAAGGCTTTGGACGGTTAGTTCACATGGCTAGCGAAACGCTCGAAATATCTCGCGAGTGCCCAGTCTGCTGCGGCGAAGGGCAGGAAATGTTTTTCGAGACAATGTACGAAACTGTCGAGGATGTTCGTCTGGATTATCCCGACGCTGAATTAATAAAGGAGATTAAAAATGAGCGTAAGGATGAGGCTGCCAATAACGGTCATTGGCAAAGACGGCTCTACTGAAAAGGTAATGGCCGTGATCTATACAGACCGGCCCGCGGACCACGAGCCTATTCAAGAGGAGGCGGTGTGGGCCAGCGACACTGTTGACATGGAGTGACTGTGATGGGGAAAACAGAAAAAAAACTGTTTGGTTTTTTAGACGAGTTGGGGTGTAAGGAACATTCTCACGGCGAACAGTCCCTGTATGACCACCTTGTGGGGACGTACAACATTCTGCTTAGGGATGACCAACCTTTCGACATTGCGCTTGCCGGGCTCTTTCATGCCGTTTACGGCACAACGAGCTACCCTTTTCCACTTATAAACGAAGAGGACCGCTTCCGCGTTCAGGATTTGATAGGGCAAAAAGCGGAAGAGCTAGCGTTTAAGTTTGGGACGATGCCGCTTCCGCGTGAAGAAAACATTTTGAAGATATCAGACCTTGAACTCCAAAGAGCCTTGATGGCGATTCATGTCGCCAACCAAGAAGACAACGACACCGTGCCTCTCGACAACGTCATACGCTTGAGGGATTTTCAAGACGAGGTGAAGGTAGAGCCGCACGACCACTTGGACCTGTCTGGACCGTTTTTTCAGTGCTTTATGGACGATGTGAAGACAAGCCTGCACCAATCAGTACAAGCTCATTGGGCAAGGAAGTTAGTCGAAGCGCTTACTCTGGATTTTAAGGAAGACCCCGACACCGCGGAAGAGATTGCAAGAGTAATGACGGCTCAAGCAGTCCTGTCCCTCGCTTCAAACTACGCCGCAGACTTGGACAGGGAATTTGAAACAATTTTCGCTGGCGCTGGCACGGCTAAAAACCTTTTTTTAGAATGCTACGAAAAAGACATGGGAGAACAAAACGATGGATAGGGCTCAAGCGTCCGCTGACGCACGGAAGGTGGGTAGGCGCGACGTCGGACAGGCGCATCGTAACTACAAGGGTAATATTTCTGCCGACCTAAAAGCACATTCGATTATCGATTTTTTTGTGTTGGAGACCACATTACCTTTTTGGTTTAACCAAGGAGTTAACCATGAGATTGATGAGATAAAGCTTCAAAAGGAGCAAGTAGATTTCTCAGACCAACTGGTTGGTCAAATTAACGAAGGCGAGCAGATATATCTCGACAAAGATTACTGCGACCCGTTTCACGGTGTTTACGGGGTCGCCGAGTCCATGGCTATGCAGTACGTTCAGCAGTTCTACGCCTCGCAAGAAGACCCTAACTGTCCTTACGTCGCGGCGAACTGCTACGAAGCTTGGGTGGTTGACAGTTTGCCCGGGGACTACAACCCAATTCACGATCACGGCAAGCGCACCGCTGCCGGGTTAAGCTTTGTTTACTGGACGCGAGTGCCGGAAAATATGCGTAACTCGGAAGCCGTTAACCTGAAGAGCGCCTCGCGGCAACTGGACGGGTGCCTGACCTTTGTTAACGGTCCCACGCTTCAAACCTCACACGCTGAATTTAGAACCTCGAAAGTGATGACCATGGACCCGCAGCCGGGCCGGTTCGTTATATTCCCGCATTGGCTCAACCACATGGTCTATCCGTACAAGGAAACAATCAACTCCGACCAGCAGCCGGAACGGGACCGCAGATCAATCGCAGGGAACGTCGCCCTTTTTACGAAAGAGCAAGTAGTCGATAAAAATGACGGAGATTAAAATCTTTGAAAACTTTTTGAATGACGAGGTTTTCTTTGATTTAAAAAGCGCCCTTCATCCGGGTGGTGGATTTCCGTGGCGTTTTCACCTTTCAAACGTCGCGGAACTTGGCCCTGAGACTCACTTACGAAACAACCAGTTTTCTCACGTTTTATACCAACATGAGCCGCTAGAAATACCGTTTGATGTTATGGGTCAGCTAGGAGACCGGGCGCGGGAAGACTGTCCGCAGCCTGCAAAAATTATTGCGCCGGTTTTACAAAAAATTGACCCCTTTATTTTAGTTCGCGCTAAAGTAAATTTGTTGACGTACTCCGGGGAAACTTCTTTTTTCGGCGGGTTTCACACAGACACTCATCGGGAAGATATATGCGTGACCGGTATTCTGTACCTAGACACGTGCGACGGTCCTACCGAGTTTGAAGGCGGAAAAAAAGTAGACGCCGTAGCTAACCGACTGGTTACCTTCCCCGCCTTCGTGCGCCACGGATCTTGGACCGCGACCGACGTGCCGTACCGGCGAGTCATAAATTTTAATTGGATTCCGTTTTAGTCGTTTTCTGTTGACGGGGTTGTACATGTCCAGTAATGTCCCATACCTCAACCAACCACGGAGATTATTATGGACAAGAAATATGCGGGAACAACGATTGTTCTGCCCACGGCGACAGTAGAAATGCTAGACGAAATCCGCACCAACCTTGAGGTTAAAACCGGGATCGTCAAACTTAGTCGTCGGCAGGTAATTGAGTCGCTCATATCCCAGAAGATGGAAACGCTCTACCACGTCGCCGAAATTGCACCGGCAGAAAGTCTCCCACCAACGCAAGAAACTCGCGTTGCCGACTTTTCGAGGGAGGCCCTTGAAGTAACGAGCGAGATGATTGACCGGGCAAGAGGGCGCGTGTAATGGACCCGCTTCGTTTTTGGCGGAAGATGCTAAACCGCGTTTTATCGTTTGACGACGATAAGCGCGGCGCGGCGCTTTCCGAGTTTCTGGAAAAAGAGCCGAAGAAATTTACGAACGTAAACAGGTACACCCGAGCCGGTAAGAAGCCCAAAAAAATATACTGCCCGGACTGCGGCACGTGGACCGAGGTATATCACTTTGCTTGGTCACGGTTGAAGTGTCAGGCCTGCGATGCAACAAACGATAAAAACGATTGGCTGGTGGAATATGTCGAATAGAAGTGCGGCAGACATCCTCGGGCTGGATCTCGTAACGAACGAGTACCTAGTCCGTAAGCTGCGCGAACGTGCAGCAGACGTGGAGTGGACCGGGGGCGACGAAGCAGAGGCCGAGCGCCTCCGCTCACGGGCCACGGAACTGGAACAGAAATGTTCAAAGGTTGAATGGGTTGTTTAGATAAGGAGAATTGGAGGAGCCCACATACTCAGCTTTCGCCGAGCGGTGCGAAAGCGATGAAGCAGTCCTGCGGATTAAACGTCTCCGTCAAAGCCCCGGGTTCCCGCCGTGTCGTTGGCGCATTTGGAGGTTAAGGCTGCAACCGCACTATCGGGGGGAGGGTTTACTTACTGGCCCTCCCCTCAACTCTACAGGAGGTAAAATGGAAGTTATTGAAAAGCACTGGATCAACGCGCCTACCGAGGTAGTTCGAGCTTACGTTCCATCAGAGCCCCATCTTCAACATTTTGAAAGAGCTATCCGCGAGGGCGTCGGACCGATGGATTACGCCACAAACGTAAAGGGCCAGATGACCGACTTCAGGCACTTTAACAACGATCCGGTTTTCCACGAATATGTCGGAATGTTCGGGGAGCAACTTCTGTCGTCGAATATATTTAACGACCCTAATTTTACCGGCATCAACATCCTCGACGCTTGGGGCAACCTTTTGAAGCCGGGGGAAAGCGTCACCGAACACGCACACGTTGCCGAAGGGACGGATTACGCCACGGTAATATATTTTGGCCCCAGTCAGATAAGCGCGGGCGACGTTCTTTTTAACAATCTCAGAGGCCACGTCCTCACCTTACCGTCCTCGCTGCGGCATTCGGTGCCCGCGGCTCCCGACGAACGCATGACCCTAGCTTTCAACTGGACGATGAACGTCAACCCTAACAAATGGAAACCGAAAAATGAGTAACGGGCTTATAAGCCGACGGCGGCGTTCTCAGTTCCACACTTGGGACGAAATTTGGCGCGTGTTTTACATGTTCCCTCCCGCCATGTGGTGGCAGGCATTATTCCCTCGAAAAGAAAGATAGACTTATGAAAACAGAAGAGACGACCTGCGGTTTCACGGGACGGGAAGTGTCCGACCGGTACGGCAAAAAATTTCCGACTTGCGAAAAGTGCGGACTCTCGAAAAAAATGTATGATTATCTTAGGCACCTAAGATCAGATAAAACGTAATGAAATCAGCGACTTAGGGTGCGACACTATGTCGCATGTACATATGGGATAAGATGCTTTATTATAATACATAATAAAGAGGCACAAAAGCGCCCGGCTCTTTCTCATTGTAAATACGACACCGACCTGTTGAGTGGCCCGTGGACCATTAACCATGGAGTAACTCAATGACAGACCACACACTTAAAAACGGACGTACCTTCTTTGCCATCACAGGCGGGAGCTACGGAGGCTGGGCCAAGGCCCGCGACCCGATCACCGCTATCAAAGACGCGGCGTCAAACAGCGGGGGCCAAGCCACCAAAAACGGCGTCGCCGTCATGGTAATGTACGGCCCAAGCGAGACGCTAAACTGCGGCCCGCTGGGCGGCTTCACCTACGAAGCCACGCCGGAAAACAGGCCAACCCCGATAGGGTTGTTCTTCTGTAAAGGACGGACCATCAAGCCAATGAAAAAAGGCGACATCAATCCAGACCATCCAGACCACGAAGAATGGATGGACCAGACAGCTAGCGACATTGAAGAGGATGTCGCGTACTGGATAGAAAAGAACGAGAACGCAGCTTAATCAGTAACCACTAATCACGGCCCACGGGCCTCTTAACAGGTTGGAGTTAAAACGATGCCTGAGATGAGACGTGGGCTTTTCATAAGGAGAAAACCAATGGAAAAATACGAACTCGAAAGATACGAACTAATTAAAATAAAGAACGGCAAACGACATAAAGTTTGTGAACTTGAGGAAACGGGCCCTAAAACATGGACGTTTAGCGCCGAGTACGACGAGATGCCTTATTTCGGTCTGGACGACACCGAGGTAACCGAGCATTTGGGGGAATACCTACACAACTACCTAACGGAAATATCTTCTCTCACTAGGGGATAAAGACCACCAATCACGGCCCACGGTTCTTCTCAGAGATCAGTTCTAGTTCTCCCTATATATATAGGGCTGAAATTATTTTTTTCTGAAAAAAAAATTTTTAGCGTGGAACCCGTGGAACCGTGGAACCTTTTCGCGTAACTCACTGAGAACCAAAGATAAAAGAGGTTCCATGGAGAGCCAAAAAGGTTCCATGGGTTCCATTGAATATTCCACGTGACCCGCGCGAGCAGTTTGTTTTCGAAAAAAACCTGATTTTGGCCCTATATATATAAGCGGTTTTGTGGCAAGACTAGTGCGGATTAACTATTGAAAGATACCCGCCATGCCGCGCAAGACTGTCCGCAAATCTGACGACCCGGATTGGGTTGAAACGAGGGGCCGGAAAAAGGTCAGCACCAAGACCACCCTGACCCGCAAGCAGGAACTGTTTGTCAAAGAACTGGTCAGTAAGGATGGGCAGATAACGCTCCGGGAGGCCGCCATAAACGCGGGCTACCCTGCCAGCAGTGCCCATAGCCGGGCGTACGAACTTACCAACCCTGACCGCTCTCCGCACGTTGTAGCCGCTATTCGAGCTTACAGGGACGAACTGGACGTTAAATTCGGCGTCACCTATCAACGGCACCTGCGTGACCTGCAAACGATCCGCGATATGGCGTTGCAGAACGGCGCTTATAGCGCGGCGGTCCAAGCCGAGTACCGACGCGGTCAGGCGCAGGGCGACATCTACGTCAGCAAAAGCGAGATTCGTCATGGGTCAATCGACTCCATGTCGAAGGACGAAGTACTGAAAGCTTTAGAGGATATAAAACAAAGCTATGCCCCGATCACAATCGACATCACTCCCGAAGAGCCGGACAATTCCGCAAACCGCAGCAAAGCGCGAGAGCGGCTTGTGGAAGACGATGAAGGAGGGGATATCGAAGAGCAGCCGGAAACTGACGATGACGAGGCTGGAGACGTGGGCGACGCCCGGGGTTCCTGATATCGTAATCCAAGACGAGCTAGGCCTCTTTCATTTTGTTGAGCTAAAACACACGGGCGGTAGGGCCGTGGAGCTATCGCCGCATCAAGTTACGTGGCTGGACCTGCACAAGAACGGTAGCGCGTGGATACTGGTGCGACAGTCGAAAGCGAAGCAGACCGATATCGTTCGAGTTTATCACGCGTCTAAGGCTATCGACGTTAGGATGGAAGGCACCGACTGCCCGCCAGACCTGTTTGTCGAAGCGCCCTATAACTGGGACGAAATTATGGGGTTGATATGTCCGATAAGGTCGCATATAAACGGCGAGTCTATAAACCTTACGGAGGAACTAAGACATGGAGTATGACGCCATTACCGGCTTTGCCGTTGACTATCTGATTATCGCGTGGACGGGATTCGTGATATTCGCGGGCATTGCTTTCGTTCAATCCTGCATCAATCGCAAAACCACGGAGAAATTTAGCGATGAAGATTAGAATAGACGTGACTGAACTTAATTTAGAGGGAACTTACAGTATCATCGATTTATCCGACCCTGACGACAAAGAACGGTTCGCTTCGTTTTTTGACCTGTACGGAACCCTTTTGCCCGACGCGGACCATTGTGATCTTTTGGCGGCGTTGCTTGAAGACCGAGATGAAGTTCGGACTTGGGTTGAAACCCAAGACCGGTATATTGAGGATTGCGCCGTTGTCCGTCAGACGGAGGCCGCGTAATGTTTCTGTTTAGCCTTTTAGGTCGCCTGTTATACGGCCCCGATTGGAAAAAGTACGCGAACGCCAAACCGCCTCGTGCGATGCGGCGACGAACGCGACGGCGATATTAACAGGGGGAGGCGCGGTTTATGGAGATTTTAATACGCCAACTGACCCCCGGCATGAAAGTTGATCTAGAGGGTGACAGATACGCTGACCCTGATCGAAGCAGTGCCACGCTGGAGTACGAACTGGCGGAGGTTGTTGGGATAAACTGGGAAACCTCCGGTTGCGTCCGTGTGGACACAACGGAGGGCGCGTACGGGTTTCCTCCGGACCATAGTGTGATAGTTCATAATTAAAAAAGATTGAGCCCGGTATTGACGCCGGGCTTTTTCTTGCGCTAATGTATGGGAGTTAACCCATACCATGGAGAGAAACCAAATGTATAAGAGCTACTCGAAATTTGTTAACCGCTACCGCACCCGGTCGAAGAAAAACGGCCCGGCCCGGTTCGGCCAGTACCCGAAACCATCCGCCGCCACAACGCAACGCTTGTTGATTGAACGCATCCGCAAGGGGAAAAGAAATGCTTAATTGTACCGCCGCGAGTCGCGCCAAAAAAACCGCCGGAATCGCTGTGACGTATCGCGCCGCATCCGGCGAAATGTACGGAACGTGTCCCGACTCTTGCCCACTAAAACCCGTGCAAACTAAAACCCGCGAGATAGACCGCGATTACGAAACCGCCGTTCGGCATTCCGTACCAAAACGCGGGCTGGCGTTTTTGTTCACGCATTTCGCCCCGCATTTATGGGCCGAACGCAACACCGGCAGCCGGGCGCAGTGTACTTTTAATTATTCCGCTCCGACCCTTGAAGCCGCCGCGAACGAGACCGCGCTAGGCAATGCCAGCGTCGTCGTTGTGCCCGCCGATTATTGGAACGGGCGCGATAGCGACAAGGTAACAACGGCGCATGGCGTCCGGGGCGTACGTTGCCCAGACGAAAAAACCGGAATCGGTTGCGCTAGTTGCGGCGGCGGGCGTCCATTATGTTCTCGCGCCGAGCGTGATTATTTCATTGTATTCACCGCGCACGGCGCATCGAAAAGAAAAGCCGGAGACAATGCCGAACGCGGCGGATGTTACGCGGGCGGCGGAAACGTCGCGCTACACTGGCGCGGCTTATCTAATCGCGAAAAGCCGAAACAATCCGACGCCGCCGCGCATCGGGCATTCGTCAAAACACTGCGACCGCATACCGTTTTGCGCCCCCACATAGCGGGCGATATCGGACGGGTTAACGCGGCATAAAATAAACCATTGACACTGTACGCGACATTATGCGAGAACACTGGGGCGGGGTAATCTCGCCCCGTTTTTTTTATCATGGAGAACTAAACCAATGGCTCACGAACTAGCAACACAAGCAGACGGCACCATTGCGATGGCTTACCGGGCAGGCGACGCCGCCCCATGGCATGCCCCCGAGACCAACCCGCAAACTGTAGAGGCGGGCGCTTCTATAGACACATGGGCCAAGGCCGCCGGTTTAAACTACACCGTCGAGTGCCGCCCGAACCATCGCACCGACGGCACGCCGATTCCGGATTCGTTCTATATAGAGCGCACCGATAATAAACACGTAACCGGCCCCTATATCGCCGGGCAATGGCAACCGGTGCAAAATCGCGCCATACTTGAAGTAGCTGACGATATCCGGGCAAAACACGGGCACGACATCATAACGGCGGGGGCGTTGTTCGGCGGCGCGGCGGCTTGGGTGCAATTGGAGGCGGGACTGTCCGCCGATATTGGCGACGGGGACACCGTGACCAGTCGCCCCCTGTTTACCGTCCGGCATACGGGCCGCGACGCTAACACGTTTGCCAGCGTTCAAACTCGCGTTGTTTGCAATAATACGCTCACGTTTGCCATGTCCGAAAAAGAGGCGGATATATTCCGGCACGATCACCGCGTAGCACTGGACCCCGAAGCCGTCGAAACCGCGCTGGGTTTAAATGCGGAATCGTTCGGGTCTTTTGTTGGCGCGGCGAAAGCCATGGCCGCCCGCGCTTTGACCGATGGCGAGGCGCTTGATTATTTCCGGGCGGTTATGCGCGGCACGGAAAAAACCACCGACGGCGGGCGCGTGATCCATTCGGAGGGCGTCCGGAAAGCCTTTGCCTATTACACCGGGCAGGATTTCGTCGCGATAGGTAAGGAAGACGAGTCCGACGCGGCCCGCTATGTCTCGGCCCGGCTTGATGCTATCGGGCGCAGCGTCGCCGCCGGACTGCCGGAGGATATCACGGCCCCGCCCGCCGCCGATATCAACCCCGGTCACGATCTGGTAACGACACGCGGCACAGTATGGGGCGCACTAAATACCGTGACATGGCTGGCCGATCAGCGGCCCGTCAAAAATCGCGGCACCGCGCACAACGTCGCTAGCAATCTGTTCGGCGATGGCACGGGCGGCGTGTTGAAATCTCGCGCACACAAGGCGGCGCTCGAACTAATGTCCGCTTAAAACCCGGCGACATAAACGACGACAAGGGGCGGCTTTCGGGCCGCCCTTTTTATTGTTGTAATATATGCGACGTTATGCGAGTATCGCGGCGGGCAATTCCGCCCGACCATAGGAGACGAAACAATGAGAGACGAAAACGACACCACCACCGCCGACCTGCCGCTGACGCCCGCCGCCGATATTGGTCCGGAGATGCGGAATCATACGCGTATTACCGTCGCCGGATTCGGCACCGGCACCGTCGCGGAAATTGAGGCGCATCTTGCCCAGATCACGAACGAGCGGGATGCGTTGCAAAAAGATGCGCAGTCGCCGACGACCAGCGCCGCGCTTGAACTTTACAATGCGGTCGCGCGTGCCGCACAAACGTCGGCGGCGCACGAGTTCGACATGGTCGAAAGGCTCGACGACGAGTTGAACGGTCTTAAAGCCGAACTGTCGGTGATCCGGCGCGAGCTAGACGATGCCTGCATTGAAGGTATCGGAGACTACGTTAGGGATACCGTGGAAGAAGCCGTATCCGAAGCCGACGCCGTAATCGACGCCGACGCGATTTGGCTGGAGATCGAAGAACGGGCCGGCGAAGCCGCCGCCGAAGCCGCCCGGCAGGTGATCCGCGATGAACTCGTTGCTAGCGTGGACCTGATTTGATGCTAGGCGATTGGATCATATTGGCATTGTCGGGCGTCGGTGCGCTCGTCATTGTCTGGGTCGCGGCAGAACTCGGGAGAGATTGCTAGTGCGCCCCCTCACGAGAGCCCAGCGCGTCGCCCTGCTCAGCGTCTATCATCGGGATTGGTACAAATACCCTAAGCCGTCCTATCTGGCATGGCGGCGCACCGCGCAGCGCCCGCCGTTCGATGATTGCATCATGGTCCCATGGTGCGGCATGTGGCTTGGGATAGAGTCCGACGGCTATACCCATAGCTGATCGGATCCGATCCGCACACGACGCCCCGGGGTTCCGCCCCGGGGTTTTTTTTACGCGTTAACCTTGCCCCGGCCCGCCGCCCGGGCCCTGCCTGAAAC